>Ga0209086_10002889_pt1 | contig 13230 bp, 12 predicted proteins | sample M_130207_XF_Meta_FD_187312 | JGI IMG/M metagenome (GOLD analysis project Ga0209086, IMG submission 187312) | Freshwater microbial communities from Lake Montjoie, Canada to study carbon cycling - M_130207_XF_MetaG (SPAdes) (version 2) | ecosystem: Environmental > Aquatic > Freshwater > Lake...
TTTCCGGCGGTCCGTCACACTACGAAACGTTTGATCCAAAGCCCAACAATCTCCTCCCATATCGCAGCACGGTCGGGACTCTACAGACCAACGTCCCTGGAACACACATTGGTGGTTTGTTTCCACGACTGGCGAAACTGGCAGATAAATATTCAATCATTCGTTCGTTTGCCCATACCGCTGCAGACCACACGGCAGCAACCCACTGGCTGTCGACCGGTCACGATCATCCTCCTGCAGCCAACGGAGCGCCACCAATCAGCCCCAGTTTCGGATCGATGCTGTCAAAGTACCGTGGCTCGAATCATCCCGTGACGGGAATGCCCACATACGTTGGGTTGGATCACTTGTACGCTGAAGGACCCGCCTGGCTGGGTGCTGTTCACTCGCCGTTTGATGCTCGCGGAAATGCGCAAGCAAACATGACGCCCCGGATTTCATTGGATCGGGTTCATGATCGGAAGGCCCTGCGACAGACACTCGATCGCTTTGAGCGACACATCGATCAAAGTGGAGCGATGTTGGCCATGGATGAATTTGAAGGCCGAGCGCTTGAACTCATTCGAGGCAATGCTCATAAAGCGTTTGATCTGTCTCTCGAAGATCCTGCCCTGCGCAAACGGTATGGAACGGGCGGAAAGAAACTCGGTGAGAACCTGTTGTTGGCCCGACGATTGGCAGAAGCGAACACTGGCTTCGTTACAGTCTGGTACGGGGGATGGGATTCACACGGAACGAATCCCTCTGTCAACCACGGAACCATCGAACAAGAGATGCATAAGCTGGCACCGGAATTCGATCACGCGGTCTCAGTCTTCATCGAGGATTTGTACGATCGCGGCTTGGATGAAAAGGTCCTGCTTGCCATTGTTGGCGAGTTTGGCCGTTCTCCACACATCAATAAAGATGGCGGACGGGAACACTGGCCACAGCTTGGCAACCAAGTCTTGGTGGGTGGGGGTTTGAAGATGGGTCAGATCATCGGTGAATCAACGACGAAGGGAGATGTTCCAAAGTCTAATCCCATCTCCCCAAATGATCTGTTGGCGACATTGTTTCAATACATGGAAATGCCTCTGGATCTACAATACACCAGCCCCGCTGGCCGCCCGACCAGCATGCTGGAAACAGGAACGCCTCTTGCCGAGCTCTTTTCTTAGCGTTGGACCGCGTATCAGATTCAAAATGAATCTGTTTGTTTCCCTCGCGTTCTCGCCGCGACGCCCCGGTTCTCTCCACAAATTCTCTCCACAAAAAAGAATTTGCCAATCAATTGTGAAGGCTTCTCAAAAATTTTCCCGGCTGATTGTACAAACCTCGATTGGATCATCTGAGTCTGTCTGTATGTAAAACGGAGAGGGCGGGATTTGAACCCGCGGTCCAGCTTTTGACCGGACACGTCTTTAGCAAAGACGCGCATTCGACCACTCTGCCACCTCTCCGAAATGTTCCATTTTTTTCAGTTTTTGTCTCGCGATACCAATGACTTTTGCGGATCGACAGCCAACCGCACAGATCAAATCGAACACAATTTAAAACTGACACGAGGATTGAAGAGTATTCTGTGCAGTACCAATTCCGGCTGCAAGGACTTGCAACGCAAACCCCTGCATCGTGTGAGAACCGGCTTGTGGAGGTCCTCTTCGTCCGGGGCCGGATTCATCAGTTCCATTGGTCGATCTTTTTATTCGTCACCATTTTTCAAATTTGCTATGCCGTTTTTCAAATTTCTATTTTCACTTTGTACAGGTCTTATTGCGAGCACTCTTCTTTTTTCACGACTGCATGCCGGGGAGGAGGAGCGTGAAACTGCTCTCGCGAGTGTGACCGCAGTCGACGCGCAGCGACATGTTGTCGCGCTCGCCGATGATTCGCTCGAAGGCCGTGAAGGAGGGAGCCGGGGTGGCCGGGCTGCCGGCACGTACCTGTCTCACTATTTGAACACAATTCATCTTGAACCAGCTGGCGACGCAGGCACATTTTTTCAACCTTTCGGGGGCATGCGAAATATTCTCGCCCTCATACCTGGGAGTGATCCAGCGGTATCGGATGAACTCGTGGTGCTCGGTGCCCATTACGATCATGTTGGATACGGCACATCGCAGAACAGTTTCGGACCAACGGGCCTCATTCATAACGGTGCCGATGATAATGCTTCAGGAGTCGCCGGGCTTTTGGAAGTGGCCGAGGCTATTTCAAAGCTTTCGCGACGACCTCGCCGACCCATTCTGTTTGCTCTTTGGGATGGAGAAGAAAAGGGGCTTCTTGGCTCCTATCACTTTTTGCGCCTTCCAACGGCAGCAACTACTGGAAAAAAGATTGTCTTTTCGCTGAACCTCGACATGATCGGTCGACTTCGTAACGACCGTTTGGAAATTTACGGTGCACGTACCGCAGAAGGGTTGCGGGCTCTTGTGTCAAAAGCCAACGAATCCCATCGATTGCTGCTGGTGTTCGACTGGAAAATCGACAATGACTCCGATCATTATGCCTTTATCACTTCGAAAATTCCCACGCTCATGTTTCATACCGGTCTTCATGAGCAATACCACCGACCAAGCGACGATGTGCATCTGTTAAATCACGACGGCCTTCATCGCGTTGCAAAACTCACATTTGATACGATTACGTCCGTGGCCGATATGCCATCGGACCTACCAACCTACCGGCCAGCGGCTCGCAGCGAATCACACGTCAATCAGCGAAACCTTGAATCACCAATTCCTCAACTGCCGCTTCGCCTTGGGGTTGGCTGGGTCTCTGAAAATGTCGTCGGAGGCATGGCACAGCCCGTCATTGCGTCGCTGGAGCCAGGCGGCCCCGCCCAGCAGGCGGGCCTCAGAACAAAAGACACCGTCATCGCGATTGATGGTCAACCGATGAAATCACAAAACGAGGTCGTCGCCAAGGTTGCGACGGCAATCGATTCTCTTTCATTTGAAATTCTTTCTCTTGATGGTACTCGTCGAACAATCCGGGTCACTCTGCGAGGCACTCCAGTCCGATGGGGACTGGCCACTCGCATTGATCCTTGTGAACCTTCAACACCGATAGTCGTTCGAGTCACGTCAGGATCTCCAGCAGATCGCAGCGGACTCAAAATCGGTGACCGCATTGTTCGAATTGCAGGCGAAGCAATCTCTCAACAATCAACTGTTTCTGAACAACTCAAAGATGCCGTAAGCCCTGTTGAAATAATTCTTGAACGACAAGGAAGACTTACGACCTTGCAGTTGTCGGAAATACCGATCGAACACTAATCACAGCTACGCTGTGTCTCCGTGCAAGAACCCGTGGAAATACTCACCCACACCATTCCTTCCTGCTAAGGGTCGCAGGTGGACTTTTGCAGTCTACGATTTCTTGAGGTTCTCTAAGAATCACTCCGACTTTTTTTGACGATCAACTTCGAAAAAAACTCATTCTTTTTCGTCTTCTTCCTCGTCGTCATCCCAGTCGTCGTCGTCATCGTCGTCTTCGTCATCATCTTCTTCGTCTTCTTCGTCTTCTGCATCGTCTGCATCATCGTCGTCGACTTCTTCCCATTCTTCATCGTCTTCTTCTTCATCATCATCGTCGTCGTCTTCTTCATCATCGTCTTCATCGTCGTCGTCTTCCTCATCGCCAAAAGCACGGAGCGGATCTGCGTCTGGAATACAGACGAGATCTGCTACAAGACCACCGAGCACAGACTCGAAGTCCCATTCGCTTGAACCCTGAACCAACTCGTCGCGATGTATCCAACGTCTCGTCACCATCGTCACGGCAAAGCCTCCTTAACCCGGTTTGAATTCACAACCACTGTGAATTTTGATGCGAACTTTTCATTCCACGAATCTCGTTTTGTAGCAGCAGAAGTCAACTTCGACCACATGCCACGGAGAAACATTTTTTGCGATTGGCTCAGAAGTGTCTAGACCCCAGACTTTCGTTGCAAGCCTTCAACACTAAATTCGATTCAGATGAACATCCGTGAGGGGCGGTTCGGACGCCTCCGGCCCGTTCTGGGCCGTGGATCGCATCGCTTCTGCGGGGGGAAGATCCTCAAGCCGGCTGAGGCCAAACACCTTTAAAAAGCGTTTTGACGTGATGTAGACGTTTGGACGACCCAAATCCTCTGTTCGACCGCCAATTGCCGCGAGATCTCTTTCGAGCAATTGACGCAACATATCTTCGCATCCAACCCCTCGAATTGCTTCGATTTCCGAGCGTGTGATGGGTTGCCGATAGGCCACAATGGCGAGGGTTTCAAGGGCCGGAGCACTCAGCCGGGCTTCGGGGGTCACCTGCAAAAGCCGTCTCATCCATGGTCCAAACGGGGCTCGGGTGAGCAACTGGTATCCACCAGCGATCGACTCCACCCGAAAAGCCGAACCCGATTCTTCATAAAGGCGGTTGAGCTCTCGAAGCAGCGTACGAGCTTTTGTTCCATCAGTCAGCCTCGCAAGCTTTGCCAGCCGGCGGGTCGTTTGGGGTTCCCGGGAGACGAATAAAACTGCCTCCAGTCGCGCAACCTCTTCGCTTCGACGCTGTGGACCCGGCACCGCCTTCGCCAGAGATGTCATTTCTGCAGCAATTTTTCTCGATTGTCCCAGCAGGCGATTGCGCGTGGTTTTGTTTCGTGGACGCGGAACATGGGTCGGGGGCCGCCAGATCCGCAATCCGCCATCCGAGAGCGATCGTCGATTGGAACCGGCTCTCTTGTGATGCATAACGACACACTCCAGCACTCAAGATGGTCGGGGCGCCCGTCCATCGCACTCCAGTATCAAAGACCAAAAGCGACTTTTAGAACCGGCTGCTTTTTCCGTCATCCGATTTTTTTTCAATCGCGAGTCGATATTTCCACGATTCCACCTGTTCAAGCAGATTGTGCATTGCCTTGGAAGGGTCGTGGTCAGTGGTCTGAAAGACTCGCTGTAACTGTCCTGTTGGATCGGCACTCACTCGACAAGAACAACGATGCATTCCTGCCTCCGAAGCCACAACTCCTGTTTCAACAGAGACCGCGCCGAGCGATACAAGACGTTGTCTGATCTTCCGTTGAACGACGTTACTTTCTTGACTTTCCAGAGGCGTCGATACTGGTGGCGTTTGCGGTGGGAGTGATTGTGGAGTTGTCTCGGTTTTTGCTGCTAACAGCGATGGAGAGTCAATAAATAACGATTTTGGTTTCTCTTTTTTGTTCTCATTGTTTCCTGCAAGAATCATCGATTCCTCTGCAATCGATACCGGCACAGCAAGCCCGGGACCGGTGCGTTCAGCCGGCGGTGTAATCGCATTCGGAGAGCCTAATGAGACGACAGGCATCACTACCGTCGAACCGAGCGATCGAAACACATTGGCTGATGTTGCAGTGCCGTCTTCTAAGAGTGCTGAGTTCGAAAACTCATTCAGTCTATTTGTGTTGGATGAAACGACTCGCGCGTCGGTTTGTTCGATGTTCGACGATGGACGATTCGGATCCGACAGTGGATTTTCTCTCGCATTGGCCTCCGTGTCGACAACACTCTCTTTGGATCCCACGGTCGGATTATGCTGATCATGCTTGGTCGACGGATTGACAATCCACATGCTGATTTGATCGTGCAGTGGCACCCAGAGATGCTGTTTGGCGAACACACGCACATGCCGTGGAATGTGATGTGAAAACATGGCGATGGCAGGAATCACCACCATGCAAAAACAGAGCACACATGTTCGTATTTTCATCACCTGATCACCGCTCAACTCTTTGTTCATGATTGCCGGCAGCCATTCGCCATAAAACTATTCATGCGGTGGCGACACTGCGAGCAGGGGAAGACTGGGGACAATAGCGATGCTCAGCGAGGCATTCAAGACGACTCCGAACGGCTCCATGCCCCTGAAAATAACATGCGCAGTCCTCCACCGACCCCCGGCGATCTCAGTCATACTCCGTCAGGACGCCTCGGCAGGGAGGCTGGAGGCGTCGAGCCGATAAAAATGAATGGCTGATGATTCAAATACACTTTTGCGTTCTGACTCCGAAAATCCCTGAGTAAGTTGGGCTGCGGCATCAACCACGCGTTCATACGAGCCAGCGAGTTCGCACACAGGCCAATCGCTGCCAAACATGATTCGGGATGGACCAAACGCCTCGAACGCTGTGTCGGCATAACGCTTGAGATCACTCGGCTTCCATGAATCCCACGCAGCTTCTGTCACCATGCCGGAAAGCTTGCAGAACACGGTTGGAAACGAAGCCGCCTGTTTGAGATCCGCTCGCCAATCCGCCCACTGCCCCGAACGAATTGAAGGCTTGGCGACATGATCAATTACCATGCGCAAGTGCGGAAGACGACGCACCAATTCTCCAACATGCTTGAGATGGCGTGGATAGAAAAGAAGATCAAACGGAACATCATACTTTTCAAGCACTTTGAGCCCCTCAATGACTTCTTCTCGCACAATCCAATCATCGTCGAGTTCATCGTGCACGATGTGCCGCACACCGACAAAAAGCGGTGATTGTTTCAATTCAAGAACTGTTGTCTCGCATGCCGCGCCCGCTGAAAGATCAATCCACCCCACAACGCCAACAAGCCACGGACGCGTCTGGGCCATCTCCATCACCCAGCGGGCTTCTTCCAGATTATGTTGAGTCTGCACAAACACCGTTGCTCGAACACCGCATGCTCGTAAGTGCGGCACAAGATCGTCCGGAAGGAATGTGCGATGAATTGCCGAGAGCTTTGGGTCTTCAAGCCACGTGGTATTGAACCGACCGAGTTCCCAAAAATGATGATGCGCGTCGATCAATGGTGAATCCTCCACAAAAGATTGTACGACTCGTTTACTCTTTCCACGGCCTGCGGTCGTTGTTCTCAGATTTTCCCTCGATATAAAACCAGTCGTGTATGGGAGCAAGGATATCGAGAATTTCACGACAGAGTTTCTCGTCAAATGGCTCGGCTGCCCACCGTGCCCACCGTGCTACATTCTCTGGATTCGCGCTCCCGACAATGGTTGTGCTGATTTGAGGCTGACGCAGTGAAAATTGGAGAGCAACTTTTGCAATATCGCTGCCAGCGGCTCGGGCATGCGCGGCCGCCCGACTGCATACCTCTCGCACGTTGGAGTCGGCCTTATGCCACACAGGCAGTGGCGCATTTGTGAGAAGCCTGGCCGAAAAAGGGGCTGCGTTCATGATGCCAATCCCTTTCGATTCTAAGTCGTCTAACAGTGACACAAGCATCGTGTTCTGAAGCGTGTAGTGATTGTAAGAGAGCATGACATCGATCGGAAATGCATTCATTACGTCACGAAATATTTTCATCGGATATCCTGAAACTCCGATGCAACGAACTTTTCCACGTTCCTGAATTCGCTGGAGCGCTGGCAGCGTTTCTTCGATGATCTGTTGTATGTCTACAAATTCAATGTCGTGACATAGACAAATGTCGAGGGAGTCGACCCTCAGACGGTGCAGGCTTACATCAATACTTTCCACGACTCGTTTCGCTGAAAAATCAAAGTGGCCGACATCGTAGCGTCCAAGTTTTGTGCCGAGAATATAGGAGTCACGAGGCACTCCTTGAAGCGCTATCCCGAGAAGCACTTCCGACATTCCACGACCATAAAACGGCGATGTATCGATGAAGTTCATGCCGTGGTCGAGAGCGACCCGCACACTTTGAACTGCCTCGGCAATATCGATCGAACGGAACTCTGCCCCCAGCGACGATGCGCCAAATGCAAGAGCCGGTAGAGAGAGTCCGGTACGGCCAAGCGTGCGATATTCCATCTAAAAAGTATGACTCCAAAACAACCGCGTGAAGATGTGCGTAAGGCTAGCTTTTTGTCTTTCGCACTCCGATCGACAAAAGAAGATTTGCAAACAATCCCTGATCGGCAGTTTGAATCGTAAGCACGTGATCTCGAGTGGCGACTGCCTCATAAAAAGCCCATTTCTCAATCGGCTCAAGGATCAAATTACTGCCCGTATCGGAAAACACTCTGCGGTATTCATTCCAGACCGGTGGGTCGGCAGAAAGGGCGTAGGGACCGGTTGTTTCATACGCCATGGTATTGGCCTTCTCGATTGGAATCGCTGACATAATTGCCTCAAGCACCTGCGTGCAAGTGACTATTCCTGGCGAGAGATTGAGGCTCACGAGCTTTGCATTGGGACCAATCGCAGAACTCGCCGGGTAGTTACCGTCGGCAATAAGCACTTTCCCATGATGGCCAGATCGACCGAGCACTTCAAGAATCGTTGGATGGATCAGTGAATGATGAAGCATGGAAAGAATTCTCCGCACGCGAGATGGAAAAAATATTTTTAAGGAACTGACGGTTCACCACATAAACGCTCACTCATGCCAGTGCATGTAAATGTCGAGAGAAGTGATCTGTGAGCACTTCTCGATACGTTTCCGGGTGCGACTCTAAACAGATGCGAAGTCGACTTCCGATGACAGGATCGCACAGCACAGAGCCGAATGTTACATGTAAGATCTGACGCCCGGGCTGCGTAAAACCTTCTCCAGCAGGAACCTTTGACCAGTTTCCAAGATACTCAGCCTCAAGAATCCCCATGTCTGTTGTTTCGGTTGGATCAGGAGCGCTGTCAAGCGTAGCCGAGACGTGATACGTAAGCTTATCCGTACTGTATCGCAGGCGTGACGCAATGAGGATTTCTCGAAACAGCGATGCGTCTTCCCGTGCCGCCACACGCAACGCCTCCAGATAGCTCGTGCCCGCAGTCTTTACGTGAAATCGGCCCTGCGTAGCCCGAGCCAGTGGGCCGTAGATAGAAAGTTTATCAGAACCCGAATGAAGTGACAGCTTGTATGGACCTAGCTCATCAGCGATTCGCGCATGATCGACAAGCGACGTTACAAACGCCTCACGATTTCCTTTAAAATCAATTCCTTTTTCAAACTCACCCACAAACCGCGGCGCAAGACTGATCAGCGTCACACCTTTCTCGCGACACCGACTCGCTATCAACCAGTGCTCTGCCAAACTGGTTGGATGGGGTGTTTCGTCGATCGAAAGTTCTATTTCATAAGGACGATTCACCGCGCGTGCAGTTCGAGAAACACAGTCTGCTAATCGACAAGCGGTGTCGATTGCGCGTCCATATTTAACCGCTGCACGACGGCACGACATTTCATCGAGTTCGATCGATGTGTTTCCGGCGAGCTTGACACGCGTACCGATGAAGCGATCCATCCATCGCACCGATTCCCCGAGTTGCACAACTTTTTCCATGAGCACGGCGTTGGAATCGGAATCCGCATCCGCATCAACATCCCCCGAGGGATCGAGTGTAAAAAAAGTGAATCCAGCAGAAACTGTCGATTCAATATCGGCCTCAGTTTTGAGATGATCGGCATCAGCACCAGTTTCATTGCAGTAGCCGCTGGCATCGACCGCCCGGGCAGCATCGGCCATGACTTGAGCGGGAGTTCTCGAGGTTCTGCTCATCTCACGAATCGACTGCTGCGCAAAAATTGGTGCGATCGACGTGCCTGTGGATCGCATTGCGGCAATATGACCAGGAGTGGCCAGACCGGTACGGTCTCCAAAACCAAAACTGGGAGTGAGGCCAAGCGTGGTCGTCTGCATGCAGTGAAGGTCCGTATGCGTTCTTGTGTAAGCCAAATGCAGGACTCTTGGGTCAGTATCGATCACTTCGCAAGAGGGTCAATCCGATGGGATCCAAGAGCGTACAAAAGATGAAACGATTCTTTCCGAAAGACTCTTTCTCGGAAATATCAATACTCTGTGACCACTGACCGCCGAGTCTCTTGAAGCGAACTCATTGCAGTGAGCGTCATGCTTCTTTTTGCTCTGTTAGGCCGGAAATAAACGGCGATGCGACGCCACGCTCAATCGAGCTGCCTCCGACTCGCTCGGAAGTGGCAGCACTTCTGCTGAAAGCCAGCCTTCGTATTCAATGCTGTAAAGTGCCTCGACAATTGGTGCGGCGAACAGGTGACCCGCTCCGACGGCACGACGGTTGGAATCAGCAAAGTGAACATGACCAACTGCCGCTCCAGCCTCGCGGATCGACGCAGCAATGTCGACCTCTTCGATATTCATATGAAATAGATCCGCCAACAACTTTACGTTGGTGACGCCCGCAAGCATGTGAATCCCGTCCGAGAGACGGTTGATCAGATTGGTTTCATAGCGGTTGAGCGGCTCATACAACAGCGGCAACCCCGCATCAGCGGAACGTTTTGCAAGAGGTATCAGCGATTCGACAAGCCGTCCTCTTACCGCTGACACATCTTCTCCATTTTCAGCCCGGCCTTGCATTGAACCGATGATAACAGGGGCTTTGATCGCTGCTCCGGCATCAATCAAACCGGAAACAAACGCAACAGCCTCTTTTCGAATTTCATCATTCGACGAGGAGAGCGAAAGTTTCCGCGTCAGCCATCCTGCACCGCTTCCAATCGCCGCCACTCGTAATCCGTGTCCGGCAACTTTGTTTTGGACATCGTGGGTCGCAAACCACTCCGACGACGGCGCAAAAATTTCTATGCCGTCATATCCCATGCGCTCCGCTTCGCGACATGCATGCGAAAAATCGCCGTGATACACAAATGGTCCCCCGCGGGCCTCTTCAACAAGACTGACCGTGAGTGCCAATCGAAATGATCCCGCCATCCAATTATTCTCCCCAAGAAATTTTCTATGTGCACTCTTTAGCTGACGTCCACAATCGCTTTTATCACACCTGTTTCAGGACGGGTATACGACGGAAATACTTCGGGCAACTGATCTATTGGCGTTCGATGAGTGATCCACGGTCGCGTGTCAATTCGTCCGGTGACGATGCCTTCAATGATGCTCGTGAAATCGTCTGACATGGCATTGCGACTTGCAAGTAGCGTAAGTTCTTTGCGATGCATTAACGGATGTGGAAAGGCGATGTCGCTCGTCACGATGCCGACATAGACGATCCTGCCAGCGTGCGATGCATAGTTGAGTGTGTGTGACATCGACTTTGGCGATCCCGTAGCATCGATCACCACTGTAGGAAGGTGATTGTCAGTAACAGCTCGAAGGGATGCGATCTCAGAATCATCTCCGTGGAATTCAATCGTCTCATCCACGCCCATGTGACGCTTACAGAACTCAAGTCGCGATGGCTGCATGTCGAGTACGATCACTCGAGCTCCGAAGAGCTTTGCAAAAACAATCGCTGACAGGCCGATTGGGCCCGCGCCAATAACGAGCACCGACTCGTTACTGGTGACGGCTGCACGACGAACCGCATGCCTGCCGATTGCAAGCGTCTCGACGATCGCGGCTTGTTCATACGACAAGCCGGTTGCCACATGAAGTTTTCGGGCAGGCAGCACAAACTCCGATCGCAATCCACCGTCGCAGTGCACTCCGAGCACCTGAAGATTTTCGCAGCAATTGACTGCTCCCCGATGGCAGGCAAAACATTGACCGCAGTTGATGTATGGCTCTACCGAGCAACGATCACCAACGCTGACATGCGTTACATCCTCACCAACATGAAGCACCTCAACGCCGAGTTCGTGTCCCGGAATTCGTGGATAGCTAAAAAAGGGCATCTTGCCGAGATACCCACTGATATCCGTCCCGCAGATACCGACGCAATGCACCTTGACGAGAGCTTCTCCCCTGCCGGGATGAGGAGGGGCAGCAATTTCGATTCGGCTCATCGTACCGGGTTTTTCAAGCATGATCGCACGCATGCAAACCAACTTTCATTTTTTGTTAGAGGACATTCAGATAGCGAATCAGCGGGACCGAGCAGGACTCTGGCGTACGGTCACAGCCCCTCAAACCGTGGAAGCATTCGATCGGCTTCGTGAAGAATTGCCACACTGGAAGAATCATGAGCAAGACGCTCGATTGCTTCTGGTGTCGCTGCAAAACCGCATTCGAGTTCTTCGACGGTCGACTCGTCAAGAGAGGAGAGGAGCACCAGTCGACGATCTCCGAGAGCGCGTGAAAACAACCATGACGTGAGTGCGTCTTGTTCAAGTTTTTCGTCACCACTTTCGAGTGCCTCGTCCACGATCGCCCGCAGCCCAGCCCCCTGCCTCCATCGCGTGAAGACCACTCCGGGGGCCTCGTCGCATTGACTGCAAACACAGACCGTGCCTTGTTGATTCGTGAGACGTGCGGCGGCGGCGGCGGCTCGTACGATCGATAAAAATCCTTTTGATTTTCCGCTCACCGCTGCAATCGACACGTCCGCTTCACCAACCACGTCGGGACTCCAGAGCTTTCTGGCTTGACTGCGAGTTTCGACAGTCACTTCAACAGGATTTCCAAACGCAACCGAGGCGAGCGAATCGTTCGCACCAGCAATCATTTTTAAGCTGGAAACAATTCCCAAATGCCAGTTCACGGCCACAACATCGCGACGCCATGACTGAAGCGTTTGCAGGCGTTTTTCAAGTAGAGCTCGCAAAATTTGGCGTCTCGCGTCACGCCGGGAGAAAGTCGGCCAGAGTTCCCCCTCAATGGATCGTCCGCAAAGCAACGGATCCCACCTCCATTCCCCTACGGGCACGACCACATCTGCGTCGATAAGGTGTCTAGAAAGATAGAGCGGTTTGTCCTGATCATTGGCATTTAAGTAACCACTTTGCTGATTATTCTCGCCATGAAAAATCTCTTCGCGAGGACGTGGACTCATTTTCAAGGTGCGCGCACGAGCACTTTTTCGAACTGGGCTTGATTGTTTTCCAGACGGCTTGATCTTGCCACTGGCTTTTGGCGAAGCAGATTCTTGAGACGCATCAGGAGTCTCTGTACCTTTGATTTCTGATTGTGATCGTACGAACACGGTATCATCCATGCTCACGCCGGCCGAAGTGAGTGTTTGAATCATTGCCTCTCTCACGAATGCCTCTTGCGGCAGATCGCCAGCAATCGCAATGACCACTTTGTCTCCGGGAACTACGTGTCGCGAAAGCGGCGGGCCGTGAGCAGCCGACTCAAGCGCCGCAACAATGCGATCTCGGGCAGCCACACCGAAGAACCCCTGCGGCGCGCGGCAATCAGCCACAATAGTTTTTCCAGAAAGCTCTAGAACGATCGGCTTGGAATCGCCCCAGTTCAGCTCTATTGATCGATGCTTTGCCACGATTCTCTTTTCAAAACAGTTACCCTCAAGAAATTATTGAGAAGTTGATGGACTCCAGACATCTACTCGCAAACAACTCCGAATTAAGTCGTGCGTTTGGTCTGTACAGTCGCGTT
>Ga0209086_10002892_pt1 | contig 13224 bp, 12 predicted proteins | sample M_130207_XF_Meta_FD_187312 | JGI IMG/M metagenome (GOLD analysis project Ga0209086, IMG submission 187312) | Freshwater microbial communities from Lake Montjoie, Canada to study carbon cycling - M_130207_XF_MetaG (SPAdes) (version 2) | ecosystem: Environmental > Aquatic > Freshwater > Lake...
CCGCCGATTGGGGTGCAAGCGACGCGTTCAAGTCCATGGTCAGTTTCGACGCCGTTTCGCAGCGGCGGCTGACGCGCGCTTTCGTCATGCGGATAGAGACGCAGCTCACGGCTCCGAAGGACGCATCTGCGACGTCCGAATTGCAGCGGTTAGACACGGCGGCGGATTTGCTGGCGCGGCTGGGCGCCGAGACGGTCGGCATGGCAGTCGCGGATACGGCGGGACTGAAACCCGGCACCATCGCCGCCATTGCGCTGGCATCCTGCCGCGTGAAAGCGGAAGCGCCCGATTGCCTGAAAAAAATGGTGCTCGCGGAGACGTCACTGCGCGATACGCTGACAGCAGCGCTCGACGAAGCGAAGAAGTTGACTCCTGAGACGCCGGCCGACAGTCCGGCGCGACAGCGTTTGACGCGGCTCGCGGCGCAGCTTGTTGCCGTGGACAAATAGCGTCAGCCGGGCAGCGGAGTTGCTTGCACGTAGCGCCTGAGTACGAGTCGCAGGCGGTCGCTCAGATGCGGCTGTATTTTTTTGGTCCACGGCGTAGTGGAAGCTTCCTGCCACGCCGCCGATTCGCAGACTTCGGGTGACGTCAGGTGATAGGTCGCGACGTACTTGTGGCCCACGCCGGGCGAGACGAAGCGGCGCGCGCTGATTACCCCGGGCACTGCCGCGAGCCGCGGCAGATGTTCCTTGTCGTACCATTCGTTGAATTCGGCATCGGCTTCCGGTGCGACGTTCATCGCGGAGACCAGCAGCCCCTGCGCATTGTCGGGCGCTATCTTGTCGCCGGGTGAAATCTGGTTGCAGTTGAAGCGGCACAGGCGCTTGCATTTCTGCACCAGCATGCGGTTGGCCCATGGCGAAAAATTCGCGGGCGACACCGCTATGTAATCGGGCTTTTGCAGCACGGCGAGACTCTCGATATCGTAGATGGCGAGCGAGATTTTCGGGTTCTCTGCGCCTATCCAGCGCACGGCGTTGATAAAGCCCTTGATGCGCAGGCGCTCCGGGATGTGCTCGGTATCGTACCAGTCGTCGAATTCGTCCTGGGCGGCCGCGGAGCAATCAAAGCCGCCGCCTAACAGTGCAAGACTCATACTAGAACTCACCTTGAAAATACAAAAAAGACAATCTGCCGCAGATAAACGCAGATACACGCAGATAAAGATCCTGGGCCGCCCTCTGATTGGCGTTATGTCCTTTGAATTGATCTGCGTTCATCTGCGGCGCCAAACTGCTTTTGAGACTGCCTCTAGCTTCCCGGCTGGTCGTGGATCTCGGGGAAGTAGAGGTCCTTCCACGAGGCCGCGCGCGTCTTGATGTAGCCCACGTCGAACATGAAGTCGGCGTATTTCTGCACGTTCTTTGGCGTCGTTGTAAATACGATGTTGACGTCCTCGAGCTGCTTCTGGATGTCGGCCACCGTGCTTTTCTTGTCGCCCGACACGTCGAGGTAGACCTGCGCCGCCCATTTCTTGTCCTTGTTGATGAGCGCGACTGCCTCGGTGAACGCCGCCAGCGCTGCCTTGTAGGTGCGCGGGTTCGCGTTGCGGAATTTGCTGCTCGAGAAAATATTGGAGAAGTTTGCCGGTCCGCCGAGTATGTCGTCCGAATTCAGCACGCGGGAGATACCGGGCTGCTCCAGCTCCAGATACTGCACCGGCGGCGAGGTCAGGTGCATGGTAATTTCTTTCTTCGAGATCAGCGCGGCCATGCCGTCGAAGTGCGACATCGCGACGGTCTGCGCGGTGAATTTGTCCCATTGGTCCTTGCCGAAAGCCTGCGCGGTGGCCATCTGCAGCACGATCGCCTGGTTGGAAGTCTTGATACCAGGCACCGCGATGCGGTCTTCGGGGCCGATGTCGCGCACGCTCTTGATGTTGGGCTTGTTGGTGTTGAGCCACATCGGCGAAGTGATCATCGCCGCCATGCCCTTGATCTCGTTGTCAGTGCCCTTGGTGCGCGCCCAGATGAGGATGATGGAAGTGGGGCCGTTGGTGCCGATGTCGATACGCCCGGCCAGCATGGCGTCGTTCATGACTGCCGGGCCGACGGTCGTCGCGTAGACGCCCTTGACGTCGCCGAGCCCGGCGGCGCGGGTGTGTTTCTCGATCAGCTTCTGGTGCTCCATCACCATGATGGGCAGGAAGCCCAACCCGATCTGCTTGACGATGCGCACTTCGTTGGTCTCGGCCGCCGTTGCGTGCGGCAGCATTGCGACAAACGACCATAGAACTGCGGCGAGCACGCTGAGCGCGTTTCTATGATTTTTCATCATACCTCTTCGATATGTAAAGGGAACAACGGTTCCAGCGCCTCGACGTCCATCACGTGATAGACGTTGAAGCGAAAGGCGGTCGCCGCGGCGACTTCGGGCGGCGTGAACGGAAACGCGAGGTTGCCGGCGGTGGACAGCCGGCCCGGGAATCCGTGGTGCAGCAGGTATTGCTTGGTGACGGTGGCGACCGCGCGCGCTTCCTCGGCGGTGTCGGCGATGACTTCGCACATGAAAAAGATTTCGCGCGGCAGCGGGTCGGGCGGCGTCGCCCACGGGAAGACCGCGTCGATGCCGTACACGCGCCAGATGATCTGGTACGGCTTGGCCGGGTTCGGCGGCGTCAGCTCGCGCACGGTTTTCTCGACGCCGGCGGTGATCGACTTCGCGTTCGCAATCACGCGCGGGTCGGCCGAGCCCGCCAGCAGTATCGCGCGCTCGCCGACGCGCATCGCGCCTTCTATCTTGACGGTGAACTGGTCGGCGGGCTCCCAGCGCGAGCCGGAAACGCGCGTGCGGTGCTCATCGACGATTTCGTAGCGCGCCTCTTTGGTATGCAGCGTGCCCTCGGGTTCGCGCACTGCGTACGGGTCGGCCTGTTCATACAGGCTGTGCGCGGCAACCGAACTCGGCGATGCGTGGCGCGTCGGGTTCATGCTGTCGACGGTGAAGCTGTCGCCTTCGAGCGTGCCGATGATGGTGTCGCGCCCGCCGGGCGTGCAGCACAGAGAGCAGCATTCGATGATCTTCGACATGTGCAGCGTCGGACCGAGTGGATAGCCGAGCAGGGCAGGCACCGCGGCGAACACCGCGGAATCGCATGCGCGGCCGGCGATGATTACGTCGGCGCCGGCGTTGAGCGCGCGCTGGAATGCTTCCATGCCCATTTGCCCGACGAGGTAGGTCGCGTTGTCGACGTCGGCTTCGGTCAGTGCGCCGATTTCTCCGAGCGGCACTACTTTCTTTGCGCGGATCGCTTGTTTGACAACGTCGCGCGGCATGTCGGCCGAAATCGAAGCGAGCCGGAAATGCAGTCCGTCGCGGCGCGCGATTTCGCGCACCATGTCGAGCGTCGCAGCCAGATGGGGTGCGGCGCCCGCGCTGCCGGCAGTGCCGATCAACAGCGGAATGCCGAGCTTGCGCGCGCCGTTGATGCACTTGGCAAGGTCGACGCGCACCATGGTGTCGGACTGTGCCATCTTGCCGGCGCCGAGATAGTAAGGACCGGGATCGATTGAGCCCATGTCGGCGCCGATCAGGTGCGGTTTGCGCGCGAGGCCCGCGTTGAATGCCGGGTCCGGGATGCCATAGCCGAGTTGTCCGGATGCGGCCATCACGCGCAGCGGTTTAAGTTTGCCGTCGCTGCCGACGACTTCCTGGCGCAGGCGTTCGATCGCGGTGCTCATAGTTCTATTCCCAGCATGGGCCCGTGCTGCTGCGCGCCGTAAACGTCGCTGTCGCCGGGATTGCCCGAGACGATGCGGCGCGGCATCACAATCTTGATGGCGAGCGCGGGTGGATAAGGCAGGACCTCGACCTTGGCAACGGGCTGCGAGTACAGCTTGGCGATTGAGTCGGCGGTGAGGGATTTCGACGCGCACGCGGCTTTGAAGCCGGCTTCGTCGTTAAAAAGCAGATCGAGCGTAAGCACGGTCGGTCCGGCGTTTTTGCTGCGGATGACTTTGGCGATGTCGACGAGTTTCACGGGGGCGGGTTCCAACATGTGGAAAGTGGTTTCGAGCACAGGGGCATAATCGGTCGCGGAGCTTCTTTTTGCGGTCTCCGTTGCACGTATATTACACGCGAAAAGCGCATCGGCTAAACTACCGGTTCTCAAAAATCCGGAGGAAGACATCATGCTGCACCTGTACGGTTCCGTGAACTCGCGCGCGATGCGCAATATATGGATGCTGAACGAGCTCGGCGTCAGCTACGACCACAAGGACTGGCTGCCGCGCGCGCCCGAAACGAAGACGCCGGAATTCCGCGCGCTCAATGCCAATTCGCGCGTGCCGACCATAGACGACGACGGTTTTATTTTGTCAGAGTCGATGGCGATTAACATCTATCTTGCGAAAAAACACAAAAGTCCGCTCTATCCAGCCGACGCGAAGACGGAAGCGCTGGTGCTGCAATGGAGCCTGTGGGAAACCGATCGCCTCGACCGCCAGGTCGTCGATTACCAGCGGCACAGCAGCCAGTTGCCCGCCGCCGAGCGCAAACCCGAGGTTGCCGAAAAAGCGTGGAATGAATGCGTGCCCGCTTTCGATGTGCTCGAAGACGCGCTCAAGAAATCCAAGTTCCTGCTCGGCGCGGAGTTCACGATGGCTGATCTGAACGTCGCTTCGGCGTTGTATCGCGCGCTCACCATAGACCTCGCGAAATGGCCGCATGTGCAGACCTGGCTCAAGACCTGCTGGGACCGGCCCGCAGGGAAGAAGGCAAGGGCGTTGCGGGAGAAGTAGAGTTAATGCCGTGAGGGCGTGAGGGCGCGAGAGCGTGAGGGCGCATATGACTGGCGCAGGATTTGTAAGGGAACGCGAGTGACTCGATGTCTGTTTAAAGGGATTGCCGTTGTTGGCCTGACGCTTGCGGCGGTGCTTGGTAGTGTGCAGGCCGCGCAGGCGCAGGCGTGGGAGCCGCGCAAAACCGTCGAGATCGTCGTCGGCGCCGATCCCGGCGGCGCGCTCGATATCACGGCGCGGCTGCTGCAGAACATCTGGCGCGACAAGAAAATCCTCGACGGCATCGTCCTCAACAAACCCGGCGCCGGCAATGCCATCGCATGGACGTACCTCAATCAATACCCGGGCGACGCCAGCCATATCGCAATCGCCACGCCGAATCTGTTTACCAATCAACTGATGGGCATCAGCCCGCTGACGTACCGCGACGTGACGCCGCTTGCCGTCATGCTCACCGAATACATCGTCGTCATCGTGCGCGCGGATTCGCCGTTGAAGTCGATGCGGGACATCGTGGCGCCGCTGCGCAAAGACCCGGGCGCGCTCAGCATAGGCATGTCGCCGGGCCAGGGCAGCCCCGCATATACGGCGGCCGGCATCGCGCTGAAGGAAGCCGGCGTCGACGCGAAGAATATGCGGCTCGTCGTCTACAAGGCCGCCAGCGCCGTCATCACGGCGTTATTGAGCAATGACATTGATCTGGCGTTTGTCGCCGCACCGAATGTGCCGCCATTGCTGGGCGCGGGGCGGATCCGGGCGATCGCGATTTCGTCGGGCAGCCGCGTCGGCGGCGAACTGGCAGGCGTGCCGACTTTCAGGGAGCAGGGCATAGACGCCGTTTACGAAAACTGGCGCGGCCTGGTCGGCCCGAAAGATCTCAAGCCGGAGCAGATCGCGTACTGGGAGAATGTCATTCAGCAGACGATCAAGACTCCGGACTGGCAGAAAGCGCTTGAGAAAAACGGCTGGGGCGACCGCTATATGAGCAACGAGCAGAGCAAGCGGTTCTTCGACGAGCAGTTCGCCAAGTACAAAGCCACGTATACCGATCTCGGCATCGCCAAATAACAAGCAGCATCGTGTAACCCACTAAACGGGAGCAGTCATGACCATTGAATTGACCAAAGAGCTCGGCAAGTTTGTCGCCGGTGTGCGCTACGAAGACATCCCCGCTGAAGCGGTGTCGGCTATCAAATTGGTGATCGCCGATTGCATCGGCTGCGCCATCGCCGGCGGTAATGACCCGGCGCCGCAGTTGGTCAGGAAAATGCTGGCGCCCGCGGGCACGGAGGCCACGCTGCTGCTCGGCGAAGGCCGCGCGTCGGCGCTGGACGCGGCGTGGATCAACGGTACCGCTGCGCACGCGCTCGATTACGATGACGTCGCGCAGCGCGGCGGCCACCCGAGCGCGCCGCTGGTATCGGCCATACTCGCAGAGGCGGAAACCCTCGGCGCATCGGGCCGGCAAATGGTCCTTGCCTACGCCGCCGGCTACGAAGTGTACGCTGACCTCGCGCGGCGCGACACGGTGCAGCAGCACGAGAAAGGCTGGCATCCGACCAGCATATTCGGCACGCTGGGTGCTGCGGCCGCGTGCGCTTCGTTGCGCGGGTTGGATGCAGAAAAAGCAACGATGGCCATTGCCGTCAGCGCATCCCAGTGTTCCGGCGTCGTCTCCAATTTCGGCACCATGACCAAGCCGTTGCACGCGGGGTTGGCGGCACGCGCCGGCGTCGCCTCAGCGCGCCTCGCAGAACTTGGTTTCACCGGCGCGGCTGATGCGCTCGAACATGCGCCCGGCCTCCTTGAGGCAGTCTCGCCGTCCGGCGGCATGGACGTCGATTCGCCGGTGCGCGCCGGCAAAGAGTGGCAGATCCTTGGCAGTAACCGCATCGGCATCAAGCTGTATCCGATGTGCTACTGCGTGCACCGCACGCTCGACGGCATGCTCGACCTGCTGAAAAAAGACAAGCTCGATCCTGCCGACGTCGAAAAAGTCAGCATCAGCTACAGTCCGCGCAATGTCACGATCCTGCGCAACCATCAGCCGCAGACGGGCCTCGAAGCGAAGTTCAGCATTGAGTTTGCGGTGGCGTCCGCGATGATTGCCGGCCGCGCGGGGTTCTCCGAACTCACCGACGAATTTGTGCGCAGGCCCGACGTGCAGGCGCTGATGAAGCGCGTCACCGCGACGGCCAATCCGGAACTCGATCCCAAGCGCTCCGGTTACGCGCTGTTCGACCAGGTCGTCATCGAGACCAGGGGCGGCGGGCGTTTCGACACCGGCGCCATCCGCAACGTACGCGGCGACCCCACTTTGCCGCTGGGGCCCGAGCAGCTGTGGGTCAAGTTCGAGGACTGCGTGCGGTTCGGCAATCCGCGCCTGCCGGCGCGCCAGCTGTTCGATGCGCTGATGAAGTTGGAGCAACTGCCGCAGGTGCGCGACCTTGCCGCATTGCTGTCGCGGCCGGCCGCGCTGCGCGATGTTAAGTCGCTAACCAAAGCGGGCTAGCCCGGCTGCTGCCCGGTTTCCGGGCATAAATCACGCGGGCAGGCGCATCGTACGCGGCCCCGCGCTGGAGGAGAAAACGCATGAAGTTGCCATCGCATTGCGGTGCGGCGCTGGTCATGGCCGCAGCCCTGACATTGCCACCGCTGTTGTGCCAGCCGGCCGCGGCGCAGGCGCCGTATCCGTCCAAGCCGATCCGCTTCATCGTCGGCTTCGGCCCCGGCGCCACCAACGACCTCGTCGCACGCCTGCTTGGCCAAAAGCTGACTGAGCAATTGGGCCAATCGGTGGTGGTTGAAAACCGCGGCGGCGCGAACACCGCGATCGCTTCGGCGCAGTTCGTGCGCGCCGCGCCCGACGGCTACACGCTCATGCTCAATTCCCCCGGACATCTCACCAATCCGTCGCTGATGAAGCTCGAGTTCGATTCGGTCAACGATTTCGCGTTCATCACGCAGCTCGCCGAATCGGTGAACCTGCTGGTCGTGCATCCGTCGCTGCCGGCAAAAAGCGTGAAGGAACTGATCGCGATTTCGAAGCCGCGCCCCGGCCAGATCAACTACGCGTCTTCCGGCACCGGTACGACAGTGCATCTGTCGGCCGAGTTGTTCCAGTACATGGCTGGAATCAAATGGGTCCACATTCCGTACAAGGGCGGCGGGCTGGCCCTGCAGGAACTGATCGCCGGGCAGACCTCGCTCAGCTTTCTCAATCTGCCGACGGTGATAAATATCGCCCGCGCCGGGAAACTCCGTGCGCTGGCCACCACGGGCGCCAGGCGCGCGGGCGCCGCGCCGGAGCTTCCCACCGTCGCCGAAAGCGGCGTGCCTGGCTTTGAAGTGACGACCATGTACGGCATCTCGGCGCCGGCCAAAACGCCGCGCGTGCTTATCGACCGCCTGCATGCCGAGATCGTGCGCGCGCTGAATTCGCCCGACCTGCGCGGCAAGCTGATCGAAGCCGGCGCCGATCCGGTCGGCAATGCGCCCGAGGAATACACTGCGTTCATCAAGAGCGAAATCGCCAAGTGGGCGAAGGTGATTCAGGCGGCGGGCATCAAGGGCGAATGAAAAGTTTTTGCTGCGCCAGACTCACCAACATTAGGGAATAACCGCATGCTGCAGAAAAAATTCTTGATGCTGCCGCCGCAATCGTCGCGCGTGACCGACTGGCCGGCGAAGCTGCGCGCCGACGTGCCCGAACTTGAAATCATCGTTGCCGACAATGCGCAGCAGGCGGCGCAGGCCGTCATCGATGCCGATGCGGCGTACGGAATGATGACGCCGGACCTGCTGAAAAAAGCGACCCGCCTGCAGTGGCTGCAATCGCCGATGGCATCGCCGCCCAAGGGATTTTATTTTCCGGAGTTGATCGCGCATCCGCTGACGGTGACCAACTTCCGCGGCATTTTCGACGACCGCATCGGCACGCACATCATGATGTACGTGTTGGCGTTCGCGCGCGGCCTGCATTATTACTTTCCGCGGCAGATGCAGCGCAAGTGGCAGCCGGAGCCCGAAGACACCGGTGTTGTCCACCTGCCCGAATCGACGGCGCTGGTCGTCGGGGTGGGCGGTATAGGTGCCGAAGCGGCGCGGCTGCTCGCTTCTTTCGGCGTCACGGTACTGGCGACCGACGCGCGGGTGACGGCTGCGCCGCCCGGTGTTGCCGAACTGCACCAGCCGGACGCGCTCGATGCGCTGCTGCCGCGCGCCGATTTCGTCATTCTGACGATGCCGCTGACTCCCACTACCGAAGGCATGTTCAATCGCACGCGTTTCCAGCGCATGAAGCGCAGCGCGTTTTTCATCAACATCGGCCGCGGCCGCACGACGAAGCTCGACGATCTGGTGGCGGCGTTGAAGGCGGGCGAAATCGCCGGCGCGGGGCTCGACGTCTTCGAGCAGGAGCCATTGCCTGCCGACCATCCGCTGTGGACCATGCCCGGCGTCATACTCACGCCGCACATGGCGCTGTATGGGCCGCATCTGAACGAGCGGCGCTACGAGATCACCGTCGACAACTGCCGCCGCTTCGCGGCGGGACAGCCGCTGCGCAACATCGTCGACAAAGCCAGTTGGTTTTGATCCGTCTTTTGTAACTAGAACCCATCTCAAAAATGCAACACCGACAAGCAACCGCCGATTGACGCCGATTGACGCCGATATAATTCCGGATCTTTCCCCGAATCCAGGTCAAGCCCCTTGAGCTTATCTGCGTTCATCCGCGTTCATCGGCGGTTCCAAATTGTTTTTGAGTTAACTTCTAACTACCCGAAAAAAAATGAAAATCGAATCCATCGCAGTCCATCCGCTGTCCGCCACCACCGCCGTGCCGCTGTCCACTGCGCACGAAACCTTCCGCACCTCGCATTTCATCCTCGTCGAAGTGAAGACCGACGACGGACTCATCGGCTACGGCAAAGTGCATGGCGAACCGATGAAGACCATCTGCGAATGGATCCTGAAATTCGGCGACATCATCAAAGGCATGGACGCGCTGGGCCACGCCGAAGTGTGGGAGAAACTTTTCCTGCTGACCTGTCCGCGGCCGGGCGGCCTGCAGGGCAGCGGCGGATTGCCGCCGCCGTTGCCGCGCAGCGCGCGCCCGCAGATCATGGCCGCGATTGCCGGCATCGACATTGCGCTGTGGGATATCAAGGGCAAGGCAGCCAACCTGCCGGTCTATAAATTGCTGGGCGGCGCGCGCAAATCGTTCTTCACCTACGCGACCGGCAGCTATTACCGCGACAACGCCACCATCGAAACCTACGCCAACGAAATGGCGTCGTTCGTTGCCAATGGCTATCGCGCGGTTAAAGCGAAATGCTGCTGGGCGGACATGGGCGAGGAGGTCGAGCGCATCGCCGCGATCCGCGAGGCGATCGGCAAGGACACGCTGTTCATGCTCGACATGAACGCGCCGTATGACGTCGAGGAGTGCATACGTTTCGCGCACGCGGTCGCGCCGTACGACATTTTCTGGCTCGAGGAGCCGCTGCACTGGTATCTGCAGCCGTCCGATTACGTGAAGCTTGCCGCGGCGAGTCCGATCCCGCTTGCGCACGGTGAGCGCGAACTCACGCGCTTCACCATGCGCGACTTCATCACCTCCGGCGCGCTGCGTTTCGCGCAATTCGACTCCACGCGCTACGCCGGCTTTACCGAAGGCCTGCGCGTCGCCCACGTCGCGGAACAGTTCAACGTGCGCATCGCACCGCATCTGTCGCCCGAAATCCACACGCATTTGTGCGTGGCTTTCCCGTCGGCGAGCTTTGCCGTCGAAACCATCGGCAACAAGGTGCGCGACGTGCTCGGGCTGGGCATTTACAAAAACGGCCCGCAGGTGAAGAACGGCGAGGTGCACATCACCGACGCGCCGGGCTTCGGCATGGAAATCGACTGGGACTTCGTCAACCAGTACCGGGCGAAATAAGCATGATGATATTTGATTTGCGGCAGCTCGCCCTGCTGCCTGCGGTGGCGGCAATGTCGCTGAACGTTGCATACGCGCAATCGGGTACTGAGGCGTATCCGACGAAACCGGTCCGCCTCATCATTCCATTCCCGCCGGGCGGCAGCAGCGACATCATTGCGCGCCAGATGGGAACGCAGCTTTCCGAACGGCTCGGCAAGTCGATCGTGATCGACAACCGCAGCGGCGCCGGCGGCACGCTTGGCTCCGAAATGGCGGCGCGGGCGGTGCCCGACGGTCATACGCTGCTGTTCATTTCATCGTCGTATCCGGTCAACGCTGTCATCTACAAATTACCGTACGATCCGATCAAGGCATTCGCGCCGGTTGCGATGCTGGGCACGGGGCCGACAGTGCTGGCCGTGCATCCTTCGGTGGCGGCGACCACGACCAAGGAATTGATCGCGCTCGCCAAGGTGAAGCCGGGGCAGCTGAAGTACACGTCGTCCGGTGTTGGCGGTCTGCAGCATTTTTGCAGCGAGCTCTTTCGCAGCATGGCGAACATCGACGTCGTGCACATTCCCTACAAAGGCGGCAGCCAGGGCATGATGGACGTCATCGGCGGCCACGCCGAGATGACCATAGGTTCGCTCATCCAGATGTTGCCGCACGTGCGCAGCGGCAAACTGCGCGCGCTGGGTACCGGTGGCCTCAAACGCAGTGTCGCCATGCCGGACGTGCCGGCGATCGCAGAGACGGTGCCCGGCTACGACGCCAATAACACCTGGGGCATCCTCGCGCCTGCCGGCACGCCGCCCGCTGTCATCAAGAAGCTCAATACTGAAATCGTCACCGTCATGGCGTCGCCGGAGTTGAAAAAGCGGCTGTCGGCGGAGGGTGCCGAGCCCGCGACGGTGACAACACCAGAAGGCTTCGGCAAGGTGGTGAAGGACGAAATCGCCAAATGGACCCGCGTTGCCCGCGACGCCAACATCAAACCGGAGTGATGTTTTCCCAGGGAGAAACTGTTGTATCCGATATTTTTCGTTTTATTGAGCGTGCTTGTCATGGTTTCGCCGCCGGCGAGCGCGCAGACCGCCGGCGGCGATCAATATCCATCGAAGCCGGTGAGAGTCATAGTTCCATACTCGCCGGGCGGTGCCAACGACATTTTCGCCCGCACCGTCATTACCAAAGCCATCGCCGAATTCGGCCAGAACACCATCGTCGACAATCGCGCGGGCGGCAACACCACCATAGGCACGCAGCTCGCTGCTCGCTCGGCGCCCGACGGCTACACGCTGTTGACGGTCGACAACGCTTATGTGGCTGCGCCCGGCATGCAGCTCAATCTGCCGTATGACACGCTGAAAGATTTCACGCGCATCACCATGATGGCGGCGACCTCGCCGGTCCTTGTCGTGCATCCGTCCCTGCCCGTGAAATCGGTGACGGAGCTGATCGCTCTCGCCAAAGTGCAGCCGGGACGCCTGACCTATGGCAGCACCGGCAGCGGCACGACCGGGCATCTCGCGTTCGCGCAGTTCAATCTCGTTACCGGCACCAAAATGATCCATGTTCCTTACAAAGGCGGCGCGCCGCAGATTACCGCGTTGATTTCCGGCGAGGTCTCGATGCTGATGTCGGTGCCGGCGTCATTGCTTGCGCAAATCAAGGCGGGACGCATGCGCGCGATCGCGGTGTCGGGCGCCAAACGGCTGCCGAACCTGCCGGACGTGCCGACGCTGCAGGAGTCGGGCGTCGCGGTCGTCGTCGAGGCGTTCTGGGGCCTCGTCGCGCCAGCGGGCACCAGCGCCGCAATCGTCGGCAAACTGCAGGAAGCCATCGAGCGCTCGTTGAAGACGCCGGAGATGCGGGCGCGTCTGGACGAGATGCAGTTCCAGCTGGTGGGCAGCACGCCGGCGCGGTTCGACGAGTTCGTGCAGCGCGAAGTCACGCGCTGGATAGGCGTCGTCAAGGCCACCGGAATCAAGGTGGATTAGCCTGAATCGAGGCTAGCTCATCGGGTCGGCGACGTGCGAGAGCGATTTGAGGCCGGTCGCCGTGCCGATCAACACCGTGGTTTCATTTTCGCCAACCGCGCCCGATTCGATTGCTTTACGGATGCCGACCAGCGTGGTGGCAACTTCGGGGCAGATGAACACACCTTCGGCGCGGCAGATTTCAGCCTGCGCGGCGAGTGCTTCCTCATTCGTCACTGATACCGCGGTGCCGCGCGTGCGGCGGAGTATCGCCAGCATGTCCGGACCGCACAGCGGGTTCGGCGATTTCATGCCGCCGGCGAGTATGTTTATCGCGCCCCACGGCTCGCAGTGGTCTTTGTTTTCCTGAAACGCCTTGGCGATGGGCGCGCAGCCCGCATATTGCGTGATCACCAGCTTGGGATCGGGGTCCGTAATCCAGCCGAGCTCGCGCAGTTCCTGAAAACCTTTGTAGAGCGCGATCACGCCCTGTCCGCCGCCGGTCGGAAAGACGATGGCCTGCGGTAAATGCCAGTCGAATTGCTCCGCGATTTCGAAGGCGAGCGTTTTCTTGCCT
>Ga0209086_10002894_pt1 | contig 13217 bp, 9 predicted proteins | sample M_130207_XF_Meta_FD_187312 | JGI IMG/M metagenome (GOLD analysis project Ga0209086, IMG submission 187312) | Freshwater microbial communities from Lake Montjoie, Canada to study carbon cycling - M_130207_XF_MetaG (SPAdes) (version 2) | ecosystem: Environmental > Aquatic > Freshwater > Lake...
GGGACAGGCATGTACTCTCTCGCGTAGGCCACGAGTCGGCCCGCCGACGGTCGCGCCAACGGAGCAACGATGACGACGGACCGCATTCGAATCGAACGCATTTTCCCCGAGCCATTGGCGCGCGTGTTTCACGCTTGGAGCGACCCGATGATGCTCGCGCAATGGGCGTGGGGTTCGCTCGGACGCGATGCGCGGGCCACGGTCGACTTTCGCGTGGGTGGCGGATTTCGCGTGACCACCGCGCGGCCGGATGGCACGAACTGGGCCTATGCAGGCACCTATTCGTCGATCGAACCGTTGCGGTGCATCGCCCACGATGTGCGTTGGGACGCGCCGATGGGTTACGAATCCGACGATGAGCGCGTGACGGTGAACTTCCGCGCGTGCGCCGAAGGAACGATGGTGGAGTACACCCACGAAGGCGTGCCCAGCGAAAGCGCGCGCGAAGAACATGGGCGCGGATGGGCCGACACCTTTGACGCTCTGGCGCGGATGCTGGCGCAGACTGCGCAAACGGGCTGAATCAGTCGCGCAAACCTTGCCGCGCGTTAGCCCCAGTTGCCGAGGACGATTCCGAGATCCGACGCGTCGACCACTCCGTCGCGATTGATGTCGCTGGCCAGAAAGCCGGAGTTCGCACTCGTCTGCCCCCAGGTCGCCAACAGGATGGCGAGATCGGTGCCTCCGACGACACCGTTACCGTCGATGTCGCCGAGCGTGCCGATGAAGAGCGTGGCGAACTGCTGACCGGCCGCGAGAGCGAGGTTGGGCGCGAGTCCCAGATCGGCGCTGCCGGCGGCAACACTCGTAAGCCACTGATTGGTGAGCACGCCGTTGGTGCGCTCGATGCAGGCGACAACAGCGATTTGTCCGCGGAAACCAGCGGGAAGTCCGAGGTCGGCGAAAGGCACGCGCATCTCGACTCCCGTGGTTGCGGTGGCGGCGGACTTCACACTCGACGCGGTGATGCCGGCGGTGTTGGTGTCATCGAAGGCAACCTCGATCCCGTTCGGATTTGCGCCGCCCGAAAGAATGCCGCGGCCGGAGTTGAGGCCAACATTGCCGCGATAGTCTTTGGTGGCGAGCGTGGGCGAAGTCGCCAGCGTTACCTGATCGACATAGACGAGGCCGCCGACGGTGTTCACATAGAACAACGAGTCGGGCGCAAAACCCGCGTCGAACACGGTGGCGTCGAGCAGCGCGAGTCCGCTCGGCGGCGAGGGAAGATGGGCGGTGACGAGGCGGTTCTGCCCAGCGGCGGTGCCCGGATTCATATCGATGAAGATGTTGAGCGCAGTGCCGTCCTGCGGAAGATTGCCGCTGATGGAGATGCGCAGCGCGTCGCCATCGGCGCGCGCGAACAGTTGGTCGAGTTCGCCGGTGTTGTCGCTGAAGCTGGAGACGCAGCCTTGCGTAGCGCGCAATGCCTGCATTCCTGCGTCAAAGGCGAGGTTTCGGCCGTCGATGTCGGCGTGGCTCACCACGATGGGCGCAGTGAGTGCGGCGCGCGCGATGATCCAACCGCGTGCGGCGATGGTGATCGGATACGCGGACTTGTTGGCCGTGGTGATCGAGGGAAGGCTCGCGCCGTTCTCCAAACTGATCGGCGTTGCGCCAGTTGCGGGCACGGTGAACGCGCTGAGATCAAGCGTGCTGGTGGTTGCCGCCGAGTTGAGATTGATGGCGACCAGCACGGTTTCGGCGGCGTCGTGACGAACGAACGCGTAGATCCCGCCGTTGGGACACGCGACCGGGGCATACGCGCCGCGGCGCAAGGCGATCGAACCCTTGCGGACGGCGATCAGCGACTTGTAGGTTTCAAGCAGCGAGCCGGCCACGCCCTTCTGCTCCTCGACGCTGCGTCCGTCGTTGTTGACTGCGAAAGTCGGCGCCGCCGTACCCGCGGTGACCGCCGGAAAGTTCGTCATCGGCGCGCCAGCAACGGCCTTCCACTTGAAGGGCTCGCGCATGGGAATGTCGTCGGCGTCGGTGCCAGTGGCGGCCTTGGTTCCCCTCATGCCGATCTCGTCGCCGTAGTAGATGTTGGGCGCGAATGGCTGAGTGAAGAGCACGGCGGCGGCGACTTTTTGGCGCGCGTTGTTGCTGGCGAAGATCGAGGCGAGGCGGTCGGAGTCGTGGTCGCTCATCTGGGCGATGGCGATTTTTCCTGCGGGAATTGCGGCATAGGTCGTCGACATCGAGCTGTAGAGTCCAGCCGCGTTTCGCAGGTTGACCGCGTCGCGTGAAGCGAACTGCCACGGCTTGGTGATGACGCCACCGAAGGCGTTGGGCGCGAGCAGGTCGGTGCCATAGTTTCCCCAGTCCGACGGCTCGCAGAAGATGAATACATCGGGGCGAAGCGCGCGCAGCGATGAACACCACTGATTCCAGAAGTCGATGTCGGCGCCCCACCCCTCGCCGCCGCTGGCCCACGCGTGATCGAGGCGAAACCCGTCAACACCATCGGAGACATCGCCGTCGCCGTTGGGATCAAGCCACTTCTTGGCCCAATTGGTGATGGCGGAAACGGTGCTGGCATTGTCGAGATTCCAATGGATGAAACCGACTTGCGCGCCGCTCCAGGTGTTGAAGGTGTAGCCGACATAACTCGTGTTCGGCGCGTTGGTGAACGCGAGCCAAGTGTCGTAGGTGCTCGCAGGATTCTGAAACGCCGACGCGAAATACACCGAGTTGTGGCTGATGCCGTAGGCGACGAAGTCGAGGATGACCTTGATGCCGCGCGCGTGCGCAGCGTTCACGAACGCGAGAAACTGCGCCTCGCTGCCGAACTTCGGATTGAGCGTGTCGGGCGCGCCGTGTTGGTAACCGTGATAGGCGGCCGAGGGAAAGATCGGCTGCAGATACACCATCGTGACGCCGAGGTACTGCAGGTAGTCGAGGCTTTCAGTCGCTGCGAGTCCGCCAAAGTCGCCGAAACGCGACTGCACCGAGCCGGTCGTGTCGAGATCCGAGTCGCGCCAGGCGATGGGCATGATCTGGTAGATGACCTCATCGGCAGGCGCGCGCACGATGGGCGGCAGCGGCGCGGCGCAGAGGATGCTGGAGAACACCGCGGAGAACACGGCGGCAAAAATGGCGGCAAAAGCGGCGGCAAAAGCGGCGGATGGACCCAGCGGAAGAAGCAGCGCGATCGAGCGGCGAGACGGCATTCGCTGAGCCTAGTGCACAACGGCGGGAACTTCATCACCCAATTGGACGAACGCTGTTTTTTGCCTCAATCCTTACGGGACATCGCGCCGCCAGCTCTTGGGATCGCTGCCGAACTTGCGACCGATGTCCGCGAGATTGTTCATCGTTTCTTTCACGAAGACGCCTTCGGTGGCCGGTCGCCAATCATCGGGAATGGCCAGCCAGCGCACTTCGATATCGGCATCGCCGCGAAGTGTCACGAGCTCGGTGAAAGTAAACAGGTGACGCAGCGAAGTGATCGTCGACGATCGGATCGCGATCTCAACGCTTCGACCCACCACCGAAATCCAACCAGGCTGCACCGTCTTGGGCGGCGTTTGCGCTTGGTTGTTGAGGATGACCCAGTAGCGGATGCGCGGCTTGGGCTGATCGGGATATCGCTTGGCGAACTGATAGGCGAAGGACTCCTCGCGGGTTCCCCATGCGCCGTAAAGGATGTTCGAACTCACGCCGCCGTCGACATAGAGAATGCCGTCGATCTCGCGCGAGGGGAACGCGCCGGGAATGCCGGCGGAAGCGAGCAGAATATTGTGAAAGCGCTCGGAGCTACCGGTTTCCATCGCGTTGCTTGCGGCGGTGGTGAGTTCGAAGGGACGGGCGCCGCCGAGATCGAGGTCGGTGGTGTTGACGAAGAGTCGACGACCCTTCTTTCCTTCATCGACGATGCGGCTGATACGCGCGTCGTCGACGGCCGCCTTGAGCTCGCGCTCGAGGCCGGGAAGTTCGGCGAGGCTTTCGTTGTCGGGGAGAAACCCGAGAAGCCCGCGCGCCTTGATCCAGTCAGGCTTGGGATCGCGAAACAGCGACTCGACCATCTCCAGATCTTCCTTCTGGCCGAGAAACGCGAACGGCGCGATCAGCGCGCCCGCGCTTACGCCGGTGACGACATCGAAAGTCGGCATCGCGCCTTCGCCCTTCACTTGCGACCAACCACCGAGGATGCCGGCACCAAACGCGCCGAAGTCGCCGCCGCCGGAGAGAACGAGAATGTCGAGCGTGCGGCCGGCCTGGTCGGCGCTGGCGGTGCGATCCATCAGGCCCATCAGCGATTTACGGCCTTCGGATCGATACTCGTTGGTCCGATCCTGCCGTTCGCGCGTCATCTGCGAATCGGTGGCGACCTCACGAGTTCGGCCGCAGGATGCGATCAGCGTGGATGAGGCGAAAAGCAGAACGGCAAGCGACGATCGAAACGAGAGCATCCTTCGAGTCTAACGCAACTTCCGCGCCACCGCCTACTTCACGGGCACGCGCCCCACGCGCTCAGCATTACCGCCATGTCGAGGGCGTTGACCGTGTGGTCGCCCGTGAGATCAGCCGGCGTGTCGAGGCCCCAGTCGCTGAGGAGTTCGGCCATATCGGGTGCGCTCACGAAACCATCATGATTGAGGTCGGCCACGCAGTCCACCGCAACGCGTAGTTCGAGCACGAAGGGCGACATGCCAAAGTTCCCGCGCGCGGTGCCGACGATGGTGAGGCCGTCCTCGCTCATGTTGAGCGGAAGCGCGAGGTGCACGCCGTCGGGGATCGCAACGCCGCGCTCGGTGGCGTAGCTTTCGAGCGTGAGCCAGCCTCGGTCGGCGAGCCACACATAGCCTTCGCCGAGCGCCGCGCCCGCGCCGAAGAACGCGAGCAACATCGATCCGTCGTGATTGGCCGAAACGACCGAGCCGATCGCTTCGCCCATCGGATTGGGCAGGATCGGCTGGTATCCGGTGGCCACGCTCCAACGCCACGGCGCGCCCGAGTCGATGCCGCTGCTGCCGAGGCCGTACACCCACGACCCATCGCCGCTCAACGACACCGCCTCGCGGAGCTTGACCGTGAAGCCGTTCACCAGCGTCGTGAGGTTCTGCTGCGCGTACACGCCCTTCGCGTTGCGGCGCCAAACCGCCGCTTGGCGGAAGCCGCTGTAGTCGTCGTTCCAGCCCGCGATCACGCTTGCGTCATCGCTGACCGCGTTCGCGCGCGACGGCTTGTAGAAGTAGAGCGAGCCGAGGTTCCGAGCGCTGGCGGCGGGGGCGGACCAACCAAACGCATACGAGCCGCCATTGCCGCTGCCCAGACCGACGACCGTGTTCCCGTCGCGCGTCATATCCCACGCAGTGCTGGGGCGGATTTCGCAGTTGAGGCCGCAAGGTCCGATCGGGCTTACCGCGAGCGTCGGGATGTCGAGGAACATGACCTCGGTGCGCGCGGTGGCGGGGTCGAACGCCTGGCAGAGAAGCGTGTGCCCATCGGCGGTCACGCGCGCCTGTCCTCCGGCGGGAATCGCCACGCCGTTCAGCGGCACGACCCACGACTCGCGCGTCCAGTACCACGGACCATTCAGATCGCGACCGACGACGATGGTGCCGTCGGCGCTGCAGTCCTCACCCCACGACTGCTGAACCGCACCGAGCAGGAAGAGCTCCGCTGCCTGCGTGCACGCGGTTGCCATTGCGACGGCGGAGACGGCGGCGAGCGCGCGAAGTTGCTGAGCAAGCTGCTGAGAAAGATGGTGAGCAAGATGGTGGCGCATACGAGCGCCGCATCCTACTTGGGAAAGCGCGGGATTCACCATTGATTCGGCGGCAGTCGAAGAAACCCGAGCCCGAACTTTGCTTATCGGTGACTCGCGCATCCACATGCTTGTCGCCCCGCGCGCGACCTGACACACTGCGGGTCCATCATGCAGAACACGCTCCAATCCACGAAGACTTTCGCCACGAGGCCTTTCGCCACGAAGACTTCTGCCCCTCTGCTTCTTGCCCTCGTACTCGCTGGCTGCGTCAGCGCACACAAGCCCGCCGCCAACGGGCATCTCGCGCTCGGCGGCCACGCGCCCGAGGTCCGCGACGAGGGGCAGCTCCGCGCGTTCCTCGACGACCTCGAGGCGCAGGAGTTCCTCGTTTCGATCGGCCTCGGCCTCGAGGAGTACAACCAGTGGCGCGGCAACTCGCCGCATTTCGTCGCGGAGTTCACGCGCTTCTCGAACGACATCCACAGCCGGCGCGACTACGCGGTGGTCATCGACCAGTGGCACGGCAAGGTGAACGACCCGATGCTCGCGCGCCGGCTCGAGCTGCATCACCGCGATTTTCTGCAGGCGCGCGCCGATCCCGCCATGGTGCACGCGCTCAGCGACGCGCAGGTCGAGCTGCAGGACACGGTCGACGCCTTCCGCTTCGATGTGGGCGGCGAGAAACTCACCATGACCGCCGTCACCGAGAAGCTGCGCCTGAACGCCGACCGCGCCGTGCGTCGCGCTGCGTTCATGGCGTCGACGCAATCGGGCGCCGCGCACGCCGACGCCATCGTCGCGTGCATGAAGCTCAACGACCAGATCGCGCGCGCCGAGGGCTTTCCCAACGGCGCCGAAGCCGGCCTCGTGATGCAAGGCCTCACGCGCGCGCAGGCGATCCACGACCTCGAAGCGTTCGAGGAATCAACGCGTCCGGTTCTCGAGTCGATGATCGCGCAGGCCAAGCGCGATCTCAAGGTCGACGAGCTCCAGCCGTGGGACATCGACTACTGGCTCTACCTGCAGGAAACCGCGGGCGGCAGCGACGCCTGGCCGCGCGACGCCGGTGTTACGCGCATGAAGGATCTCATGACCGCGATCGGCTTTGAACCCGAGAAGATGCCGATCGATGTTGGCGTGCGCGATGTGCCCGTTGGCGGCATCGCGTTTCCGGTGCGGCCGCCGTTCGAAGCGTGGCTGCTCACGAATCCGTTCTCGGGTTCGGACTTCTACGAAACGCTGTTCCACGAGTACGGCCACACGCTCAACGGCGTGCTGATCGACGCCAAACTTCCGCCCGCGCTGCTCACGCTCGACGAAGGGCCGATGTCGGAAGGTATCGCCGAAACGCTCGGGCATTTCGCCTACGACGCGCACTGGCTCGCGCGCGCAGCCGGCGTTACGCCTGAGCGCGCCACGCAGCTTGAACGCGTGGGCAAGATGCAGCTCCTGCTCTGGCTGCGCCGATCGATTTGCCTGAACGCGCACTTCGAGGCGCTTGCGTACGACGGCCTCGCAAGCCGCTCGAACGCGGATCTCGACGCGCTCTACGCGCAGAGCTACAAGCGCTTCATGCGCATGGATCTGCCGAACGGCCGATTCTTCGGCTCGCGCGACATGCTCGGTACCTCGGCAACCTACTTCGACTCGTACCTCTACGCGAACATGGTTGCGACGCAGCTGCGCGAGGCGATGCGCAAGGAGTTCGGCGTGAGCGATCTCTCCAACGACAAGCGCGTCGGGCCGTGGATGGTCAAGCACCTCTTTGCGCCAGGCGCGTCGATCGCGTGGCAAGAGAAGGTGCGCGAGGCGACGGGCAAGCCGCTCGACACGCAGGCGCTCGCGAAGTACCTCGACTTGCGTTGACGACGCAGCGCGGGTGCCACTTCCGAGCCGCTACTTGCCCGACACAATCGTGAACTCCACCCGCTGCGGCGCGCGCGCGTGCCACCAGGTCTGAAAGTTCGCGGGCTTTTCCGCGGGCAGCTCGACGATGCGCGCGGGCAGCATGACCGGCAGCGGATCGATGTCGAACGGATACGGATCGAACTTCACGCGGCGGCCGCCGAGCGGCGTGACGGTGATCGTGACGCGGTCGGTCCACGCGCGGCGCGGGACATCATGGAGCTCGATCGCGTCCTCGCCGATGCCGCGCGCGACACCGGTGACCGGCGGAATCAGCGAGCCGCACAGCCACAGCGAAATGCCGTCGCACAGTTGGATGAGTCGCTGGAGCGGCGCGAGCGTCGCGGGCTCGACCCACGCGGCCGTCGCGGGATCGACGCGCAGCTGGTCGATCCACCCCTGCTGCAACTGCTCGAGGTCGGCCATGAACGCGAGCGGTCCCTCGACGGTGCCGGGATAAAGCTTCTCCGGTGCGCCTTTCCAGAAGAGCGGATGCGTGAACGCGGGATCGGGATGCACGAGCGCGCGCGCGGCGTAGAGCGCGTGGGCGTGGCTCGAGATGAGCAGGTTCACCATCGGATTGCGCGGAAAGCGCTTGAGGCCGATGCGCCAGCGCTCCATGCCCGCCTGCTGGTTCTTGAGCACCTCGCTGAGGTTCGCGGGAAATCCATCGTCGGCGGAGAGGTCGGGAATCGCCTCCCATTCCCACCAGCCGTTGTCGTGCTCGGCGATGGCGAGCACGGTCTCGTCGCGCAGGTGCGCGGGGTCGCCGACGGGCACGGGCGTGGCGAAGGACCCTGGTTGTGCAAACACACTGTTGCCCCAGTGCGCAGCGAAGAACCCCGCGAGCTGGCTGTGATCAGGCTGGCTGACCATCCAGAGTTTGTTGTCTTGCTTGGTCTTGAGCATTGGGGTTCCTCAGTTCGCGTGCGGGAGCGGCGCGGAAAGCGGCGCGCAGCGTACGCCAACTCGCGATCGCACTGCACGAGGCGTCGCGCGCAGCTGAAGAGCTTCGGCGACTAGACGGGGGAACGCGCTTGCGGTCGAGGCGGCGGTCGGTCGATGGACTCATCGGCGGCCAAAAGGTCGCGCACCGTCAGCGCGCCTCGGATGAGACGCGATGCCGGTGCGCGTATTGCAGTTCGTCTGCGCAGCGCGGATCTCAGCGGTTGCACGGTCCCCAAGCCGAGAGCAAGGACGCGAGGTCCTGCGCGTTGACGACGCCGTCGCCGTTGATGTCGGAGGCGGGCGATGCTGGATTCGCAAGACCCCAGTTCGACAGCAGCGTGGCAAGATCGAGGGCGTTGATCACGCCGTCGCCGTTGAGATCGCCAGGACAAGCCGGCGGATTGATGTTGCCGCGGCGCGGAGGCGCCGCCACCCCGACGAAGATCACGATGCCGTCGCCGCCTGGATTCTCCAAATTGTCGATCAAGAAGTCGGGCTTAAAGTTGTTGAGGCACCAAAGGTTTCCCGCGGCATCCGGCATGGTGTTGGTCATGCGCTGGAAGGGCTGATAGGCCGGGGCCGCACCCGGACCGTACAGCGGATCCCCGTTGTGCAGCGTCGTCGGCTGTCCCGCCGCCGGGACCGTGTAGCCGGTCGAAGGTGAGATCGGCTCGCCCATGGCCAAGCCCGCCGGACGCGTCTTGACATTCGCGCCTGCGAGCTTCGAGAGCCTGGCGTTGTACGGCGCAACTTGCAGAGGACCGAAGTTGGCGACCCAGACATTGTCTTCGCCGTCGACGGTCACCGACCACGGTCCGCTGATGCCGCCGCCGCTGTAGCTGCCGATCACGACGCCGCTCGGGCTGACCGCGTAGACCTTGTTGTCGCTCTGCGATGCAACCCAGACATTGCCGAGCGAGTCGATGGAGATGCCCTTCACCGCATAGCCAAAGCTCACGAACGAAATCATCTGCACTTGTCCATTCACGAGGCCAAGGTGCGCGAGGCTGCTGGGGTAGTCGCCGCTGATGCCGCCGCCGCTCGCCACCCACACGCTGCCATCGGGGGCGGCCGCTAAGTCAAATGGCTGCGCGCCCGGATAGAGGTGGTAGCTGACGGAGTTGGCCGGATCTCCGTTGAGGAATACAAACACCGTGTCATCGCCGCTGTGGGCGACGCCGGCATCGTTGTTCGGGTAGTTGCCGTAACTGGTGATCCAGAGGTTGCCGTGCGTATCGAATTCAATTCCCTGCGCGCGATTCGGCCCTCCCTGAATCCCGACGGCGGGCGAAAGCGCTTGGCCGGCCGCGCTGAACGCCGAAAGGCTTCCGGTGCACTGCGGCCCGGGATAGTCGCCGCACTCGTAGATCGGCCCCCATCCGAAGTTGCCGATCCAAACGTTGCCGTCCTGCGCTCGGGCGATGCCGAAGCCTGCGCCGAGAAGACCTCCGCCCAACAACGGGGAGAGCGGCGTGCCGTTGGCGCCGTCCGCAGGCTTCCCGTTGGGCTTGAACACGAGCGCAAAGATTGCGGAGTGGAGGGTCCCCTGCCTTCCGTTGTTGGTCACCCATGCGTAGCCCGCGTCGTCGAACACGATGTTGCCGGGGCCGCTGGGCATGAAATTGTCGTCGCCGGAGTAGTTGATCTTGATGGTGACCGCCCACGCATCGGGCGCGGCGCTGAGAGCTGTGGAATAGAGCACCCAGAGCGTGGACAAGTTGAAGACCGCCGAGGCGTTGCGCCCGGGATCGCGTGCAAGGTTTGCGAGCGCCTGCGGCGTCGTCGTAGGCAGCGCACCACCTGGAATGCGAGTGAGCTGCTTGAGGGAGGCCGCGACGGAATGGTTCACGGTGCACGCTGCGAGCATGTTCGCGAGAGAAAGCGTCATGCTCTGCGAGTTCGTCTGACCGGCGTTGGGCGCAGTGGCAATCACGGCCGAAGATGCGCCGGTGGTGACATCGACGATGTTGTCGTTCATCATGGCGGCGATCCGCAGCGCCTTGGCGTCGCCCGCGATCAGGCCGGTGCGGAGGAACTGCGCCATCGAGTACGACGCAGCGACCGTGGTCAGCTCGTTGACCACGATGCTGGTGGTCGGCAGCGACTTTCCGACGATCGCCATCAGCTCGACGCCGTCACCGAGGTCGGCCTTGACGTAGTAGATGCTCTGCGATGCCGCGTTGGGTACATACAACAGGAACACGCCCGCGCCATTGGTCGTGCCCTGCGCGATGGCAATTGGAACTCCGGTGGTTGCCTCGTACAGCGTCACCTGCGTCTTGGCGAGCGGAACCTGGATGGTCGTGCCGCCCGATCGCAGAACCCCCTGCAGGAACGCCGCGCGCGCCGAGCCGGTCGCGAGGAACAGGGCACAGAACGCAAGGGCGACGCGATAGGAAAGGTACTTGGTCATGTCGAGATTCCGCCGAAAGCCACCACACGAACAGTCAACGACGCACAGCCAATTCCGAAGTCTACAACCGTTTCACGCGCATGCAAAATTCTGGGCGCCTCAGGCGAAGGATCCGATGGCTCTGGTGCTGCGGCCTCGAGTGAGCATCATCCGGGGGGCGCCCGAAACACACACTTGAGGCACATACTCGAGACACATACTCGAGGCAGGCGCGGTCAACACCGCTTCTGCAATCCCATGGACCACAACTTCAAGCGGAACAATGACTTCCCTTCCTCCGAACAGCGAACGCTACGATCGCGGGATGCACAGGCGCGACGAACCACTGTGTCCAAAGCATGTCGGCGGGATGACGGTCCAACAGTCACAGGCCTTTCGCGCGCTCCCGATCCGAGGCGCGCTCGGTCATGGCGCCGCGGGTGTCGTGCATCTCCTGCTCATACTCTCGGCGGCGTGGACCTATGCGCACGGATGGCGGGTTGCGATGCTGGTGCTTTGGTGCGCCATCGCGTGGATGGACCACGCCGGCGCTGTACCCGTATCGCACGATGAAGTCATGGTGCGTGATACTCGCGATCGTGCAGATCAACGGCTGGTGGGAATGGTTCATCGTGATGCATCTTGCGCCGGCGTGGCTCGCAGGCTCGATGCAGACGGTGCGCAAGTTCACTGAGCATCTCGGAATGTTCGGCGACACCATCGTGTCGATGACGCGCACGGTGGTGTACGCCGACCAATGCAACGGACGCGTCTTTCCCAATCACGTCCGAGCGGTGCTCGACATGCTTACGAACTTGAGTGATCCGCGTGTTGGCCCGCAATGGCGCGCAGCAACTGCGCCCATCCAGCCCCATCTTTTAACCCCATCTTTTAACCCCATCTTTTAACCCCATCTTTCAACCCCATCTATCAGCCCCAGGCATCAAGCAGAATCGCTAGATCCGCGCTGTTCACCACGCCATCGCCATTGAGATCCAGCGGCGAGCCCTTGCCGCCCCAAGCGTTGAGCAGCGTCGAAAGATCCTGACTGTCGACTCGGCCGTCGAGATTGAAATCAGCGCGTGAATGCACGGTGATCGCGTGCTCGCCGGCCATGTTGGCGTTCAGCTGATCGAGGTAGAACGGGACAAAGGAATCGCCCGACCATCCAAAGCCGAAGGGCCAGGAATCCTCGGGATCGAAGACGCCGTTGGTGTCATTGGTGGTGAAATGCACACCGACGAGCGCCAACTTTCCGCCGACGATGGCGAAGCTCGGGCCGCCACTGTCGCCGCCGATGAGGTGGCAATCGCCCGCGCCGGTGCCCGTGCCTTCGGCCGCATCAAACCAATACCGCATGGTGCGGGTTCGGCCGATTTCAAAGTCGTCGACGATGGCGCCGATGGTGTTGGTTCCCACGCGGTCAGGCGCGCCGTAGGCAAACATAAACATTCCCACATACGCCGCGTCACCCGCCGCCAGAGCGAGCACGGGATAGATCGCGATGTGGTGCTTGCGGCTCAGCGGCGCGGTGAGTTTGCCGAGCCAGAGATCCGACGACTGACCCGCATAGTTGGTGTCGTAACCGAACGACGCAACGGTGTAGGCGTGGGTCGCACCTGCTGGGTTGTTGTTCTCGTGGAAAGTAATGGTGTCGCCGGCGCCGGGGTGATAGTGGTTGGCGCTGACGAAGTACGAAGGCGAAATCATGGTGATCCACGCACCATTGCTTGATCGACCGACACCCGACCAGTCGTAGCCCTCGCCGATGAAAGCGCGCTCGGCGCCGCCAGCGGGCGCGGTGTAGAAACGATCGTGGGTCGCGCTCATCGCGTGATCGCCATTCACGCCTTGCAGAAACATGTCCGCGACGGCCGGCGCGGCGACGGCGAGGAAGCCAATCCGCACGATGTGAATGGGGCGCATGATTCGAATGGGGCGCATGGAATTCATGGTCTCGGCGTGCCCGATGGGGCTCATGGCGAATATACGCCGCGTTCTTGATACGGCAAGAGTCAAGTCGCGCGACGGCGAAAGCGCGGATCGGTTGCGCGAGTAGCGACGGTTCTCGACCGCGGGGAAAGTCCGTAACAAGTCAAGACGCACGCGAAGGCGTTCCTGATCGCGGGAGATCAACTATTCTGTCGCAATGCCTCCTTCATCGCCAGCTGCGCGTCAGTCGCCCATCATTCGCCCGATCGAAGCGCGCGACTTGGCTGAAGTCCGAGCCGAACTGAACACCCACTGGCACTCAAGCCA
>Ga0209086_10002896_pt1 | contig 13202 bp, 12 predicted proteins | sample M_130207_XF_Meta_FD_187312 | JGI IMG/M metagenome (GOLD analysis project Ga0209086, IMG submission 187312) | Freshwater microbial communities from Lake Montjoie, Canada to study carbon cycling - M_130207_XF_MetaG (SPAdes) (version 2) | ecosystem: Environmental > Aquatic > Freshwater > Lake...
TTGTTGACGGCTTCACGCTTAAAGGTTTGGTCAAACTTCTGACGAGTCTTAACGATGTTCTGGTTATTGGTTTTAATCATTTGATTGTCTACCCAATTTACCGTCCGTCAAATCGAAGCAACCTCAATTTCATGGAAGAGAGGGAGTAGACAGTCGAACGGCACCGCTTCATTCCCAACTCAACTCCAGAATCGAGTTTGATAGGAACCCGAATCCCGAAGCGGGCCATTGCGCTGCTGCGCTGTCCCCGCCCGCGCGGAGCGGGCGGAACCAATGGTGCCCGATTTCACCCGCCACCTCACTCGTTCCGTCGCCTCTGGATCGGGACGGCGCAGCGCGTCACCTCTGTCCCATTTCGGCGTTCGGAATTAACCTTGGCCCGTCGGCGGGTAGGGCGGGCAGTCCCTTGCCCGCCGCGGCTGCCAACCCGCGTCACCTTAGGCCTCGGGCGGCGCGCACGGAGTGACGCGCCCTACCTAACCGCGATCCATGAGGGCGGCAGCCGATCCTTGGGTCGATCAATCCAGATTCATGCATCCTTCATCCATCAGAATATATCCGGTCTGCTCTTGCTACTGAAGCCGGGGTAATAACAAAGCGATCCGCTTGCGTAAAAAAGTTTGCGGGTAGGGCGGGCAGTCCTCTGCCCGCCGCGATTGCCAACCCACGCGTTCGGATTTACCACGGCGGCGCGCACGGCGCGCCCCACCTGTCCCATAGTTGCCAAGAATTGCTATATTGGCGGGCGCACTTCTTGATGCCGCCCCAGCCCTTGGGCCGGGAACTGGGTCAATGGCTTCTGAATTGAGTCCGAATTCAGCTTGAACGCCCCTTCGCGATTCTTCAGTATTTATTCGATAGTTTTACCTATGAACGTCACCCTCCGCGGCCGTCCCCAGCCTCATCGCACCGTTACCTTTGATCGCAAACAGAATGCCGTTCGGCTCATTGAGCAGCGGCTGCTGCCGCATGAATTTAAAATTGTCGGCACTCCGGATTTTCGCGCCACCGCCGCCGCCATCGCCGACATGGTCGTGCGCGGCGCCGGCGCCATCGGCGCCACCGCCGCCTACGGCCTGGCACAGGGCGCTCTCGCCTTTCGCGGACGCGATCTGAAGCGGTTTTCTGTCCATGTGGAGACAGTGTATCAGGTCCTGAAAAATGCGCGGCCGACCGCCGTGGATCCCGTCAATGCGATGGACGGTGTGCGCGCGGCGATGGTTGCCGGCGCGACGGTTGCCGAGCAGCAGGCGCTGGCGCTGGCCGCCGCCGAGGAGTTTGCCCGGGAAGACGTGCGCCATTGTGAGGCCATCGGACGGCATGGGGCGAAGCTCATCCGCAACGGCATGCGGGTGCTCACGCATTGCAATGCCGGCTGGCTGGCGTTCGTGGACATCGGCACCGCCACTGCGCCGCTGTATGCCGCGCAGGCGCAGGGCAGGAAATTCCACGTCTTCTGCGACGAGACCCGTCCGCGTTCCCAGGGTGCCACGCTCACCGCCTGGGAGTTGGCACAGCAAAAAATTCCCCACCAGATCATCGCCGACAACGCCGCCGGGCATCTGATGCAGCGCGGCGAAATTGACCTGGTCATCGTGGGCAGCGATCGCACGCTCGGTCGGACCGGGGAGGTTGCCAATAAAATTGGCACCTACACCAAAGCCGTCCTGGCCGCGCGCCACAAAATCCCTTTCTATGTCGCGATCCCGCTGTCCACCATCGACTGGGATCTCCGGCGCGGTTTCGACATCCCGATCGAGGAACGGCATGAGGATGAAGTATTGGGGGCCTGGGGGGTGGCGGGGGGCCGGAAGGGGAAGCGGACCTATATTCGCGTGGCCAATCCGACCAGCGGCGCGCGCAATCCCGGATTTGATGTGACACCTGCGGAATTAATCACGGGCATCATCACGCCCGTCGGCATTTTCAAGCCGCGGGAGCTCTGGGGGCGGCGGCGCGAGTTGGGCCGAGCTCGCTAGGAATTAGCAGACAATTTATTTCACCCGCAGCTCCGCGCTTCTGCCGTGCGCGTCAAGCCCCTCAAGCTCCGCGAACTTCTTCACCGTCTTGAGCGCCTTTTTGAGCGAGGCGGAACCATACTCCACCACGCTGGTGCGCCGCTGGAATTGATCCACGGTCAGGCCGGCAAATGAGGCGCCGGCGCCATCGGTGGGCAATACATGGCTCGGGCCGGCAACGTAATCCCCCAGCGCGGTCGGGGACCAATTGCCCAGAAAAATGGCTCCGGCCGTCACAATGCCCCCGCTCACCCGGCGCGCGGCACGGGTGATGACTTCGCAGTGTTCCGGCGCCAGTTGGTTGGCCAGCGCCACCCCGTCGGCCACGGTCGCCACTTGAATCAGCCAGGTGTTGCGGTCCAGCACGCGCTGGATGAGGGGGCGACGATCCAAGGTCCGCAGTTGGAGCGCGATTTCCCGTTCCACTCCCTTGAGCACCGCTCCGGAAGTCGTCAGCAGCCAGACGCGCTCGTGGCCAGAGCCGTGTTCCGCCTGCGCCAGCATGTCCGCCGCCACATACCGGGGATGGGCCGTGTCGTCGGCCAGCACCAGCAAATCACTGGGCCCGGCCAGCAGGTCGATCGCCACCCGCCCGAAGATCAGGCGCTTGGCCATGCTGACATAGGCGTTGCCGGGACCGAAAATTTTCTGCACGCGGCGGATCGTCTTCGTGCCGTAAGCCAGCGCCGCAATCGCCTGCGCACCGCCCACCCGGTAAACCTCCGTCGCCCCCGCCGCCCGCGCCGCAAACAGGATCGCCGGATTAACCGCGCCGTCTCTGCCGCACGGGGTGGTGACAACGATCTCCCGGCAGCCCGCGACTTTTGCGAGGGTGATGGTCATGAGGGCGGTTGAGACGAGCGGGGCTGTGCCGCCAGGAATGTAAACGCCGACGCGCTGGAAGGGGTCGAATTTTTCCCCCACGCTGGCGCCGTGGGAATTTCTGCCTGACCAGTCCTTGCGCCGGGATTTTCTGGCGAAGGCGGCGATGTTCGCGCCGGCTTCCGCCACCGCCGCGCGCAGGGATTCATCCGCCTTGAGCGAGGCGGCCATGAATTCGGCCTGCGTCACCGCCATTTGATCGGGGGCAAGTCTCGCGCCGTCGAATTTTTCCGTGAAGTCCAGGACTGCGGCGTCTCCGCGCGCCGCCACGTCGTCCAGAATCGCCCGGGTGCGCTGCTCAATTTCGACATCGAACAGGCTGGAGTCAGCAGCGGCTTCCCGGACCTTCGTAGAATAGTTTGCGTCGGTGTGACGGACAATCTTCATGCCCGGCAGGCTAGGGGAAAGGAGGGGCAAAGTCAAAACGCGGTCCGTCGGTTACGCCAGAGCAGCCGAGGGGCCAAGACATGAAAAAGCCCGTTGGCCCTCAAAACAGACAGCGGGCGGGTCTTGTGGCGTCGTGCCTTTTTCGTTTAAATTCCTGCCATGCGCAACCCTATCATCGCCGCACTGGATGTCCCATCAGCGGAGCAGGCCCTGGCCCTGGCAGAACAGATCGCCCCGGCGGTGGGCGCGTTCAAGATCGGCAAGGAACTGTTTGTCGCCGCCGGCCCCGACATTGTGCGCCGGGTGCGCGCGACCGGCGCCCCGGTTTTTCTCGACCTGAAATTTCACGACATCCCCAACACGGTGGCCAAAGCCGTCGCCTCCGCCGTGCGGCTCGATGTGCAGATGCTCACCCTTCACGCCAGTGGCGGCAGCGAGATGATGCGGGCGGCGGAAAAAGCCGCCCAGGACACGGCGAAAACGCTGGGCCGCCCGGTGCCGCTCGTGCTGGGGGTGACGGTGCTGACCAGTTCCAATCGGGAAACGCTTGCCGAGATCGGCTGCGATGTAGATCCCGAGCAACAGGTGCTGCGGCTCGCGCGGCTGGCGGCGGCCTCGGGCCTGCGCGGGCTGGTTTGTTCTCCGCTGGAAATTGTGGCGCTGCGGAAGATTTTACCGGCCGAAATCCAGCTGGTCACGCCCGGCATCCGCACCGGCTCGGAAAAAGCCGATGACCAGAAGCGCACGCTCACGCCGCGCGAAGCGATGGAGGCCGGTGCCAGCTGGCTGGTGATCGGCCGGCCGATTTACGCGGCGGAGAATCCGCGCGCGGCGGCCGAGAAAATCCTGGAATCCCTTTCCTGACCCCTGCCGTCGGCGTGTTCCTCACCGGACGATCTCAGCGATGAGCGGCGTTGGGGATGGCTTCTGCGGGGTGATTTTAAAAGCGGCTTTTATCCGGCGGACCATTGCCTTTGCCTGGGCTGCATCGGTGGCATGAATGCGGCAGAGAGTGGAGGAGGGCTTCATCCATTCGCCCGGTTTGGCGATGCAATCCAAGCCGACCTCGACGTGGATGGAAGATTCTTTCGTCAGCCGTCCGGCGCCAAGGTCGCGGAGGATCTCCCCGAGGAGGCGCGCGTCGCATTTGGAAATGTAGCCAGTTTTCCCCGACCGCACTTCAAGGACCGTCGTCGCCGTAGAATCCAAGGTAAGTTTCCGGTGGAACGCCTTCAAGTCCGCGCCTTGGGCGGCCAGCATTTCGTCCCATTTCCGCCGGGGCGCGCCGGAATTCAAGCAGTCTTTCGCCCGCTGCCGGGCGGCGGGGAGGGAGGGGGAGGCGCCGGTTTGCACCAGGAGATGGGCGGCGGAATCGATGACGAGTTCCAAGAGGTCCGCCGGACCGGCGCCCTCCAGGCAAGCCACGGCTTCCTTCACTTCCAGCCAGTTGCCAGCCGACCGGCCGACCGGCGTGTCCATGCCGGTCAAAAGGGCCCGCGTGTTCACGCCGCATTCTCTGCCGAGCGCGACCATCCGTTTTGCCAATTGGCGCGCCGCTGCCCGGGTGGGCATAAACGCGGCGCACCCGAATTTCACGTCGAGCAGGAGGGCATCGAGGTTTTCAGCGAGTTTCTTGGAAAGGATCGAGGCGGTGATGAGAGGCATGCTCGGCACCGTGCCGCTCGCATCGCGCAAGGCGTACAGCTTCTGGTCGGCGGGAACCATCGTGTCCGTCTGGCCGCAGATGACGCAGCCAATCCGCTGGACCTGGGCGATGATTTTTCCCGGGGAGAGGAGGGTCTGGAATCCCGGGATGGAGTCGAGCTTGTCGAGCGTGCCGCCGGTGATCCCCAGTCCGCGGCCGGAAATCATCGGCACGCGGAAGCCGAGGCAGGCGAGCAGCGGCGCGAGCGGGAGTGAAACCTTGTCGCCGATGCCGCCGGTGGAGTGCTTGTCCACCAGCGGCCGGGGATCCCGGGGGAATTGGAGAACGCGGCCGGAGTCGCGCATGGCCAGCGTGAGCGCGGTGGTTTCGGCGGTGTCCAGACCCCGGAAATAAATGGCCATGAGCATCGAGGCCATCTGGTAATCGGGAATCCGGCCGGCGGTGAATTCGCGAATGAATGCGTGAATCTGGTTCGACGCGAGGGGGCTGCCTTCGCGTTTTGTTTCGATGAGGGAGAGGAAATTCACGGTTTTAGCAGACAGTCAGCGCGGCCCCCCCCCGCAGTATTTAGAACCGGAGGTCTCGGAGATCTTTATCCATACCGCCGCAGGGATCGGGATCAGCACCGTCCGGCCCGGGATTTCACCCGACGAACTTTTTGGCTGCAATACTGGCGTTGTGTCCGCCGAAGCCGAATGAATTGTTGATGATGGCGTTGACCTTCAGTTCCCGTGCGGTGTTGGGAACGTAATCCAGATCACATTCGGGATCGGGCGTCTGATAATTGATGGTGGGCGGGACGACGCCGTTTTTGAGGGCGAGCGCGCACGCGGTCATTTCAACGGCGCCGGCAGCCCCCAGCATGTGGCCGGTGGCCCCCTTGGTGGAGCTGACGGCCAGTTTCCGGGCGTGGTCGCCAAAAACGGTCTTGATCGCCTGCGTTTCACACGCGTCGCCCTGCGGCGTGGAGGTCCCGTGCGCGTTGATGTAGGAAATGTCCTCCCGATTGAGGCCGCCGGTCCGGAGCGCCATCCGCATGCAGCGGGCCGCCCCTTCGCCGTCGGGCGCCGGTGAGGTGAGGTGATAGGCGTCGGCCGTATTGCCGTAGCCGGCCAGCTCACAATAAATTTTCGCGCCCCGCTTTTTGGCGTGCTCTAATTCCTCGAGCACGATGACCCCTGCGCCTTCGCCCATGACGAAGCCATCGCGGTCCTTGTCGAACGGGCGCGAGGCGTGCTGGGGATCGGTGTTGCGCGTGCTCATCGCGCGCATGGCGCAAAAGCCGCCGATGCCGACGGACACGATGGCGGCCTCAGCGCCGCCGGCGAACATCACCTGCGCGTCGCCCATTTTGATGGCGCGCCAGGCCTCGCCGATGGCGTGGTTGGCGGTGGCGCAGGCGGAGCAGGTGGCGAAATTGGGGCCGCGCAGATTGTTGTACATCGAGAACAGGCCGGAGGCCATGTTGCTGATGAGCATGGGAATCATGAACGGCGAGAGCCGCCCCGGCCCCCGGTCCAGCAGTATCTTGTGCTGTTCGATGGTGGTGGCCAGACCGCCGATGCCCGAGCCGAGGATCACGCCGATTTCGTCCCGGTTTTCCTTGTCGAGTTCCAGCCCGGAATCCTGCAGCGCGCTCCAGGCGGCGTAGATGCCGAACTGCGAATAGCGATCGGTGCGTCGGATCTCCTTGGGCGATGGAAAGGCGGGGGCGAGATCGAATTCCTTCACCTGGCCGGCAATTTGGGTGTCGAACGGGGTAGCGTCAAAGGCGGTGATCCGGTCGATGCCGCACTGGCCGGCAATCAGGTTGTTCCAGAACGTGTCCAGTTGGTGCCCGAGCGGGGTGACGACGCCGAGGCCGGTGATGACCACGCGGCGGTCTGTGGAGTGGCTTGCCATAAATCAAACGGGGCAGTTTCAGCTAGTCTAGCCAAACTGCCCCGAAGTGCAACAGTCGCAATTATTTCTGGTTGTCTTCGATGTATTTGGTCACGTCGCTGACAGTCAGCAGCTTTTCAGCCTGTTCGTCAGGGACTTCAATGCTGAACTCCTCTTCCAGAGCCATGATCAACTCGACGGTGTCGAGCGAGTCGGCGCCGAGGTCTTCAATGAACTTGGCTTCCGGCGTCACTTGGTCCGCCTTCACGCCTAGTTGTTCGACGATGATGTCCTTTACCCGTTGGTCAATTGGTTTGTCAGCCATAATTTGTCCCGTGTTATGCCATGAATGAAAATACCGTTCAAGTCCCGATTTTTATATTTTTCCGGTCCTGATGTAAAACCTTTAATATTAGCTAGTTGTGTTTTTAGTCACATCACCATTCCGCCGTCCACCGTTAGCACTTGGCCGGTGATGTAGCGTCCCGAGGTTCCGGACAGAAACAGGGCGGCGTTGGCGATGTCCTCCGCTGCACCCAGTTTGCCCATGGGGATCTGCTTTAAAATGGAGGCTTTGAGCTCCTCGTTCAATTCTGCGGTCATGTCCGTGTCGATGAAGCCCGGGGCGATGCAGTTGGCGGTGATGCCGCGGGAGGCGAATTCCTTGGCGAGGGATTGGGTGAAGCCGATCAACCCCGCCTTGCTCGCTGCGTAATTGCACTGCCCGGCATTGCCGATGAGGCCGATGACCGAGGAGATATTGACGATGCGCCCGGTCCGCGCCTTGAGCATCGCCCGGCTGAAGGCTTTGGTGACGAGAAATGCGCCCCGGAGGTTCGTGTTCAAAACGGCGTCCCAATCCGCATCGCTCATGCGCATGAGCAGCCCGTCGCGCGTCACCCCGGCGTTATTCACCAGGATGTCCACCTTGCCCGCCTCGGCCAGAATCTTTCCGGCGGCGGCTTCCACGGCGGCCGGATCCGCCACATCCACGGCGAACGCCCACGCCCGTCGCCCAAGCGCGCGGATTTCACCGGCGACTTTCTCGGAGTTTTCCGCCGTGCGGGAGACGACGGCGATGTCCGCGCCCTCGGCGGCGAATTTCAATGCGATGGCCCGGCCGATGCCCCGGCCGGCCCCGGTGACGACGGCGATTTGATTGGCAAGTTGACTCATAGTGTTAGGAATAATTCAATAGAACGAGGGGGAAGAACAGTTTTTTTTCATCGGTGCCATGGAATGCAGAGTTGGCGACGGTTTTGGAGCGGCATTTCTGGGGCGTGGAGGGCGGTGGAGAGGTCGCATGACTCTTTGATCGGAAAAGGGCATGGCGGTCAGATTTATTGTGAATAAGATTGCTGTGGGGTTGGGTACCAAAAAATTATTTCAATGGTGATTTCACCCACATCTCAATCGGGCACTTCCGTAGTGCGAGCCGATTTCTATCCCGTTTCGGAATTCGGGCCTAAACAAAACCGGGAGGCAAGCGCCTCCTCCGCCGCTGGCCTCCCGCAAAAACTTCGGACAGCACGTCAATGCGTCACTTGAATCGGCTTGCCCGGGGATTGGCCGATGTCCTTGAGCAACCGCACGAACCACGGGATTTTGATGTTGAAAGGTTTGCCGCCCTTGATCCGGTCAAACTCAATCGCGCGGAGGGTGTTGCCGCGTTCTTCATCCTCCCCCACCACGCCGCCCTTGCCGGCGAAGGCGCATTGCACGGCCTTCACGGCACAGCGCTGGATGAGCTTGCGGTCAGCGGTATTCGCGGCGGCGGCGCGGCTGTAGTAGCCGCTCTTCTGGACGAGCGTCTTCTCGGCGCCGATCATCTCGGCGAACTGCTTGGCGAACCACGCGCCGACGTTGACCTTGTCCAATCGCACGTGGCCAAAGGCGTCGCGCGGCACTTCTTCGCCGCGGGCTTCCATCTGGGCGACGATGGACGGCACGCAGGCCCCTTCGGAAACGAACAGGTTCACGCAGTCGTGCTGGTCCATGATTTTACGGAGCCGGGCGGACTCGGCCTTGATGTTGAGCGCCATCTCGGGAATGAAAATGCCGTGCACATCCCGGCGTTCGGGGCTGAGGCCGAGGTCCGGTAAAAACCGCATTTGCCCCATCCGCTTCCGGTATTCCGCGGCGGTGGCGGCGGTGAGCCATCCGCAGTTGCGCCCCATGACCTCGTGGATGATGAGCATGCGCGGGTTCGCATTGTGCTCGGCCACCACGTTCGCAAAATAATGGGCGCCCTCCTCGGCCGCCGTCCACGCGCCCAGGCTTTGCCGGATCGGAATCACATCGTTATCAATGGTCTTGGGCATGCCGACCACCGTGAGATTGTAGTGGTTCGTCCTGAGAAACGTGGCGAGGTCGGCGGCGGCGGTATTGGTGTCATCGCCGCCGATGGTGTGCAGCACGTCCACGCCGTCCTGGATCAGCTGGTCGGCGGCGACCTTCTGCGGGTTTTGTCCTTCCTTGACGAGTCCGCGCTTCACGCAATCTTTCACGTTGGTGAGCTTCACGCGGCTGTTGCCGATGGGGCTGCCGCCGTGCTCCACCAGAGCCTTCCAATTCTTGCGCACCGCGGCGGTCACCTTGAGGCTCTTGCCCTGCAGCAGGCCCATGTAGCCGTTCACATAGCAGAGGATCTCCACCTTCGGCGCCTGGCGCGTGTAGGTTTCGATCAGGTAGCCGATGGAGGCGCTCAGGCAGGGCGCCAGACCGCCGGCTGTCAGGATGCCAACTTTCTTCACTTGTTTGCTCATAAAATTAAAGGAGGGAAAACCTCCGGCTCACGATAATGCTTTAACAGTGTTTCAACCTCAATTCCAAACCTCCCGACCTCAGATCCGGAGACCCCAGACGTCATCGCGAAACAAATGCGTGAACCGTAATCCGGTTATGCTTCTCTGAGGATCGCCGAGGGACCGCGCTTCGACCGCGCCCTCCCTGCCGGGATGCCTTGAGCCGGCCCTGGCCGGGCTATTGTTTCAGGCGGAAGAAGAGATTGCCCGCCGGGTTTGCGAGGTTCAGATAATTCACACCGTTGCTCGTAGTGATGCCGCTGCTGGCCTGCCAGCTGCCGGCGGGTGTTGTCAGATTCCCATTCTGCACCAGATTCCAGCCGGGCACTGCCTGCCAGGAAACCGTCACCGTAGCGCCGCTATGACTGATGGAGAGGGTGGGCGCACCCGGTGTCTGCACCACGTTGATCAGCGCCCAGAACCCCCCGGTGATGGAGTAATTGCCCCCGGTCATCGCACCGCTGGCGTCCGGCTGGCCAATAGTTCCGCTGACTTGATACACGCCACCGGTGCTGGCGCCGCCGCCGCCGGCGATCTTGGACCAGTCGATGGAATAGGTTTGGGCATGGAGCGCGGACAAGGTGAACACCCCGCCAACCAGCATCCCGCAGCAGTTCCGAATTTTGTTAATCATATTTCAACAGTTCCAATGCGGCCATCCACCAAAATCAGGGACTTTAGGACCTGTCCGCCGCCCACTCCAGTCTCTGAGAGGGTCAAAAACCACAGCAAAAACTAAAGCCCCTTCACACACCGAAATCCGAGGCTATAGCTCATGAGGCTGGGCGCATAGTCGCCTCGTTTGGCGCATTGAGCCGCCTCGGCGTTGTTGTACCAACTGCCGCCCCGCAACACACGGGAGCCGGAGGGGTCGGCTGGACCCCGGGGGTCGGTGCCCCCCAAATAAGGGCTCCCTGTCGGATATGGCGGCCCTGCATACCAGTCCCAACACCACGCAAACACATTTCCCGCCATGTCATTCAATCCATAGCCATTGGCTGCAAACGACCCCACCGGACTGGTATAGGGTTCGCCTCCGCTCAGGAAGAGTCCATTGTAGCCGTCCGGCCCCAAATCATAGCCCCCCACGCTGGCATTGTAGTTGGCCAGGTTCTGATTGATCACGTTCCCCCAAGGAAATCGCTGGCTGCTCACCCCGCCCCGCGCCGCCTTCTCCCATTCCGCCTCCGTTGGCAGCCGATACCCGTCCGCCGCCCAGTTAGCATAGATTATCGACGGCTCCCCGTTCGTATAGACCGCCGTCAGCCCGGCATCCGTGTAATACACCGGGGCCCGGCCCGCCTGCTGCGACCGCGCATTGCTCCACTTGACACAGTCAAACCAGTCCACCGACTGCACCGGGTGATTCAGCCCTTTGCCCCAACCGGGATTCGTAAAGCCGTACCCGCCATTGGTCGCCCAGAAATACACCGACTGCCATTGGCTCAGCGTCACCGGATTCACATCCATGTAGAATCCCGAAACGGTCACGTTGGTCGGCGGGTCATCTGGCGGGTTTCCGGCGGTATCGCCGATTGTGAACGCCCCGGCCGTTATGTAGGCCATGCCCGGGGGGACCGCGGCGATCTGGTTCGGCGCGATGACCCCGGTCACTGCGGTGGCGGGGATATTGGATAGGCCCGCACCACTCCCGACAAAGGCAATGGCCTTGGCGGTGCCCGCCACTTCCAGCATGACGGAGGGCGTCGCCGTGCCGATGCCGACATTTCCATTGGTGATGACCTGGGTTCCACTGAAAGCGTTCCCGCCGCTGCGCAGCGCAACGTTGGTGGAAAGCCCGCTGTCCGGAATGCTCCCGGCCGTGATCAGGCTGCCGCTGACCGGCCCGCTGACGCTACCCGCCAGGATGGCGTAGGGCGTGGCGGCAATAGGCTGGCGCGGGGTTAGCGGGGTGAAGCCGTTGGTCAAGGCGTCAGCGCTAACCGCCACTTCCAGCCAGCTGGCGGCGCCGGTGAAAACACCGGGACCAAAATCCACCAGCGTGGTGAACAGGCCATTGGTCACCGCCACGGCCCGGTTGGTCACCGGCCCGGCCAGCAGGTCGCCCGGATTGCTGTTGTTGCTATTGTTATAAAGCGTGAATGCCAGGTCATAGATCCCATTGGCCGGGCTGCCGTCACGGTTCAGCCGGCCCTGATAGGTGAAGGCCGTGCCTTGGGCCTGCGCGGTGGAAAGCGGCAGGTGGAATGCGCCGAAAAAGGTCAGTGCCAGAAGGGCGATGGTCTTGATTTTCATGTCATGGGTGGCTGTGAGCCTGCTGATTTATAAGGAATCCAGATTGAATTCCAATGCGGAGATTAAACCAAAAATAAAAGAAGATTCAAAGAGATTTCTAACTCCCGGGAACTCGGATCGCAACCCAAAGTCCGGCTCAGCGGGATAGCGGGCCCAATCTGAAATGGAATTCCAGGCGCGGCAGCAAGAGCCGGCTCAGCTTCTGTTTTTGGCCCAGGTTACATCAGTGGGGTAACGGGGATGAATTAATGGATTTTAGGAACGGTTCCCAGGTAGGCGCGGGTGGCCTATCCGGTACGGATCGGCTTTCCGGCGCGGATGCAACCCAGGGCTGATGGATTTGAATCTTGTTGGGATTCGCGGCGGGACATGACTGTAGCGGCGGTCTGTGACCGCCGAATTAAACGTGTCCTCTGGCTTGAAGCGGATAAATCTCTCCTTGATACGGCCAATCGTCAGGGCGTGGGACTAAGTGTTTACGAACTGGATTTTCCGCAACATAAAGCCACTTCTCGGAATACGATTCTTCCGAACGCATCACATGATCAAAGAAACCCTTCTGCCAGTGCGGTGCAGGCACATTCATTCCCCGCAAAGTTTTCGAGAGCGAGTTTTTCATACTCTTCATCCATCCAGAAAGCGCGGAAAGACGGCGGTCGGGGGATCGGCGGTCACAGACCGCCGCTGCAGCAGCGCCTTCTGTAGCGGCGCTCTGTGAGCGCCGACGTTCGATTAAAGCCGATTCATATTCATCACCAAACGCCACGAACAGATGCAGATGATCCGGCATCAAAACATATTTGCCGACGAAAACGCCACGCGTCAGTCCGGCTTCGCAGAACTTTCGGAAATCTTCGTGGACTTTGGCGCAGGCGAGAAGGGGTTTGCGGTCCTCGGTATTCGTGGTGACGAAGTAGAGCGGGTGGCTGGTGAAAAGCCGGTCAAGACGTTTGAGTCTTGGCTGTAGCGGCGGTGTGTCACCGCCGATTGGATCGCCGGAATTCATACGCCGCATTGTAGCAGCGGTCTGTGACCGCCGAAAGAATTTTGAAAAGGACGGCGGTCACAGACCGCCGCTACAGCCCGCCATTATTTCTGTAGCGTCGGTCTAGGACCGACGAAAACCGGCGCTGACACAGCGCCGCTACAGCGGAATAGGCCGCCCCGCCGGGGCTAGGCAATGGGGTGGCGTGGGTGGCTGCAAAGATTTCGCTCCGGACGGAGCTGCGAACCGGCTTTGTAGCGTTGGTCTGTGACCGACGAAAACCAGCGCTCACAGAGCGCCGCACAGCGTTGATGAATTTGGGG
>Ga0209086_10002897_pt1 | contig 13196 bp, 12 predicted proteins | sample M_130207_XF_Meta_FD_187312 | JGI IMG/M metagenome (GOLD analysis project Ga0209086, IMG submission 187312) | Freshwater microbial communities from Lake Montjoie, Canada to study carbon cycling - M_130207_XF_MetaG (SPAdes) (version 2) | ecosystem: Environmental > Aquatic > Freshwater > Lake...
GACGACTTATCGTTTTTTGCTGATCGCGGACTAGTGCATCCTGCTGTATGGCCAGCCTTGGCCAATGACATTGTGTATAACTATGTTGCTCGTGGCAGTTGGGTGCATATGCGCAGCATTATTCGGCATCATGCAACGGCATCGGTAGGTTCAATTGCAGAGTTGCGCTCAGTCGTTGTAAAACGCTTTGAGTCACACGGCGAGCGTGCAGTGCTGGACGTGCATATTGTGGTTGATGGTCAAGTGGTTGCTTCGCTCGAACACGAAGCCATTGTTGCCCTGCCCTAAACGCTTTAATATTTACGCTTTAGTCAGTGCAGATGATGCCATCTTGAAGCACGGGCAGTCCGCGCGGCTCAACTGATATTGGGTGTGATCCAGTCGGATTGCCTTCGTTGGCGTTACCTTCCAAGACAACAGCATCACTTTGCGCGTACTGCACGATGTATGCCTTGCGCACACCATTTGAGGTATTTGGTCCGGTGAGATGTGGGGTGAGAGATGAAAAGAACACTGCGCCACCAGCTTTGACTTCGGCGATTGCCGCTGTCGAGGGTGGAGTTTCAAAGCACTCAAAACCCAGAGTTGGCACTATGTAATGTGCCATCGTGCCTTGCTTGTGCAACCCAGTTACAACTTGCGGACAACCATTTTCGATGGTCGCGCCATTGAGTGAGATCCAACAAGTGAGGTAGTGCTGGGGCTCAACAAACAAATATCCATTGTCTTGGTGCCACGGGAACCGACGAGGCTTCTCAATCTGTTTGTACACCGTCTGATCGTGATACATGCGCACATCGGGCCCGACAAGATCGCGGCATGCAGCCATGATCGTGGGGTTTTTAACGAACCTCCGAATCTCGGGAATCTTGCTCGCCAGTTGTCCTGCAAAGGTAATTGCACCCTTTTCGGAAATCGCAATGCGTTCGTTCGGTTGGGCCGCCAACACCGCAACAGCATCGGCATCTGCTGCATCGGTAATTGCTACGAGGTCACGTAGTTCATCTTCAGAAAAAATATCGTTGACAACGACATAGCCATCGTGATCAAACTGATTGATTTGATCCTGTGAGAGAACGCCGCTCGTGGCACTGTGGTTCTGCCATTCGAACGACTTGTTCCAGGGGTGGTTGTTCATAGGTATTATCGTGTCAGATATGGGACGCCTTGCTCGCTTCGTAGGGCTCCTTCTGATGGGGACTGTGCTTGTCACCGTCGCGCCTGCAGAGGCGGCTACCTCGGGTGGCAAGTGCCCCAAGGCTGGTCGGGTCCAGACCACGAAGGGTGTGAAGTACAAGTGCACCAAGTCGGGCAAGACCCTTAAGTGGGTCAAGGTTGCACCACCAGCAAAAAATACAAATTCCACGACATCAAAAGGTGTCAATGGGCCAGTGGGTATCACGTCTTGGACAACCACTGTTTCACCTAACCCAATAAGGCCAGGCGCCCAGTTTACGATTACGTCAGTCATCAGTTGTGGCCCGATCATGTCGTTGACTGGTATTCCGCGCTACCCAGAAATGCTTGCATGGATGAATGCTCCAGGTTTTGCTGGAGCGCAATTTGGGGTACCGACATTAAGTAATGGTGGCAACACTGCAACCTTTACAGGAACCGCAACCGCACCAACGGCGACTGGTGACGTCAAAGTATGGACATATGTTCGAGACTATGGGTCCCCAAATGCATGCACCGGCGACTTGGGCAGTTACAAGAATTCCGATGGAGCGATTTTCGTGACGCTTACAGTGAGCAACAACGCGACGAGCAATACGACAGTGTCTGGTGCCGTCGCCAAAGATGGAGAAGCATGCACCAACAAGGGTGACAAATCGATACTGAGCGGTGGGTATCTCGAGTGCCGAGCAATCTCGGGTGGCACGAATAAGTGGTTCAAGTTGTCAAGCAGCCCGGCAGCGGTGTCGGTGCCCGCTGGTGGTAGTTCGCTCGATGCATGCAGACTTACCGAAGCGCGCATTAATAAGTTTCAGCCTTGGAACATTGGTTTTCCACGCGGAACTAGTGAGAATACGCCGGCACTTCCATCAACTGGAGTGTCAAATATTCAGTTAATTGCGGTTGATTTTTCTGATGCTGTGGGAACGGCAGAAGAACTAACTGCAGTAGAGACTCAAATTTCTGAGTACAACAAATGGTTTGAGTTCACCTCGAATGGAACGAAGTCGTTTAGTTGGCAGTATCCAAAACGCTGGCTTCGAATGTCCAAACCCATTCCCGGTTATGCGCTGGTAAAGGGGGATCGCGCAACGGTCCTTCCGATGGCACAGGAAATCGTTTCACTTGCTGATCCTTTAATTGACTTTACAAACTCTGATTTTGTGTTTGTTTTGTTTCCAAGAACTATTCGTGGTCTCAATGATGGAATTGGAATGGCTAACTGGCAAGTGAATTCCGCCGAAGGTCCAGTAAAGAATTTGTTCGGGGGTGCCGAGTATTTCTATAACAATAACTACGACCTATGGAGTTTCTGGATTCACGAGTGGGGTCACCCCATGGGGCTTGCGGGTCATTCGCCAAGGTCAAACCTGAGCATTATGGACAATCAAAACGGCAGTTCGGTCACGCTCAATGTGTGGGATACGTTTTTTGCGGGGTGGATGGGTTCAGATGAGTTGTATTGCATGCCGAGCACACAGTCGATGCTTGAAACACAATTGATTCCACTCGAGAGATTGCAGCGCGGAATGCGTGGCGTGATTGTTCCAATTTCCACAACAGAGGCACTGTCGTTGAGTCACATCGCGCAGAAGGTTGGGGTTCAAAGCTTGGTGCTGGAACATATGGCGTACTTGTGTATTACATTGACACCACTAAAGACACCGACCGCTCTGGTGAACAACAAGGGATTGTAAAAGAGGCATGGTCGAAATACGTAACACCAAATACGGACACCAATCCTGATCCGAGTAACGCTTTGAACAAACTGTTACTACAGGGCGACACTGTGACTTACAAGGGGATAACGGTGACGCTCACAAAAACTGGTGACGTCGACACCGTCAAAATCACGAAATAGCAGCCCAGCGCAATTCGCTCACGATGTGCTGAGCAAATTTTGGGTATGCGCTGTGCAATGAAACACCGAATGCCGATGTGAATGCTGCGTTTCGAGCAGCGATGCATGAGGTGATGAACGTAGGCCCACCGTCACCGCATGGTTGCACTGCATCGCGGAGATTACGCAAGAACGATTCGACCTTTGCGTGGCCATAAGTGCCATAGAGGTATTGAAAGGCGAGTGCGCCAACAACGTAATTGTCGGTAGGTTCGCAATCCTTGGTGACATCTTGAAACTCGTTTTTGAGAAGCCATTGTTGCCAGTACACCTTGGAAAACTTTTGGGTCTTGGTGTAGATGTGAGCCTGCTCAAGATCACTTATCTGGGCCTTCCATGCGCTCGCGAAAGATGAGATGCTCGATCGACCGGAGTAGCTCCATCCGATGTAGTTGGCTTGTCCTTCTCGTACCCAGCATTGCATCGGGGCCATTGATCCATGAAATAGCGATCTCTGAACAACGTGTACATATTCATGACTCACGAGTGAGCTCCAGTGTGCATCATTGATGGGGTACTTGTTCGGCACATAAGCCATAAACACGTCATCGCCGTTTATCGAATTGCCCGGTGCGCCGCCGCCGTAGAATCCGCTTGATTCGGTTTTGGATCTTCGAAGCTTTTCATCAAGCCAGCCACTAGAGAGCTGTGCGGGAGGTATGACTTGCTTCATGTAGTCATAGATGAATTGAAAATGTTGTGTGGGAGCAGCGTAGACATCCATCTTTATGCTTGGTGCGCGATCATTGCTCCACATCCGCACGCTCGCCAATGTGTCACGCTTGATTTGGCTGGTGTACTTGGACTGCAGCTGTGGGTCAACGATAAAGGTGACATTTGCTGTGGCCTTAGAACCACCCTTAGTAAAAGCAAGAAAATCCGCATATGCCTGCTCGGATACTGATGACCCAAAATTGCTGGAAACAGGACGCGCATCGGCCGGATTGGCGACCAGCAGCAAGGAAAGTGCGAAGAAGAGTCTCAGGGTGAGTCGCATATGAGGTTGGCTATAACCCTATTTCAATAGTCGAGACTCTCGGAATCACACATTTCATCAAGGTATTCACTGTGTAAAACCGTAATGCGTTTATTACGGTGTGTAAGTGATGAGACTTCTTGAGGGCAAAGTTGCAGTCGTTACGGGTGCTGGCAGTGGTCTAGGGCGTGAGTACGCAATCGCTTTTGCCCAGCACGGCGCAGCAGTGATTGTTAACGACTTTGGTGCGAGCGTGGACGGCGAACGAATGCAGTCAAACTCTGCCGATTCAGTCGTAGAAGAAATAATCTCGCTCGGCGGGAAAGCCGTGACGAATACGGCGAGCGTCGCCGACTGGGATGGTGCAAAGTCGATGATTGATTCGGCTATTAAGCATTTTGGTCGTCTTGACATCGTCATCAACAACGCCGGCAACAATCGACCTTCATCGCTTGTGGATCTCACCGAACAAGACATTGATTCGCAAATCGGTGTGCACTTAAAAGGTACGTTGGCAGTCAGTCATTTTGCGGCCGCTTATTGGAATGAGGTTGGTGCAGAGGCGTGCCGAGCGATTGTCAATACAACTTCTGCTGCTGGCTTGCACCCAACGGCGGGTGCTGGTGTGTATGGCGCAACTAAGTCGGCAATTGCTGCGCTCACTGTGAGCCACGCACAAGAACTTGCTCGTCTTGGTGTGCGCGTAAATGCAGTTGCGCCTTGTGCACGAACAAGAATGGTAAACGAATCACCAACAGTTCTTGCGATGATGCCGAAAGTTGAAGGGTTTGATCGACATGCGCCCGAACACGTTGCACCACTCGTGGTGTATCTAGCAAGTTCGTTGTGTCGTTTCACGGGTCGAGTATTTGCTATTGAAGGCCCAGATGTGGCGATCTATCGGTCATTCAGCGTTGAGCAAGATTGGACAACACACGAAGCCTGGACTCCAGAAGAATTGGCGCAAGTATTTGCCGAAATCAATGAACGTTCTGACACTCAAGCATTTTTCCCAGGGGGAGTTGTACGGCAAAGTGTTCCATCAGGAAGCGCGCTGAAGGCTCTAAACAAAGTGGTGCGCTCGGACTAGTTCAACTGGTTTTAATCAAGCCCAGAAAATATAGCCGCAGGGTTTACCACGTCGAGGATTGAGAGAGGTGCTAGCTGGGATCGTCCCATCGCTTGTAACAGTCGGCGCAGTAATACTTGTATAAGTTCTCAGTTTGCAAGTATCGCCAATAGACATCATGTGAGCGGCACTTGGGACACCTCAGATTGGGTAGAGATGCAGACGGGTGGATAACAGGGGGATCTTGTTCTTCTGCCATAGCCAAACCCTGCTCCACACTGCTGGGATTTGCATAGTTATGCTCAAGAAAATACAACCAAACATAGAGAATACGACTAAGACATCTGTAGATGGGTGGGGCTGCGATGGGCCTGCCAAGCGCCAGTTATTGGTGCGCTCGGACGGACTCGAACCGCCAACCCTCTGATCCGAAGACAAGTAAAGGGTGAATGCTGGTGTCTGTGTTGTCTGCGTGAGTAGTTGGTGTATGGCTTTCTATCGGTAGCAGCACTACCTGGTGTCACTCAGTCTGTGTAGTTTGTGACCTCGTTGTGACCTCTTCTTCATCAGAATAAACCATTCCAAGTAGTTCGAGAATGGTTTGTACGTCAATGGATTTTCGAGTCCACGACTCAGTCCACCCATCAAAATTTGAGTAGTCAGACTTATTGGCAAATACTGCATTTCGCTGAAGTAATGATTCCAATATTGCCGTTTCAAGATCTTTGGCGTGAGAGCCTTTCATCGGTCCTCTAATATCCAATACGGTTTCAAAACCATTCTTTCGGTGTTTTTCGAGTCTCGTTTCCGGGTCGTTACTAATTCCGATTTGAAGAAGGTCCAGGGTGTCGTTCAGCACGAGGTAGAGCCATCCTTTTTTGTTTGGATTAAATCCGGTGATTGAACATGCAGGGCAACCGACTCCACTGGCACGACTGTAGATTGCGGCCTTCCATTTGTGTCCATGTTCGCACTGCCATGAAACTGATTTTCGAGCATTTGGCGTAACTTTTTGGGGATCCCATCCATCTGCCTGTGAAGCAAGTGAGGGATTGATGGTTGCTAGATCGTTGTATCCAGAAAGGACTTGCTGATTGCTGCAGATTGGACAACCGCTATTTTTGCCTGTGCGGCCGCTTACGCTGGCATCCCATTTGTGTCCGAGATCGCATCTCCAAGCCTTTTTAGATTTATGTCCATGTGAAACAGCTGTTGGATCCCATCCATCAGCCTGGGCAGCCAGCTCTGGGTGGGTGGTTGCTAGATCGTTGTATCCAGAAAGGACTTGCTGATTGCTGCAGATTGGACAACCAAGACCTGACGTGCGATTATTCGTTGTTGCTGTCCAAACATGGTTGCGAACACATTTCCAACGCAACTTTTTATTTGACCCTTTAGAAATTATTCTCGGGTCCCACCCGTCGGCTTGTTTGGCTATCTCGGGATGTGTCGTAACCAGATCATTAAAACCAGCCAATACCTTGTTGCCACTACAAACCGGGCAACCAGCACCACCTACTCGTTTGTGCGGGGGAGCATCCCATGCATGGTTTTCTAAGCATCGCCAGAACAACTTTTTGTTACTGCCAGCAGTGACAGTTGTTGGATCCCAACCGTCAGCTTCTTTGGCGATATCAGGGTAAGTGGTCGCAAGATCGTTGTAACCAGTGAGGACTTGCTGGTTACTGCAAATCGGGCAACCTATGCCGTTGCTACGACTAGCAATAGTTGCAGTCCATTGATGGCCGTGGTCGCATTTCCAATTCAATTTCTTATTTGAAAAAGTTGCAACATCAGAAGAATCCCATCCGTCTGCTTGGGCAGCAATTTCTGGGTGGGTGTCTGCGAGTGACGATTTTCGGGGAGCACTCACTTTGTTTCATCCTCATAAACCCAGTCGAGTATCTGCTTTATAGATGACACATTAAGTGATGCTTTGGTCCATGCCTCTGAGTAGCCATCAAATTTGTCTATTCCTGCTTTGTGTCCGAGGATTGCACCACGTTTCTCCAATGCATGGAGGCATGAGGTTTCTAATTGTCGTGTGAGTTGACCATCCATCGGACCTCTGAGTTCAATGACTTCCCAACCACGTCGTTTATGGTCATTCAATCGGTTGTCAGGGAAATTAGTTATACCAATTTGAAACATATGTAAGTCGAAATGGTCAACGAAATACAGGAAGCCAGGTTTGTTTGGATCGAAACCGGATGATGCGCACGACGGACATCCTGTTCTATCTGATCCGGTTCGTTGATGAATTACGGCACTCCACACATGGCCTTCTTTGCATTTCCATTCTTTGATCTGCTTGGAGCCTTTGGTGACTGTGGTCGGATCCCATTCGTGTGCCTGTGATGCTATATCGGGTTCAATTGTTGCCAAATCGTTGAAACCACTTAGCACCTGCTTACCGGAACAAGTAGGACAATTGGATGTGTGATCTGAGCGAGATGCCACAGTCGCATTCCAGGTATGACCTAATGGGCAGATCCACGGCATTTTTCTTCCGCTTGAAACTGTGACGGTGGTTGGGTCCCAACCGTTGGCTTGTGCCGCGACATCAGGTTCTAATTTTGCAAGATCATTTGAGCCAACAATGATCTGGCGTCCTGAACAAACGGGACATCCTCCACCAGTTGTTTGAGTTTGGATTGGTGATTTGTAAGAATGGCCTTCATCGCATTGCCATTCTTTGATCTGCTTAGAGCCTTTGGAGACTGTGGTTGGATCCCATCCGCGTGCTCGCACTGCTATATCCGGGTGAGTAGTGGTTAAATCATTAAACCCGACAAGGACTTTTTTCCCTGAACAAAATTGGCAGCCGAGCCCAAGATGTGTTCGATCAATAACCTTCATTTGAAAGGTATGGCCAGAATCGCATTTCCAATTCTTTTCTTTTCCAGAGCCTTTAGTGACGGACGCTGGGTCCCAACCGTGAGCCTCGGCTGCTAGTTGTGGGTGAGTAGTTGCTAGATCGTTGAAACCCGCAAGGGTGCGTTTCCCTGAGCAATAAGGACATCCAAGATTTTTACTTCTTCGTTCAGAAATGGATGTCTTCCAAACGTGCCCATGTGTACAAATCCATTCAGCTAGATAGTTGGATCCTTTTGAATATTCAAGCGGGTCCCAACCGTGAGCCTCGGCTGCTAGTTGTGGGTGAGTAGTTGCTAGATCGTTGAAACCCGCAAGGGTCTTAGATCCAGAACAGTAGGGGCAGCCGTTACCTGCAGTTCGAGATGAGACTGGAGCAATAGAAACGTGTCCAACTTCGCATTTCCACTCCATCTTCTTGCTCGAACGAGGAGCGACAGTGGTTGGATCCCATCCGTGAGCTTGCGCGGCAATTTCTGGAAATTTTGTAAGTAGATCGTTGAATCCACTTAATGTTCGTTGTCCTGAGCAATATGGGCAGCCCAAGTTTTTTGATGTCATATCTCCAACAGCGCATTGCCATGTGTGGCCAAGACTGCAGATCCAATCCAATTTCTTCTTGCTGTGCGATGAGACTGTTGAGGGGTCCCAGCCGTTCGCCATTGCGGCGACGCGTGGTGAAAACTCGGCAAGAGTCTTTCGGTTAATCAAGGTTTTGCACTCTCAGCAATCTTGAATTGGTTTTCTAAAGATTCCACAGCGTCAACTCCTAGTTCGTCTAATGCTGCAGTGTAGAGATCGAGTGTCACAGTGATTGACGAGTGCCCTAGAAGGTCCTGTACCACCTTGGGGCTATTACGTCGCGCTAGGAGGGATGTAGCGAAGGTATGGCGCAAAGCATGAAGGGGATAGACAGGGACTTTTGCTTGCTCGATGATCTTGTTCCAACGCTTTGAGAGATGTCCAGGGTCAATTGGGCCACCAATCTCATTTGTGAATACCCACTCAGGATTGGTCTCTATGCCCAGAAGACGCAACTGTTCTTGTTGGGCGATCTTCCAAACTTTGAGAGTATCGACAGCAACTTTGTTGAGCGGAATTTTACGGGCAGATTTAGAAGTTTTTGGAGTACCGGTGATCACTTTTCCATCGACTACAAGTCTTGTCCGAGTAACCACTAAATAGTTGTCGTGAATATCTGACCATTGAAGACCGCACAGTTCTCCTCGTCGGAGTCCAGTCACAGCAAAGATTCGCCATGCAGCCCAGAACTTGTCTGCATCAGCAACTTCAAAGATTGATTGCATCTCTGATTCTGTCCATGCGTGTGGTTTGCCCTTGGGCGTTGGCGGGGCATCAGAACGCTTGGCAGGGTTCCAGGTGAGAGTTCCTTCTCGTACCGCATATTCGAGTGCTTTGTGTGCTGTGGTGTGTACGCCACGAATGAGTGACCTCGATTTGCCTTCGGATACAAGGGTCGCATACAGACTGTTGAGATGATTGCCTGTGAGTTCATTGAGTTGAATATCGCCTAAGTGATTGATCAAATATTTTGATGCAAACCTGTAATAGGAAATTGTTGTCGGCTTCAGCTTCTCGGATGCTTTTATTCTTGGGAGCCAAACATTTTTTAGGTACTCACCAACCGTTGCTTGCTTACGAACGATTTGTTGTCCGTCACGGACTGATTTGCGGATAGAAGTGTGCAGTTCGCTTAATGCTTCTTCTGCATGACGCTTAGTTGGAAATCCTTTGCGTCGAACCTGCCGTTTACCTTTCGGAGAAGATGGGTCTATTACCCATACAACGAATTCCCAGGTTCCGCGTTGTTGATTCTTTTTGATACTGCCCTGTGATGTTGGATGTTGACGGTTTGTCATTTCTTTGTCCTTCCGGATTTGATGAGTCCTTCTTTGCGAGCGATTGCGAGTTGAACGTGAACAGTTCCAACACTCCAAATATTTGAAGCATCAGCCACCCATTGCTCGCGTTTGGCTTTAGTTGATAAATCAATTTGATCTTTTGGGTAGTGCGGTGATTTGAATGCTGCCTCAGCTGCCTTCATCAATTCCACTGTGCGACGAATCTCTATAGGGTCATTCCAAACTCGATCGTGCTTCTCGGTGCCGTCAACACCGGTTTTGCGGCTGATACCTCGACCACCAGAAGGTGACTCAGGTAAGTGTTTGACCCAACCGTTTTTTCCTGCCCGAGCCGATGATTCACCTGATCCTGGAATTTGACTGTCAGGTGGGAACCACATGGCGCGAGTTCGCCCTGCATCGGTTGCGGCTTCCAAGATTCGTGCAAAGAAATCTTCGGATAGCAATTTCGGTGTAATCGGAGTGGTGTCTTCTTCGATGTTCATTTTGCCGATCTCGAAATCAGCAACATAAAACTTCTTGTTAAAACCGAGTAGAAACTTGCCAGCGAGATTGAGGGAGTTGAGCGAGAACACGTACTGAGCAGGGCAGAAGACTGCATCAACTTCACTCACCTTTGATGGCCTGCTCAGAGGGACAACAGCAGATGTTTTCTGTGGAGGAAACACAGCGCCGAGTGTTCCTTTGTTGAATGCAAATGGAGTTATTGCCATGGGAAAGTTTTCTCCTAGGGGGTACTTGACAGACTCCATGGGATAATAGTATCGTTAGAAGTGTAGGTAGTCAAGGCATTCCACTAATAACCAAAAGAAAGCAAGTAATCAACTATGAAAAGCCAATCCCCCCAATACCAGCAAGCAAAAGATCATCTGGAAGACCCTCAAACCCTGATGCTAGACGCACCAGAAGTCGCAGTTCTTCTCGGGATCTCTCGACCACATTGCTACCAAACAATCCTGGAAACAGGCACCCTCGCTGGATTGCCAATACTTCGATTTGGGAAACGAATCAAGATTCCTGCAGCTCCAGTTAGGGAACTTCTAGGTCTTGCCAGAAAAGAGGCGTAATCACATGTCTCCCTTGGTTGAACCTCATAATCCGATTGAAGATGTTGTTGCCAGTATCCATCAACTAGTTAAACCATCACCAAAATTCCGGCACCTGCCGCATCTTCCAATGTCTTTCTATGATCGCTCAGAGATGCTTTCTAAAGTTCGTGACGCAGGGTTTAATCGCATCACCTCGCCAGATGCGGTGTTGGCGAGCCTCTTGTGTCGTGTTTCGGCCTCACTATGTCCAGGGATATCAATTCCGAATGGAAGTCTCAACTATGTCGCGGCATTGATCGGTGAATCGGGGACAGGGAAGACCCTTGCTTTTGGGGCAGCACGTGATTTACTCCCAGACATTGGGACAAGGATTGACGGGGTCGGAATTAGCAGTGGGCAAGGAATTGTCAAGGCCATCACAGGAGCAGCCGACAAGAACGGTCATTGCGACATAGTCAACTCTCGTGTCCTTTTCGAGACTGATGAAGGTGAGCAACTATTACGAATAGGTCGGCAGGATCAATCGATAACGATGGCGACCGTTCGAAGTGCATGGTCTGGTGGCCCACTTGGGCAAACTAACGCAACAGAGGGATTGACTAGGAATGTCCGAGCTGGTTCGTATCGGTTTGCTCTAACTATCGGGCTACAACCAAATTTTGCTGCAGAACTTTTGTTAGGAGCAAATGGGGGTGATCCTCAAAGATTCTTATTTATGGCAGTCCAAAACCCACAACAGCCGGACATCCTTCCCATGTTCCCCGAACCAATAGCTCCGCTGTATTTATCTGACGACATGTCAACGGTCATAAAGGTAGATCCAAGCATCACGGCAATGATCACGAATCACCGAGTCAGAAAACAAAGAGGGGAAATATTCGACGATCCGTTAGACAGTCACAAATACCTATTGACACTAAAAACTGCGGGGCTTCTTGCGTTTCTCCATGGTGATGACATCACTCCCGAATGGTGGAAGATGGCGCTACAGGTTGTTGAGGTTTCGCTGGGCGTTAGAAACTATGTAGTTGAATATGCCAGGAACCAAAAGCAGTATGCACTAGATGCGCGAGCCGATTGCGAAATTGGCTACCGGGCCACATTCGATCAAAAGAAAAAGCAAGACGTGCTTGATTCAATGGTGAGATCGATGACGAATCACATCTCGAACCATGGGGGTCTAGTTAATCGATCAGCTCTTGCAAATGCATGTGCAGGTCAACACAAGTCCATCGTTCCCGTCGATGATGCAATTGCTGAAGGAATGAGGCGTGGGCTAATCGTCAAGGTTGGAGAATTGTTTGGTCCAGCCATTAGGAATTAGGAATTTCAACAAGTTTGATTTAACCATGACCCTAGAGACCACATTGCACTGAGTGGACTATTAAAAGTTCTGCATACACCAGAGAGAGAATTTCCTGCCACTTACAAGGACCATGTTCCTAATTCCTAATTTTTGAAAGACAGATATCTGGCTTCTCTCACCCAGGCACGAAGTGAGAGCAATGTCAGCGATATAGGTGGGTTACTTCGGAAGAGCGCAGCTGTTATTGGCTTTGCATGACTTTACGTTGTCGTATGCCTTTAGAAGCGTGGGAAGAGCAGATGGCTCAATATGCTCAGGAAACGTTTTTGCAAGAATTGCCATACTTTCCCAGCCATAAAGCCAGTTTTCAAACGATAAATAATAAGGGTCCCAAACATGGTTTCTCCAGCAAGTGGGGTTCTTGAACTCATCAAAGGGGGCCTTTTGTCCTGAGGAGTATTGACTGATGCACTTGAGAAATTCTTTTGGTGGATTCCATTTTGCTTTTTGGGGATCTAGCTTCTTTGCGTCAGCTAACGATTTGACGATTAGATCCGCCAATCGATTCATTTCTTTTTTTAGCTCTTTTGGCGCACTTTTTTTAGTGGACATCGAATCATTGCACTTGTCGTTCTTCCCAGGCGTGTGGACACACATTATGAGTCGGCTCGGCGTGTTCGTAGGTTCTGCCAAAGCTGCAGACAAGAATGCGAAGGATGACGCAATTATGACGGCAGATGCCGAAAGGGTTTTGATCTTGTAGTTCATCTAGGAGCCACAGTATCGGGAGTTGTGGTAATGCGTTTCGCCTTACGCCTTACGCGAGGATGCCACCTAGCGTGCTGTAGCCAGCCCTAAGAGCTGCCTAGTGGTTTGTTGTTTGGGTTTGGTGGGTCGGGGAAAGTTCAGTATTAGGGATTTGTTGTATATAGATGACTATTTAAGTTGTATATCGAGACTGGC
>Ga0209086_10002898_pt1 | contig 13190 bp, 9 predicted proteins | sample M_130207_XF_Meta_FD_187312 | JGI IMG/M metagenome (GOLD analysis project Ga0209086, IMG submission 187312) | Freshwater microbial communities from Lake Montjoie, Canada to study carbon cycling - M_130207_XF_MetaG (SPAdes) (version 2) | ecosystem: Environmental > Aquatic > Freshwater > Lake...
CACCATGGCCGAGTCCGACAAAGCGATCGTTGTAGTTCAGACCTCGCATCTGCCCCACCAACGCGTGCATTTCGCAACGAAGGGGACGCTGCTGCTGGGCGAGGAAATGGCGAAGGCCTTTCTGAAGGCGAAGTAACCTACCGCCGCTCGAACGGCGGGAACATGTGTGTTTGCCTGCTGAAATCGCTGTGCCAAATTCCGACATCTCCCCCGCTCATCGCATCGCGGCTGCGTTACTCTTCGCAGCATTGGTTGCGTCGGATCGCAAGGCCATCTCGTCACACCGTTCCTGGAGTCTCTTCGTCATGCTTGAAGTCGTCTGGCCTACCCTTCCCGCTGCGTTTCGCGACGAATTGACCTTGCAGTGCGTCAAGCAACTGAAGAGCACGCCGGCCGAGTGCGATGCCTTCGCCCAAATCGTGGCCAACATCATCAAGGCGCGCGCGCAAACGGTGAAGTCGCAGTGGCGGCTGTCGGACATCTTCGGCACCAGCCGCGCGATTGCCCGCGATCCGCAAAAGGCGTCGCCGTTCTTTGCGATCGCCTACATGACGGCGCGCAGTAGCGAAGTGACGGCGCTCTACAGCGCACTGAATGTCGAGCACAAGGATCTTGCTGTTGCCGATTCGTCCGCTGTCGACAAGCCGCCGACGCAGACTCATTTCGGCGCGGTGCTCGCGCAGGGATTGCCTGGAGTTTCAGCTGACAGCGTGCGCTGCATGATCGCGGTGATCGCCGATGCGGGGATCGATGCCTGGCAAACTCCCGCGCGCGACGCGCTGACGCAGCATCTTGCCGCGACCGCGAAGGCCTAAACCGAACCGGCCGTTTGGCTGCCCGCGCGCGCCCTCGTCGACGGCGTGTTGTTCGTTGCGCTGAACGCTCGGCGGTCTGTGCTTGAGGGCGTGTGGTCGAAGGCCGTGTGGTCGAAGGCCGCATATTTTTTCGCTGCCGAAATCAGCATCTCTCACGCGCAGTTGGTCGAACCTCCACCCATGCAAGATTCCCTCTCCGAGCCAAATCGCGTGCGGCCCTTTATGCGGCCCTCTATTCGGCCATGGATGCGTTCCTGGCTCATCGCCGCCGGCATCTACAACCTCCTGTGGGGCGCATGGGTCGTGCTCGCGCCTGACGGGCTGTTTCGCGTGGTAGGAATGGAGGCGTTGACGGGCCCTGGCCGCGGCATCTGGCAGTGCCTCGGAATGGTGATCGGTGTGTTCGGCATCGGCTACCTCTGCGCGTCACGCGACCCGGTCCGCCATTGGCCGATCGTGCTGGTCGGATTCCTCGGAAAGATCTTCGGACCCGTGGGCTTTCTGTGGACCGCGTCGCGTGGGGAGATCCCGTGGATGTTCGGCGCCACGATCCCGACCAACGACCTGATCTGGTGGATTCCGTTCGCTCTCATCCTGCGCTCGGCCTGGCGGACCTCCACCCATACGCCAAATTCTGGCGATTTTGCTTCGCTTCGTCCCCATGCCTAGCCAACATGCAACGACCGCCATGCGAATCGCCCTCCCAACGCTGCTTGCTCTCGCTCTTGCCCTCGACCCTGCCCTTGCCCTTGTCGGGGTCGCCCGCGCAGATTGCCCCGCCGATCTCAGCGGCGATCAGCAGGTTGACGCCGGCGACTTGGCCGTTGTGCTCTCGAGTTGGGGCACGGCCGTTGGCGATGTGACCGGCGACGGCACCACCAACGCCAACGACCTTGCCAGCATTCTCGGCGCTTGGGGCGCGTGTCCGGCCGCGCCGATCGAGTGGACGCTGCTCACCACCACCAACGGCACCGTCACCAACGCCATCGACTCGACCGGCGTAATCGTTCGAAGTTGGACTGGCGCGGCGGGCGGCGCGAGCGCGGGCTATCTGCGTGGCGATGGCTCGCTTGTTCGTCCGACCGTGCACACGGCTGGTGCCTTCAACGGCCCGGTGCGCGGCGGCCGCATCCAAATCTTCAGCCCCACCGGCACGCTCACCAACGACCTGCTGGTGTCGACCTCCGCGTTTCAGCAGCACCACGATGTGCGTCCGATGCCAAACGGCAACATCCTCTGCATCGTGTGGGAAGCGCACACGCTCGCCGAGGCGCAGGCGGCCGGCCGACAGACGATCACGACCGCGTTCTGGCCGGACTCCATTCTTGAAATCCAACCCACGGGAACAACGACCTACAACATCGTCTGGCGTTGGAACATGTGGGATCACCTGATTCAGAATGTGAATCCCGCGCTGGCCAACTACGGCGTGGTGGCGAATCACCCCGAACTCATCGACATCAATCTCGGCATGGTTGCGGGCGGCGATTGGACCCACTGCAATTCGATTGACTACGACCCGGTGCGCGACCAGATTCTCTTCAGCTCGCGCACGCTCAGTGAAGTGCTTGTGATCGATCATTCCACCACCACCGCGCAGGCGGCGACCCACACGGGCGGCGCGCGTGGACATGGCGGCGACATTCTTTATCGCTGGGGAAATCCAGGAAACTACGGCCGCTCGACGGCGACCAATCGCTTTCTCTATGTCGTGCATGGCGCGACTTGGATCGATGAAGGCATGCCGGGCGCGGGCAACATCATGATGTTCAACAACGGTGATCGCACCGGAACCGTCAACGACTATTCGAGCGTGTACGAGATCGTTCCGCCGCGCGATGGAAAGGGCAACTACACCATCGACGCGACCAACGCGTTTGCGCCGAGCGCGCCGGCGTGGACTTATGGCGCGCCTGGACAGATCAACGGTGGACCGACGCAGTGCGGCGCGTTCCGCACGCTCGATGGCACAACGCTGATCACCCTGACCAGCAGCGCGCGCACCTTCGAGGTGAACAACGCGGGCACGGTGATTTGGGATCGCACCAACACAGGGCTGACCATCGCACGCGCACCGCGCTACCGCATGGTCAATGGAGTTTGGGTCGGCCCGTGACTATTGCCACGTGAGCCTTGCCAACTGACCAGCGGCACCTGACCAGCGCTCGCCGCCAACGGCTCCTTCCAACGGCGGCCCGATCGAAAAAAGAACCGTGGCGCCGATCGATCGGCGCCACGGTGTGTTTTGAGCACGGTGTTTGAGCAGTCGATCAGTAGATCGACTTCGCGAAGTAATACTTCTTCGCGTTCTCCGGCGTGACCAGATCGACATCGATCATGAGGTGCTGCGGGATGTACTGCAGCTTCTCCGCCCGCTTTCCACCGATGAGCACGCTCGACGCAAGCTCCATGCCGGTTGCGATCATCGATGGCGGATAGGTGATGTCGGCGGGGAACATCGGGTCCTTCTCCATCACGCGCTTGATGATGTCCTTCATGCCCGCGCCGCCGAGAATCCACACGCCGCTGATGCCCTTCTCGGTGAGCGCCTGCTCGGCGCCGAGGGCCATGTCGTCGTCGGATGCCCAGATCGCGGTGACCTTGGGATTCTTGGTGAGCAGCGTCTCGGTTACTTCGAGCGCCTTCTGACGGTTCCAGTTCGCCGCCTGCTGGCCAACGATCTTGATGCCCGGCTCGGACTTGAAGACCTCCATCGCGGCGCTCACGCGGTCAGTGTTGACCGTGCACGGAATGCCTTCGAGAATGATGATGTCGCCCTTGGCCTTGCCCTTACCGCCGAGCTTCTCCACCATGAAAGTCGCGCTCTTGCGGCCAAAGGCCTTGTTGTCGCCTTCGATGAAGATGTCCGCGCAGGGCTTGAGGAAGCCGCGATCGACATTGACGATGAAGATGCCGCGGTTGTGCGCCTCTTCAGCGATCGGAGTGAGCGGCGCGCTTTCGGTGGCGAGGATGACGAGTCCGTCGACCTTCTGCGCCATCAGCGCCTCGATCTGCTCGATCTGCTTCTCGGGGCTTTCAGCGGTCACAATGGTCCACTCGATCTCAGGGTGGAGCGCGGAGCATTCCTTCGCCCACCACACAACACCCGCGGTCCAACCGTGGTCGGCGGCAGGAATCGAAACGCCGATCTTGACCTTGGTTGCGGCTGCGGTCGGCGGAGCGATCGATGCGCCCGTGTGCATTGGCGTGAGGTTGGAAGCCGCGAGGCCCAACGCGGCAGAAGTCGCGACGAGCACAATGGAAGCAATGGATTTGATTTTCATAGTGGGAAAGACGGTAACCACTTGCGGTCACTCACGCGAACCGCGCTGAACGAGGACCGCGAGCACAATCACCGCCCCCTTCACCGCGCCTTGCCAGTATGGACTGACTCCAGAAATGGTGAGGATGTTGGTGATCATGCCCAGAATGAGCACGCCGATGACCGTGCCCCACACTCGGCCGAAGCCGCCGCGCAGGCTGGTTCCGCCGATGACCACCGCCGCAATGGCGTCGAGTTCGTTGCTCACGCCCAGGCCGGAGGTCGACACCGAGTTCATCCGCGAACTTTGCATCAGGCCCGTGAGGCCCGCGAGCAGCCCCATGATGGCGTAGGCGCGCAAACGCACCCAGCCCACAGCGATGCCGGCGTAGCGCGCCGCAGTTTCGTTCGCGCCCACCGCCACCAGATGGCGGCCGAAGCGACTGGCCGAGAGCAACCACTGCGCCATGATCGCAATCGCGATGAATATCAAGATGCTGTAGGTGAGCGTGAGCGGTTTGCCCGCCGAGTTGAGAAGGCCGCTATAGACGGGCGTTTCGCCTGCATTTGCGCTCTCGAAAGCCAGCGGAATACCACCGCGACCGAGCACCGCGAAGTACGACGAACTCTGCGAACGAATCTCGCCGGCCTCGGCGATGGCGAGCGCGATGGAGCGGAACGCCGCCAAACCGCCGAGCGTGGCGATGAACGGCGCGATGCGTCCGAAGACAATGAGCGATCCGTTGATGCAGCCGGCCGCCAACCCGCCCAGCACGGTCACGCCACCGCCGATCAGCACCGCGTTGAGTTCGGAATACTCGGCGCCGATCAGCGCATTCATCGTCGTTGTTCCCAGCGCGGCGGCAAGAACCACGATGCTGCCGACGGAAAGATCAATGCCGCCCGAGACAATCACCAGCGTCATGCCGACGGCAAGAATCCCGACGGCGGAGTTGGAGTTGAGCATGGCGCGGAAGTTCTCCGCGTTCAGAAAGTCGAAGCCTTGCTTCCAAAAACTCGCGGCGAAGAGCAGCACGAACGCCACCACCACGCCCCACTTCTCCAGAAATCTCTGCACCGAATGAGAACCGTGCGTTGCGTTCATGCCGCCGCTCCTTCTTGCGTCACTTCCGACAATCCTGACGCGAGCCGCACAATGCGCTCCTCGCAGTCCTTGGCCGCCAACTTCTCTCGCGAAAGTTCGCCAACCATCCGACCTTCGCGCATCACCGCAACTCGATGGGCAAGTCCGATGAGCTCGGGCAAGTCGGAGCTCACCACTACGCACGCTAGTCCCTTGCTCGCAAGTTGGGCGATGATGCGATAGATCTCGCCCTTGGCGCCGACATCGACTCCGCGCGTTGGCTCGTCGATGATGAGCACCTTGGGCGCAGTCTCCAACCAGCGGGCAAGCGCGAACTTCTGCTGATTGCCGCCAGAAAGCGAAGAGATCGGCAGCGCCGGCCGCGCACAACGAATGGCGAACTCGCCGATCCAGCGCGCCGTCACCGCGCGTTCGCCGGCACTGTCGATGCGCAATCCCGCAAGACGCGCGTGAGTGTCGAGCGAAGGCAGCGTCATGTTGATGATCGAGGAGAGCGATGTGTGCAGGCCGCGGCCCTTGCGATCTTCACTGACATAGGCAACGCCAGCGAGCATCGCCGCGCGCGGATTGGCAAAGGCAACCTCGCGGCCAGCGACGCGCACACTGCCTTCGCGCGGACGCAGACCGATGATCGCCTCGGCGGTTTCGGTGCGGCCGCTGCCCACAAGCCCCGCGATTCCAACGATTTCGCCAGGCATCACCGCAAGCGAAATCGCCCGCGATCGTCCGCGCGCGCCGAAGCCCACGAGTTCGAGCATCGGCTCGGTCGAGAGCGCGCTTCCCTTGGCAGGATAAATCGAACCGAGCTCGCGCCCGACCATCGCCGTTGCAATGCGACTTTCGTTGACGCCCACGCCGGCCGCATCGCAAAGCAATCCGTCGAGCGAGCGTGCGAAAGTCTGCACCAACTTGCCGTCGCGCAACACGCTCACGCGATCGGCGACCTCGACGATCTCGTCGAGATGATGGGAGATGAACAAGATCGCGCGACCCTCGTCGCGCAGGCGACGCAGCAGCGCCAGCAATCGCGCTGCTTCACGCTCGCCGAGCACCGCGGTGGGTTCGTCAAAGATCAGCACGCGCGCGTTGCTGGCCAAGCACTTGGCGATCTCAACAAACTGCGCATCGGCGATCGAAAGCGTGCCCGCCGCTCGCGAGAGATCGAGATCGCTGCCGAGCATCGTGAGCAGTTCGCGGGCGCGCGCGCGTTGGCGCACGCGGTCGACCGCAACGGCAAACAATCGCGTTGGCTCTCGCCCGAGGCACACATTTTCGGCAACATCGAGCGTGGGTACCAGATGCAGTTCCTGATGGACCATCGCAATGCCCGCGCGCATCGCGTCGGCGGGCTTGTTGAAGACCGTCGGCCGACCATCACGCCGCAACGACCCCGCCGTCGGCCGTAGCGCCCCACACAAGACCTTCATCAGCGTGCTCTTGCCCGCGCCATTCTCACCGACGATGGCGTGGATCTCGCCGGCGCGAAAGTCGATCGACACTCCGTCGAGCGCGCGAACGCCCGGGTAGTCAACCGTGACCCGCTCGGCGCCGAGAAGCACCCGAGGGATGCCGGGCGCCGAACCATGGTCCGAGATTGCGGAAAGTGGATGCTCCATCGGGGGCGAAGCCTACCGCCTCGGCGCGCCGATCGTGCTCGATGCAGCCTGATTCATCCATGTCTGAACGGCGCGATGCGGATTCCTGCAACCGATCGCCGATGGTGTGCTACCTTTCCCAACTCAACTCAACTCAACTCAGCCCGACCGAACCCAATGCCTGCCACCCGCCTGTCCAACCCCCACCTGCGCTTGACCGCCGCGATTCTCGTCGCGGTTCTGGCGGCGTTGGCGGGAACGCTTGACGGCGAGAACTCCGCCCGCGGCCGCCGCGGCGACACGCAGACGCTGATCGGTGGCATCCGCCTCGTCTCGCTGCCCGACAATGATCTGACTTCTGCCCACCGCGCCGTCGGGTTGTGCGTGGTCGCCGACCACCGACTTGCCGTTGACAGCCAAGCCAACGACCGAACCTCCACCGCCGCGCCTGCACGGGCGGCCGAACGCATTCGTCTCGACTCCTCGCGTGCCGAGGGCGCTGCGTTTCTGCGCACCACCGCGCTCCCACCGCCGATCGCCTGCTGACGCGCCGAACTGCGCGCCAGTTTGTGGCTTGTATCGACATCCTTCCGCATTTCACCTACTGAGCTCGACCGGCGCATTGATCGCCGTTCCTGCCGCGATTTACTCGCAGAGAGTCACACATGAGTCAGCTTCTCAAGGGCATTCCCGTCATCGATTGGTTCGTGCGCATCACCATGGGCACCAAGAATCAGCGCGATGTCAAGCGATACAACAAGATCGTCGAGGCGACCAACGCGCTCGAGCCAACCATTCGCCAGCTCAACGACGCGCAACTGCGCGCCAAGACCGAGGAGTTTCGCACCCGTTGCGCTGGTGGCGAGAAGCCATACGCGATGATCCCCGAGATCTTCGCCGTTGCCCGCGAGGCGATGGACCGCGGCGTTGGCATTCGGAACATCTTCAACCCCGCCCGCAACGCCGACCTCAATCATGATGGCGTAGTCAACGCAGAGGATCGCTTTGAACCGTCGCTGCTGCCCGCCGATGTCCGCAAGCTCTACGACGAAACCGTCGCGACCATGCGCTCCACCGCTGCGCGTTTGCCCGAGGGCGATCTGCGCGGCAACGATGCGCCCATCGAGGCGTGGCAATTCGTCGACATCCCCAACGCCATCTACGAAGCCGTCCGCGTCATCTACCCCGAGAGCCGCCCGCCCTTCCGCGCGCGACCATTCGATGTGCAGCTCATCGGCGGCATCGTGCTGGCCGAAGGCAAGATTGCCGAAATGAAGACCGGCGAAGGCAAGACCATCGTCGGTCCGCTCGCCTGCTACCTCGCCGCCTGCGAGAAGAAGCAGGTCCATGTTGTCACCGTCAACGACTACCTCGTCCAGCGCGACCGCGACTGGACCTGGCCCTTCTTCCGCGCGCTCGGGCTCACGGTCGGCGCCATCCACCCGCAGCACATGCAGAGTCACGAGGAGAAGAAGTCCGCCTACGCCTGCGATGTCGTCTACGGCACCACCAGCGAATTCGGCTTTGACTACCTGCGCGACAACATGAAGACGCGCCCCGAGGAGCAGCTGCAGAAGCAACGCGGCTTTGCCATCGTCGACGAGGTCGACTCCATCCTGATCGACGAAGCACGCACGCCGCTGATCATCTCCGGCCCCGCCCACGCTTCGCAGCCGCGCTACGACCTCGCCGACCAGATCGCCCGTCATCTGGTTACGCGTCAGCGCGAATGGGATCTCGCCAACGAGGACTGCAGCAAGATCGAGGAGCGCGTCGCCGGATACGAAGGCGACATCCGCAACGCGCGCGAGAAGGGCACGGTGCCCGCCATGCGCACCGACATGGAAACTTCACGCAAGGCGCTCGTGACCGCGCAGGCGCGTCGCGACCGATTCCAGCAGTTCTACGAAGTCGAGCTCGACAAGAAGACCTCCGCGCTCACTCACGATGGCGTCGAAGAGGCGCAGAAGGCCGCCAAGAAGATCGATCCGTCGATCGGCAGCTTCTATGTCGGCGACAACATCGATCTCCCCCACCTCGTCGAGCAGTCGGTGCGCGCGCACACTGTGTACATGCGCGACCGCGACTATGTGGTAGCGCCTGATGAGAACGGCACCGAAGGCGTGGTGATCGTCGATCAAAATACTGGCCGCAAGATGGTTGGCCGCCAGTGGTCCGACGGACTCCACCAGGCCGTGGAGGCCAAGGAGAAGGTGCGGATCAAGGAAGAGACGCAGACGATGGCGACCATCACCATCCAGAATTACTTCAAGCTCTACAAGCGTCTCTCGGGAATGACCGGCACCGCCGACACCGAGGCCACCGAGTTCCACGAGATCTACCGCCTCGATGTGGTTTCGATCCCGACCAATGTGCCGATTTCGCGCTTCGATCGCCAGGACCGCGTGTATCTCTCGCAGAAGGACAAGTGGAACGCCATCGTTGAAGAGGTCAAGCTCTGCCACGATGTGGGCCGTCCCGTGCTCGTCGGCACCACCAGCGTCGAGAAGAGCGAGATGGTTGCGCGCATGCTGCAGGCCAAGTACCAGATCAAGCACGAGGTGCTCAACGCCAAGCATCACGAGCGCGAGGCGGAGATCGTCCTCGGCGCTGGTCAGCTTGCTGGAGTCATGATCGCCACCAACATGGCCGGCCGCGGAACCGACATCAAGTTGCGCAACTTCACCCGCGCCGAGCTGATCGAGCACTGGAAGCGTCGCAATGTTGCGCCCAAGGAAGCGCGCGCCGAAATGCCCGACGGCGAAATCATCGGGCTTTGCTACCGCCATCTTGCCGAACGCGCGTTCGGAAAGGACACGGTTGCTGGCAAGGACGCGCCAGCGCTGCGGCTGATGCTGCTGCGGAAGTGGGCGATTGAGCGCGCCAAAATCACCGAGAAAAAGGCCGATGCGATGTCGATCGAGCAGTTGGTTGAACTGCTCGACGATGTGGGCCTCCCGCCGATGCACCGCTTGGAAATGTGGGCGAGCGTTGAAGCCATGGGCGGACTGCACATCGTTGGAACCGAACGACACGAGAGCCGCCGCATCGACAATCAGTTGCGCGGCCGCGCCGGTCGTCAGGGCGACAACGGCTCCAGCCGCTTCTTCCTGTCGATGGACGACGACCTCATGAAGTTGTTCGCCGGCAAGGTCATGCTCGCCGCGCTCTCCAAGCTGGGCATGAAGGAAGGCGACGACCTCGAGGACACGCTGCTGACTCGCTCGATCGAGAAGGCGCAGCGCAAGGTCGAGGAGCGCAACTTCCAGATGCGCAAGAACATCCTCGAGTACGACGAGCCGATGGAACTGCAGCGCCGCGCCTACTACGGCCTGCGCCAGCCGATCGTCGGATCGAAGGGCGTTAAGGAACTCGTGCTGCGCTATGTCGAGGATTCGATCCTGAAGTCCGCCGACGACTACCTCGGCAAGATGCATGTCCCCAACACCCTCGCTGAGTGGGTGCGGGAGAACTGCGGCGTCTCGATCGAAGCCGACCGATTCCTGAAGAAGGAGCGCGACGAGATCGAGAAGCTCATTCGCGTTGACGCTGCCGAAGAGGCGCAAGAAGCGATCCGCGCCACCGCGGGCGAGTGCTTGCCCGTGGAGCTCGAGCCTGCGGAGTGGGACGCCGAAGGCTTCGCCGCCTGGTCGCGCGCCAACTACGGAGCCGAGATCATGCCGGCGGAAATCCGCTTGATGGATCGCCAACAGGCCATCAAGCAAGTGCAATCGGCGGCGCTGCGAAAGTTCGCCGAGCTCGATCTCTCGCCCATCGGCGCGTTCCTGGTGCCCAACTTCGGCGCCACCCAACTCGCCCACTGGGCCAATCGCAAGTTCGACGCCAATTTCGACCCCTCGATCTTTGTTGGCGCAGGAACAACCGAGGAGGCTGCGGACAAGCTCATCGCCAAGGCGCTCGAGCTCTATCGCAACCGTGAAATCGCTTATCCCGTTGATTTCCTTATCGAGTCAACCAACGCGGCAATGCAACAGGATCCCGCGGCGGCGCTTGCGCAGTTCTGCGTCTTTGTGAAGGCCCGCTACGGGCTGGAGTGGGACGCGGCCTCGTTGCCTTCGCAAGATCCAACCGAACTTCGTCGTCTGTTGATCGAACGCGCAAGTTCGGTGAGCGCCGAAGATCTGGCCAAGCGTGCGCAGGCCTGCCTGGCCCGCGGACGCGACGCCGATTCGATTGCGCAGTGGTTTGCCGAAGAATGCCTGGTGCGCATTTCCGAAAGCGAGCAGGACGACGCCAAGGAAAATCCCGAGGAGTTCGTCAGGGCGAAACTCGCGGACCTCGTTCGCCTCGAGCTCACGCAGTTTGAGCGCTGGGTGCTCATGTCGATTCTGGACAACGCGTGGAAGGACAACCTCCACTCGATGGATCAGATCCGCGACTCGATCGGATTCCGCGCGTTCAGCCAGAAAGATCCGCGCATCGAGTTCAAGCGTGAAAGCGCGCGCACTTTCCAAGAGATGCAGGAGACGATCCGCGACCGCGTGACCGACATCGCCTTCCGTGGACGGCTTGCTCCGCCCACACCGCGTCCGGCACCGCGGCCGCAAGCGATTGCCGCCGGCGCGCCTGGCGCAACTTCGGCAGGCATGCTGCAGAGTTCAACCACATCGACGGCGACCATGCCTGCGCCAACGGCGGCCGCGCCAGCGCTCGCCACCGAGTCGCCGGTTGATCCGTCGACGATCTCCGTCGTTGGACGCAACGAGCCTTGTCCATGCGGCAGCGGACTCAAGTACCGCCAGTGCCACGGCAAGAAACCCGACGCGTAAGCGCAATCAAGTCAGTGCATTTCGAAGCATCAGCAGCCCCGCCCCGCGCGGGGCTGCTTTCTTTCACGCGCTTCATGCGCTTGACGCGCCAACGGAATCCGCTAGACTTCGCCCCCTCATAGCCTCGTTAGCTCAGTTGGTAGAGCAGCTGACTCTTAATCAGCGGGTCGTAGGTTCAACTCCTACACGAGGCATAAAATTTGACGAAGGCGGAGGCCTCCTCCGCCTTCGTTCGGTTTTTGGAATAATCGGCAACATGGGATCGGATCCGAACTCCATCGACAGCACCCTGCTCGCCGTGCACGCCCTGCGCGACCTTGAGGAGTCGGAGCGGTCGCGCCAACTTGGTGGGCTGCTCGTCCACGACCTGAACAATGTGCTGTTCGCGCTGCTCGGACGGGTGCAGTTGTTGCAACGACGCGCCAAGGACCCCGAGGTGGCGAAGGCCGCGGCGGAGATCCTCGAGACCGCGCGCGCGATCGAATCGCAGGTGAAAGTGCTGTTCGCGGCCTGTCGGCGCGATGAGCCGACGGTCGAGCGCAGCAACGCCCGCGAGGCCGTCACGGCGGCGTTGCGCGAGTGCGTCGCGGGGCTGGCCTCGGCGATCCGACCGATCGACCTCGAGGGCGCGCTGGCGGCGATTTCGTTGGATGCGAGCTTTGAAGGCGATGCCGATCAGATCGCCGTTGCCATCCGGCAAGCCATGTCGATTCACCGCGGACGCGCACGCGGGCCGATCGGCGTCGAGGTGACCATGACCACTGGCGACGATGCCTATGTGCAGATTTGCCTGCACGACGATGGCGGCCCGGCCGACCAATTGCCCGCCATTCCCTCGCTGCTCAACGGCAAGTTCGACCTCAATGGCCTTCCGCTCGCGGCCGCCCATCGATCGATGCGCGACTTCGGTGGAAGCATCGCCTGCACCCAGGACGCGCGCGGCCTGTGCACCACGCTTCGCTTCGATATTCGCCGCGGCATCGCCGTCGCCCGCTTCGACGCCACCGGCGCGCAGAAGTCGGCGCAACCGAGCTTCGATGTGACGACGCATGACCACGCGTCCACACGCAAATCCGCGCCGCCCCCGCGACGAGTGCTGATCGCCGACGACGATGTGGCGGTGCGCGCGGTTCTGGTCGCCGCACTCGAAGCCATCGGCGACGATGTCGACACCATCGCCGATCCAGCCGCCTGCGACACGCATCCTGAACTTCCAAACTTCGATGTCATGATTCTCGACGCTGGCGGCGGCGGGATCGAGGCGCTCGCCCGCCTTCGCGCGCGCGGAGTTGACCTGCCGGTTCTCTTGGCCAGCGGCGATGATCTCGACCCGTCGCTTGACCCGCTGACGCAGACCATTTCGAAGCCGTTCCCGCTCAACCGCCTCGACCGTGTGCTTGCATCGCTCGCCGCGCTCAAGCCTCGCGCCTAGCGCCGGTCTTACGCGTCTGCGCCGAGCACGCGTCTGGCAATCGGCATCATCTGCAACGCGACCGGCGCCAGCGGCGTCAACGCGGCCATGGAGCGCTCGTCGATTGCGACCATGCGAAACTCATCGTATTCCCAGCCGATTTCGGGCATCGCGCGCGCGTCGACGGTGAGCCGATGCACGATTTCCCAAGT
>Ga0209086_10002900_pt1 | contig 13185 bp, 11 predicted proteins | sample M_130207_XF_Meta_FD_187312 | JGI IMG/M metagenome (GOLD analysis project Ga0209086, IMG submission 187312) | Freshwater microbial communities from Lake Montjoie, Canada to study carbon cycling - M_130207_XF_MetaG (SPAdes) (version 2) | ecosystem: Environmental > Aquatic > Freshwater > Lake...
CATCGGCGGAGGTGCCGAACGTCTTGGTGCCCGAACCGATGTGCATGCACAGCACCGTGCCCGTCTCCTCGCACGCTCGGAAAAACGGATCCCAGTGACCCGAGTGGATCGAGGGCAGCCCGAGCCACGCCGGGCACTCGCTGAACGCGACGGCGCGCACACCTCGAGCGGCGTTGCGCCGAACCTCGGCTGCGGCGAGCTCGGCATCCCAGAGCTGCACGATGCACAGCGGGATGAGGCGACCATTCGACGAGCCGCACCACTCGTCGACCATCCAGTCGTTGTACGCCTTCACGCACAGGTCGGAGAGCGTCTTGTCGTGGCCGCGCATGAACAACTGGCCGCAAAAGCGCGGGTAGTTGGGGAAGCACAACGAGGCTTCGACATGGTTCATCTCCATGTCGGCGATGCGCGCTTCGGGCTGCCAGCAACCCGGGCGCATCTCGTCGAAGGTGACGCCTTGGAGGCCGATCTCGTCGGCGCTATACCCCGCCGCGGCGATGAGTCGCTTCACCGAGTAGCGATGGTCCTCGTAGAACCACCAGGCGATCGGCTTGCCCTCGGTGCCCGGCGACTCGATGTAGCCGCCGCCGTCGAGCTTGGGCGTGCCCATGGGCAGCAGTTCGACGTGCGGACCTTGCTCGCGATACTTCGCCGGCAGGCGGCTCGACCAGAGGTTGGCTGGTTCGACGACATGATCGTCGACGCTGATGATGCGAGGAATGGTGCCCGGCATGGTGACTCCCAACGGATTATCGGTGGCGTTCAGTTCTGGTTGCGGTTCTGGCCGAAGACCGGCTTGCGCTTTTCGAGGAAGGCGCGCACGGCTTCTTGGTGGTCCTGCGTCTCGAAGGTGATGGCCTCGAGTGCCAGTGACAGGTCGTACAACTTGTTGACGCGCTCTTCGAGATCTTTGTTCACCAGGCGCTTGTTGAAGCGCAAGGCGATCTGTGGACCCGCGGCGAGCTTGCGCGCCATCTTCATGGCCGCCGCCTCGAGTTCGTCGAGTTCGACGACGTGATTGACGAGGCCGATGCGCTCTGCTTCGTCGGCGCCGAGCAGATCGCCCGTCATGAGGTATTCCTTCGCACGGTTGGCGCCAACGAGCATCGGCCACAGCACCGGCCCACCGTCGCCCGCGACGATGCCGGCGCGCACGTGCGGATCACCGATGCGCGCGCCGCGCGCCATGTAGGTCACGTCGCAGAAAAGCGCGAGCGTGGCGCCGAGGCCTATGGCGTCGCCGTTGATCGCGGCGATCATCGGCTGGCGGATCGCGAGGATGTTGCGCGCCATCGTCGCGGCCTCGCCGAGCAGCGACGGATGCCCGTCGGGGTAGCCGCCGCGCGCCAAGTTCTCTTCCATCTGGTCGAAATCAGCGCCGACGCAGAACGCCTTACCCGCGCCCGTGAGCACGACGACATCGACGGCGGTGTCGCGTTCGATGCGGCCGTATAGATCGCGCAACTCGGAGTGCATCAACGCGTTGAGCGCATTGAGCCGGTCGGGGCGATTGAACCTCACGGTGAGGATCCGGTCCTCGACGGTTGTTGCAAGCGTCTCAAAACCGTAGTGATCGCTCACGCGTGTCTCCCCCAGCGGATGTATCCGCCCATCATGGCAAAGGGGCCGACCGACTGCCCTGTCAGAGAGCGCACGACATTGCGAACTCGTGCCATGTATTCCGTTTGCCAAACCGTGAATCGGGGACCATCTCATTTCTGTGCTGCAGGCTCGAACCAACCGATGCTCACCGGTCAGCGCGTTGGCGACGCCGCCTTCGACAAGCGGACGGTCTTGCGTGCACCGCACGTCGGATCCGACCACCTGATGGGCCACGACACCGAAGAAGCGTTGCTGGCGCACCACGGCGTATGAGCGCTGGGGAGCCCGGTTCCCCTACGATCCGGTCGCGAACCGGCGGAGGGGAACCAACGATGTTGAGCGGCGAGAAGATCTTGATCACCGGACCCGCGGGCCAGATCGCGTTTCCGCTTGCGGAATCGCTGGCTCGCGACAACGACGTGTGGGGCATCGCGCGCTTCAGCGAGGCCGGATCGCGCGAAAAGGTCGACGCACTCGGGGTCACCACGCGTGTGGTCGACCTCGCGACGCCAGACTATTCCGAACTGCCTGACGACTTCACGTACGTGCTGCACCTGGCTACGTTCCAGGGTGGCGGCAAGGACTACGACTGGGCCATCAAGGTCAACGCCGAGGGTACCGGACTGCTGCTCCAGCACTGCCGCAAGGCGAAGGCCGCGCTCGTGATGTCGACTCAGTCCACCTACAAGCCGGTCGACGATCCGATGCACGTCTTCAAAGAGACCGACCCGCTCGGCGACGGCAACAGCGTGCATGCGCCTACGTACTCGATCTCGAAGATCACCGAGGAGGCCGTGGCCCGTTACTGCGCCCGCGCCTTCGACCTGCCCGTGACCATCGCACGCATGAACGCGTCGTATGGCCCCAACGGCGGTCTGCCGACGTACCACCTCGACTGGATCGTCGGCGAGCAACCTGTGGTGACCCGCTTCGACCCATGCCCGTACAGCCTCATCCATCAGGACGACATCAACGACCAGACCGAAGCGCTTCTCCACGCGGCTACGGTCCCCGCGACCATCGTCAACTGGAGCGGAGACGAAGGCGTGTCGGTCCAGGAGTGGTGCGCGTACATCGGCGAGCTCAGTGGCATGACGCCCGACGTCCAGGTGAAGGTCATGCCCGGCACGTCGCGGGGCTCCATCGCCGACGCGACCAAGCGAATCTCACTCACCGGGCCATGCAAGGTGTCATGGCGCGAGGGCATCAGGCGTACGTTCGAATCGCGCTATCCGAATGGGGTCACGCCCGGCATGGGTGTGCACGCCCAGGCATCAAAGCTCTTGTCCGCATACGTTCCCGAGGACTGACGGTCCGCCGATCGGACTCAGCCGCGAGCGTCGTCCAGGGTCGGCCGATGGGACTGATCGGTCGGGTCGTCGTAGGGCTGATCGCCGGGTCGCTCGTACAGACCGTCACCTGCGTCGAGAGGCGTGGTTACCTCTTCACGTTGCTCATCGGCGTTCTCGGTGTGGGCGCGCTCCGCCTGGTTTTCGCCAGCTTGCTCGGGGGCGATAGCCGCAGCGAACGGTCGATGTGTTCGCTACGGTCACGAGGTCGGAAGGGGCACTGTTGAGCACGCACACGTCGATCGATGCGGACACCGTCTGGGAGCTGGTGGTTGCCCGCGCCGAGCAGACCCCCGATTTCATACTCATCACCGACGAGAACGATCGCACCCTCACGTGTGCGCAGTATCGGCACGCTGCCGAACGAGCGGCCGCTGGCTTCTACGCCGAGGGCGTGCGCCCCGGCGACACCGTGGCGTGGCAATTGCCCACGTGGATCGAGACCATCGTGCTGCTGGGTGCGCTCGCCCGACTGGGCGTGCGGCAGGTGCCGGTGCTGCCGGTGTACCGCGATCGGGAGCTGGGGTTCTGCTTGGTCCAGACGGGCGCGAGCCTGCTGTGCGTACCGGCCACCTGGCGTGGTGTCGACTACGCGGCGATGGGTGCCCGCGTCGCCGAGGCGTTGCCGGGCCTCGAGGTGCGGGTGTGCGATCGTTCGCTGCCCGACGGCGACCCGGCAACACTCCCTGCGCCGCCAGCCGCCGACACCACTCGCGACGTGCGCTGGATCTACTACACCTCCGGTACGACGGCCGACCCCAAGGGTGCGCAGCACACCGATCACAGTTCGATCGCCGCCGGCAAGGCGTTCTGCGTCCGCCAGCACGTGCGGTTCGCCGATCGTTTCGGCATGGCGTTCCCGTTCACCCACGTCGGCGGTTTGAACAACCTGCTCGCCGGTCTGCGCGAGGGTATGGGGCTCGTGTGCGTCGAGGCCTTCGATCCCGCGATGTCCGCCGCCGTTTTCACCAAGAACCATGTCACCCTCGTCGGTGGCGCACCCGCGTTCTACCTGTCCTTCATCGAGTTGCAGCGCAAGAACCCCGGGGTGTCGGTGCTGCCCGAAGTTCGTTTCATGAGCGGGGGAGGTGCGCCCATGCCGCCGGAGATGCACCTCGAGGTCAAGCGTGAGATCGGTGGCCTCGGCATCGGCCACGGTTGGGGCATGACCGAGAGCTGCATCACGGCAATCAACGATCCCACAGACACCGACGAGCACCTCATGTACACCTCGGGCCGGGCCGTGCTCGGCATGGAGATCAAGGCGGTGTTGCCCGACGGCTCCACCGCTGCGGCAGGAGTCGACGGCGAGATGCGAGTGCGGGGCGACTCGGTCATGGTGGGCTATCTCGACCCGGCGCTCAACGCCGACGCGTTCGACGCCGATGGATGGTTCCGCACCGGCGACATCGGCCACCTCGACGTCGACGGTTACGTCGTCATCACGGGCCGCATGAAGGACATCATCATCCGCAAGGGCGAGAACATCTCCGCGAAGGAGATCGAGGATCTGCTTTACGCCCACCCCAAGGTGATCGACGCCGCGGTAATCGGCCTTCCCGATCGGGACCGGGGCGAAATGGTGTGTGCGGTGGTCGAGTGTCGCGACGGCAACGATCCGCTCACCGAGGCCGAGCTCGCGCAGTACTGCAACGACGCGCAGATCATGCGTCAGAAGATCCCCGAGCGGCTCGAGGTTGTCGACACGCTTCCCCGCAACGCCACGGGAAAGATCCTCAAGCACGAGCTGCGCGCTCGCTACTCCGCTCGCCCATGACCTTCGCGACCACCTTCGAAGGAGTCCGGGTCGTCGATCTCACGCGGAACTTCGCCGGCCCCTACTGCACCATGACGCTCGGTGACCTCGGGGCCGACGTGATCAAGATCGAGAGCCTCGGCGTGGGTGACGACACGCGTGCGTGGGTTCCCCCGGCATGGAACGGCATCAGCACGTCGTATCTCTCGGCCAACCGCAACAAGCGCGCCATCGCCATCGACCTCGACACCGACGAGGGAGCATCAATCGTGCGCGAACTTGTGCAACGCGCCGACGTCCTGGTCGAGAGCTTCCGTCCCGGTTCACTCGACAAGCGTGGGCTCGGCGCAATCGCGCTGCGCACGGCGAACCCCCGGCTGGTGCACTGCTCGATCTCCGCGTTCGGCGCGGTCGGTCCGATGCGCGACAGCCCCGGCTATGACCCCGTGCTCCAGGCGTACAGCGGCATCATGGACATGACCGGTGAACCCGACCGGCCGCCGGTGCGGCTCGGCATCGGCGCCATCGATCTCGGCACCGCAGCCTGGGCCACGATCGCCATCATGGCCGCGCTCGCCAACCGTGAGGTCACAGGCCAGGGCGCCCTCGTCGAGACGAGCCTGTTCGAGATCGCCACGTGGTGGCTGAGCTACCACCTCACCGGGTATCTCGCGACGACCCACGCGCCCACTCGGCAGGGAACCACCACATCCATGATCGCGCCGTACGAGCTCTATCCCACGGCCGACGACGTCGGTGTCATGGTGGCCGCCGCCAATGACAACCTGTTCCACTCGTTCATGACCGCGACGGGCCTGACCGATCTCGTCACCGACCCGCGTTTCACCTCGAACACCCTTCGGGTGAAGTACCGCGACGAACTGCGCGGGTTGATCGCACCGCGCATGCGCGAGCGCAAAGCGGTCGAGTGGGAGACCGCGTTACGCGCGTACGCCGTGCCCTGCAGCCGGGTGCGGGGTGTCGATGAGCTCGCCGACGACGAACAACTCGAAGCGCTCGGTCTCCTCGAGCCGTGCCCGCATCCGCTGATCGACGATCTCCGCCTCGTCGGTGTGCCGGTCAGCGTCGATGGCACGCGCGGCCGCTCGCGACTTGCCCCGCCAGCCCCGGGTGAGCACACCGACGCGGTGCTCACCGAGCTCGGCCGTTCCGCGGAGCAGATCGCCGCGCTCCGATCGCGCAGCGTCGTGGCATGACGCTCATCACGGCTACCGTGAGTGGATTGGTCGTGTGATCTCGAGGGGGCCTTGATGACCATCGCTGAAACACGAGCGGCAGAGGACGTGATCGGCACCGCCATCTCGTCCATGGGCAGCGGCAACGGATCGCCGACCAAGATCCCGGTGTACCGCTACATCTCGCCGGACTTCGCCAAGGTCGAGATCGAGAAGGTGTTCGCCAAGGCGTGGCTCGTGGCATGCAGCGTCGATCATGTGGCCGAGGCGGGTGACTACTTCGAGTACCGCGCCGGGCCGTACTCCGTGCTCATCGTTCGGGGCGACGACGGCGAGCTGCGTGCGTTCCAGAATGCTTGTCGCCACCGCGGCAACATCATCTGCGAAGGCGCCGGTTCCGGTATCACCGAGCTGCGGTGCATGTATCACAACTGGACCTGGGACCTACGAGGCCGTCTTCGCCAGGTGCCTTCGCGTAAGGGCTTCGGCACCCTGCGAAACGATGACCTGCCGTTGTTGGCGGCACGCGTCGACACGTGGGGTCGCATCGTGTTCGTCAACCTCGACGTCGACGCGATGTCGCTCGCCGAGTACCTCGAGGGCGTGCCGGAGGACGCGGCATGGATCGACCCCGACGTGTACCGCTGCACGCGCGTCATCACCACCACCGTGCCCGCCAACTGGAAGGTGCTATCCGAAGGGTTCTCCGAGACATACCACGTGCAGTGCCTCCACCAAGAGATGCTGGGCAGCATCGACGACATCAACGCCGGACAGTTCCTGTGGGAACGCCATGGTGTGTCGAAGCAGCGTTACGGCGTGCCCAGCCCCCGACTCGGTCGCCACGTCGATCCGCAGGTCGTGTGGGACTCGTTCATCGTCACGCAGGGCATGCGCATGGGCATCAACGAATCGTGCCCCGTGCCCGAGCTCGCGGACGGGCAGACGGTGCAAGAACTCATCGCCGATGGAATCCGCGGGGTACTCACCGCTCGAGGGGTCGACGTGTCGCACCTCGACACCGATCAGATCACCACGTTGAACCAGTACAACCTGTTCCCGAACGTCACCGTGTTGTACAACGTGGATTCGTTGAGCGTGATGTACGCACTGCCCGGTGCGAGCGTCGACGAGTCGGTGTTCACCGTGCTGCACTTCGAACGAACGGCCGCTGCCGACTCACCGCGAGCGCAACCGCAACAGCACGACATCCCGGCGGGGATGCAGGTGTTCGGCAACGTGATCAACCAGGACGTCGAGCTGCTGCGCAACGCACAACGCGGTCTGCGCCAACCCGGCCTGACCCATCTCTCGCTGTCGAGCGAGGAGTGCCGCATCATCAACAACCACCGCACCCTCGAGCGCTACTGCGGCATCTCCCCCTCGGAGATGACGGGTGGCCCCGTCCGCTGATCGCTCTCCGCCCGTTCTTCGGACATCTCACCACCGTATGGGTAGTGAGATGTCCGAAGAAGGCGCAGCGGTGCTCAGGCCTTCTGGCCGTAGATCCGCAGCGCGTTCGCCGCGGTGATGGTGTGCTTCTCATCGTCGGCCACGCCTGCGAAGTGCTCGGCGATGGACTCACGAGACTTCGGCCAGTCGGAACCGCCGTGGGGATAGTCGCTCGACCACAGCATGCGTTCGACGCCGACGGCGTGGCGGTTGCGGATGCCGTAGGTGTCGGTGATGAAGACGTAGGAGAAGTTGTTCTCCCAGTAGAAGCTGGGCTTCTGCTTCATCGGGTGCGACAACGCCCGAGAGTGGCGGTCGTCCATCTGCTCCTTGACGTAGGGGACCCAGCCACAGTCGACCTCGCCGAGCACGATCTGCAGGTCGGGGTAGCGGTCGAACACGCCGGAACCGATGAGCTGTGCGACGCGCACCGGGGCGTCGAAAAAGCGCATGTCGCCGCGAAGCTTGCCGCGGGAGATGTCGCCCTGCGGGCCGGTGGCGAACGCAACATGGATGCTGACCGGGATGCCGGCGGCCGCGGCTGCGGCGAAGAAGCGGTCGTCGTCATCGGTGAGGTCGAGGCCACCGCTCGGGTACTGGCCGAGCTGCACACCGCGGATGCCTGGCTCGGCGGTGACGCGCTTCAACTCGTTGATGGCGTGATCGACGCCGACGTTGGGCATGAGGGCGATGCCCCATAGGCGTTCGGGATCGTGCGAGGTGTACTCGGCGAGCCAGTCGTTGTACGCCTGGATGCAGGCCAGGTGGAAGTCAGGGTCTTCGGTGTGCCAGAACATCGTGTTGGACACGCGTGGCGTGGGGTACAGCACCTCGGCATCGACGCCGTCGAGGTCCTGCTCGAGGAGGCGGGCCGCGGGGTTGTAGCCGCCAGAGCGGACGTCCTCCCACTTGCACCAGCCGCTGCGCTGCGCGATCGGGATGCCAGCGCTGCAATTGCCGCCGAAGTTCATCGGGTCGAGGGCGCTCTCCATGACCCACGCGTCGCCCTGCTCGAACCGCTCGATGCGAGGTGCTCGATCGCGGTACTGCTCGGGCAGCCGGGACGTCCAGAGGTCGGGCGGCTCGTTGACGTGAGAGTCGGCGGAGATCAGTTTGTAGTCACGCACGATTCGTACTCCCGGTTTGATGTAGGGGCATTAGACGACTGTTCGCATGTCTATCGCTTCGGAAGGGGTCCGCGCCTATGGTGATGGAGGAAATTTGCTGGCGGGCGGTCCCTCATCGTAGGAGTCGTGCCGTTCTGGCGCATCTGCGAGGGGACACAAATGCTGGACGACCGAGTTCTCGATGTACGCATCAACGGCGCGACCATCATCGATGGAACCGGTCGTCCCGGTTTCGTCGGCGACATCGGCATCCGCGACGGCCGTATCAGTGCCATCGGCGAGGTCACCGAGCCAGCCACCCGGGTCATCGACGGCACGGGGCTCGTGGTGTGCCCCGGCTTCGTCGACCCCCACACCCACTACGACGCCCAGTTGCTGTGGGACCCGCAGGCATCGCCTTCGAACGTGCACGGCGTCACGTCGATCATCGGTGGCAACTGCGGGTTCACCCTGGCACCCATCATCGCCGCCGACGCCGACTTCACGCGGCGCATGATGGCCAAGGTCGAAGGCATGCCGCTGGCTGCGCTCGAGGAGGGCATCGACTGGAACTGGTCATCGTTCGGCGAGTACCTCGGCGTGCTTGACGGCAACATCGCCGTGAACGCAGGCTTCCTCGTCGGTCACTGCGCGATCCGGCGCAAGGTCATGGGGGCCGAGCGGGCCATGGACCCCGCTACCGACGCCGAGATCGAGGCAATGGTGCAACTGCTTGGCGACTGCATCGATTCGGGTGGCCTGGGCTTTTCGACCACCCGCTCGTCCTCACATTCCGACGGCGACGGCGACCCCGTCCCGTCGCGCATGGCCACTACCGAGGAGGTGCTGGCGTTGTGCCGTGAGGTGGCGCGCCATCCGGGCACCACCCTCGAGGCAATCACCGAGGGCTGCAACCACATGTTCACGGAGGAGGAGATCGACCTGTTCGTCGGCATGTCGCGCGCCGCCGAGCGGCCCCTCAACTGGAACGTCCTCACCCTCGATGCCGCCGCTCCCGACCGGGCGCCGCATCAGTTGCAACCGTCCGTTCGGGCTGCTGAGGCGGGCGACGCTCGCGTGGTCGCGCTCACCATGCCGGTGCTCGTGCCCATGAACATGAACTTCCTCACGTACTGTGCGCTCTGGAACCTGCCGAACTGGCGCGAAGTCATGGCACTGCCGGTGGCCGACCGCATCGAGCAGCTCAAGGACCCGGTCACTCAGCACGCCATGCTTACCGGCGCGCAGAGCAAAGAAGCCGGGGTGTTCGGTCGGCTCAGCAACTTCGCGGGCTACCGCGTTGGCGATACCTACTCGCTCGCGAATGCCGGCCTGTCGGGCCGGATCGTTTCCGACATCGCGGCCGAGCGCGGCACCGAGCCGTTCGCCACGCTGATCGACATCGTCGTGGCCGACGATCTGCGCACCATCGTGTGGCCGCACCCCACCGACGACAACCCCGAGAGCTGGGAGCTGCGGCGGGCCACGTGGGAGAACCCCCACGTGATGCTCGGCGGCAGCGACGCCGGGGCGCACCTCGACCGCATGTTCGGTGCGGGCTACATCACCCAGTTCCTGGCCGATGTCCTGCGCGGGCGCAAGTTGCTCGGCATCGAACGGGCCATCCAGATGCTCACCGACGTGCCGGGGCGCTTGTTCGGCCTGCGCGATCGCGGGCGTCTCGAAGCGGGCTACCTAGCCGACGTCGTCGTATTCGACCCGGCCACCATCGACTCCGAGGCGCCGCTACTCACCCCCGACCTTCCCGCCAAGTCGATCCGGCTCACCGCTGGGTCGCGCGGCATCGAGCACGTCTTCGTCAACGGCATCGAAACCGTCACCGCCGGCGTAGCCACTGGCGCGCTGCCAGGCATCGTGCTGCGCTCGGGACGCGACACCGACACCGTGAGCGTGCGCTGAGCCGCACAAGATGTCGCCGGGCGCCGCGGCCGCGAAGGTTGCTCGCTGGCTGCGACGCTCGCTCGCTCTCACATGCCGCCGCTACGCGATCGCGCCCGAAGCCTTGAGTGCGGCGATGCGTTCGGCTGCGAAACCCCATTCGGCGAGGGCTTCGTCGGTGTGTTGTCCGGCCGCGCTCGGCGGTCGTCGGATAGCGCCCGGCGTTCGGCTGAAGCGGGGTGCCGGCGCGGGTTGCGTGATGCCGTCGACCTCGATGAACGTGGCGCGGTCCCGGTTGTGCGGATGCGAGGGCGCCTCGGTGAGCGAGAGCACCGGAGCGAAGCACACGTCGGTGCCCTCGAGGAGCGCGCACCACTCGTCGCGCGTCTTCTCGCGCACGATGCTGCGAATGCGTTCTTTGAACTCGGGCCAGCGCGCCCGGTCGTACTCGGGCATCTCCGCGATGGGGATGCCGAGGCGTGTGCACATCTCGGCGTAGAACTGTGGTTCGAGCGAACCGAGCGAGATGTACTCACCATCGGCGCACTCGAATACGTCGTACATGTGTGAACCGGTGTCGAGGAGGTTGGTGCCCCGTTCGGTGGACCAGGCACCGGTCGCGGCGAGGCCGTGGAACATGGTGGTGAGCAACGCGGAACCGTCGGTCATGGCCGCGTCGACAACCTGACCTGAGCCGGAGACGCGTGCTTCGATCACCGCAGCGCAGACGCCGAGCGCCAACAACATCCCGCCGCCGCCGAAGTCACCGACGAAGTTCACGGGCGGCACGGGGGCTTCGCCGCGTCGACCGATCGGATGCAGTGCGCCCGACAGCGCGATGTAGTTGATGTCGTGCCCCGCGGTGTGCGCATACGGGCCGGTCTGACCCCACCCGGTCATTCGCCCGTAGACGAGCCGCGGGTTGCGTTCGAGGCACACGTCGGGCCCGATGCCCAGGCGCTCGGCGACGCCCGGTCGGAAGCCTTCGATGAGCACGTCGGCCTCGGCGGCCAGGTCGAGAACGGTCGCGACGCCTTCGGGGTTCTTGAGGTCGACGCCAATGGAGCGGCGCCCGCGCGCCAAGAGGTCGAATCGGGCCGAGGCCGGATCGCGATCGGTCACCCGTTCGGCGCGGTCGACCCGCACGACATCGGCACCGAGATCGGCGAGCACCATGCCGCAGAACGGGCCCGGGCCTATGCCGGCGATCTCGAGCACCTTGAGGCCGGTCAGCGGACCGCTCATGACAGACCCCCCATGGTTTCGACGATCGACCGATCGGCGGACTTTCCGACGCGGCTCGACGTGTAGCCGCGCATGAACTCCTGCACCTCGGGTGAGCGCGCCGCGATGGCCTGGTTGCGGTTCTCGGCGGCCAGGCACGCCTCGATGCTCGACGCGTCGAGGTTGTTCCACATGACCTCTTTGGTCATCACGAGCCCGATCTGCGTATAGCTCGCAACGGTGCGGGCCAGAGCGAGCGCGCCGGCGGCCGCGTCGTCGACGACCTCGGAGACGAGACCCATTCGCTCGGCGTGCTCGGCCGACACTTCGCGTCCGGTGACGATCATGTCGAACGCCTGCGACGCGCCGATGAGGCGGGGCAGCAGGTACGTGATCCCGATGTCGGTTCCGGTCATACCGGTTCGGATGAAGGCAGCGCAGAACTTCGCGCTCGTCGATGCGACCCGTATGTCGGCCGCGCACGCGAGACTGAGCCCGCCGCCGAAGGCCGCGCCGTTGACCCCGGCGATGATGATCTGCGGGGTCTTGCGCATATGGACGGTGAGGTTGGCCATGAACTCCTGGCCGCCCACGCCCACCTTGGCGTGCGGGTGCTCGCCGGGTGCCGGAGGGGTACCCCAGTCCTTCAGGTCGAGCCCGGCGCAGAAGCCGCGACCCGCGCCGGTGAGAACCACGACCTTGCACTCGGTGTCGCCGCCGATGACATCGAGTGCGTCGTGCAACTCGCATACGAGGTCATAGCTGATCGCGTTGAGACGGTCGGGCCGGTTGAGGGTGATCGTGGTGATCCCCGGTTCGACCTTCTCGATGAGCACCGATGGCATGTGTGACCCCCTGGGCAGCAGCGATACAGCGGATGGACGCTATGCGAAAGTTGCCGGTCGGTGCGTCATCTACAGCAGCGGCATGACCTCGGCGGCGATGCGCTTGGTGTAGCCGATCGGGTCGCCCCACATCGCCGTGAACAGGAGGTTGGTCGCGCCCCAGCCTGCGAGCTCGCGTATTCGTGCTGCGACGTGCTCGGCGGTTCCGCCGATGAGGAAGCGACGCCCCAGGAAGTCGGTGAGCCCGTTGTCGTTCACGAGCGCCGCGTTGTGCCCGGGCGAATCGACCTGGTTGTGCTCGTGGGAGCGGTAGCCGGCCATAAGACGACGCAGCGGTTCCTCGAGCTCGGTGGGCACGTGCTTGCCGGTGAAGTTGAACAAGAACGCGTGGTTCGCGCTTGCCGCAGTGGTCCATGCCATGCGACGCCACAGCTCCTCTTCGGGTTCGTCGGACAGCACGACCTTGGTGAGGAACCATGGTTCGATCGCGTCGGGGTCTCGTCCCGCGGCAGTCGCGGCCTCGCGCACCGAGGCCAGGTTCGACTCGACGACCTCCTGGGAAATGCCATTGCCGAAGATGACGCCGTCGGCCACTTCGCCGGCCAGGCGCATCATGCGCGGACCTTCTGCGGCGAGGTAGAGCGGAACGCTGGGGGCCGACCACAAAAGCCGCATCTCCGTGCCTTCGTAGTCGGACGTCTCGCCGTGGACGAGTTGGCGGAACGAACGGCAGTACCGCGCGATCTGATCGAC
>Ga0209086_10002901_pt1 | contig 13185 bp, 11 predicted proteins | sample M_130207_XF_Meta_FD_187312 | JGI IMG/M metagenome (GOLD analysis project Ga0209086, IMG submission 187312) | Freshwater microbial communities from Lake Montjoie, Canada to study carbon cycling - M_130207_XF_MetaG (SPAdes) (version 2) | ecosystem: Environmental > Aquatic > Freshwater > Lake...
TTTAAAATAATATAAATATCTTTATTATTGCATTTCAATTTTAAAATAATATAAATATCTTTATTATTGCATTGACCAATAATTACCATTACTACTATATTTAAATGTAAAAGTAATATTACTAGATAAACTAACATATTTTTCTACAACTTTCGTATTATTCGTAAACGTCATTGTTCCAGCTTTAGTTGTCACAATTTTATAGTATGCAATTGTATTTGTTTGTATTCTTGTATTACCGTCATTTTGTAATGTTAATACATAGTTAACTGGTGCGTTTCTTGGTAAGTTTATTATGATAGTATCAATTATTACATTAGGATCAATAATTAATTTAGTCACATTTAATAATATGTTTATTTGTGGCATTGTAAATTGATAATACAAAAGTGCAAAATTTGTTGATGCTTTAACACACATTGGATTAGGACCATAATTGGAATCTTCGGAAGTTATATAAGAAGGATTTATTTCAATTGTTGGTTCCGCTACAGCTTTTATTGCAGTCCTATTATAATTGGAGATTACGGTGTCTATTGTCATCCAATAGGGTTTTTCATGGATGCGTATAGTCTTCTCTCCTTTACGTAAGTAGGGCTGAAAATCCCCATTATACATATACATATTTTTAAAGCCATTATACGAACAGAATGCGGTTACACTTAAACCGCTACCATTTATTATAATATTTTTATTTATATCAAAATTCATATTAAAATTTTTAACTGTATTATCTAAATTGAATGGAATTTGGCAACTATTAGTTAATGAAGGTATATTAAAAATATATTGACACGAAAATTTATTAAGGGAAGGTAACTCAACTCCAGTTAATTTTTCTGTGCGGTTTATTGATTTTTGAATAGCAACCATTTGAACCAACATTTCATCAATGTAACAATAAAACTGATTATTTGATAATCCATTAGTTCCATTATAAGATGTAGAAGTTATTATTGAATTGTTTATATTTGTTCCTTTGCCTGCTACATTGCCTGATCCATCATTATATAAATAATACAAACTACTAGTAGAACTTATAATGTTAGAATCATAACTTAAAATACTTGATGTCTGATTTTCAGAAAAATCATTTGTATAAGCTCCAGCTCCACCACCGAATAGGTCAAGACTACCCATTGAAATTGACTCAGTTAATGTTGTAATATTTCTATATACTTGTATTTGTTTATTTGCGCTAAATACACTTATATTTCCTTTTGTTATACCTCCAGTAGCTCCAGGGTAAAAGCTAGTCATTGTAAGGTCCATAATATTTTTCTTAGGCCTATATTCAGAATAAGATTTAATTCCGTTACCTATTTGCTTTCTTGGCTCTACAAGCTTATTACGTTCAATTTCATCTGTACCTTTTATACAATAATTGAAATCATTATTATATTTCTCTATAATTACATAATCTAAAGTATAAATTAAATTATAATTATCCCTAAATAAATCTTCACTACCAGTGTTTGTAACGCCTACTACTATCGGAAATTTATAATATTCAGCGGAAAATTTAACAATTTTGCCTTCACTATAATAATCATTAGAATCTCCAGATATAACAAACCCCAAATTATTAATATCCTTGGGTGTTGTTATATTATATGATAAATCATCAATAGGAAACAACCAATATATGTAACTATTAGTTGTATCTCTTTTAGGTAGAATTTTATTGCCTAAATTATCTGTAATACTTATGATATTACTAGTTACAGTAATCGTGTCATTAGTATTTGTGGTAGTTGAATATGTTGTATCAATTAAAATATTACTCATATATATATATATATAAATTTTATAATTCAAAAATTATTATGCTAAATAAAATTGAAATAAAAAATAAATATAAAAGGATAAACATATTATTATATACACATCAAAATGGATCTTAATCAAAGAAAACTAAATAAATCTGAATGGGACTCTATCGAGGTTCCTGTTTCTAAATCTGAAAATGAAGTATTAAATTTAATTATAAATGGGTTTCACAATGTAAATCTACGTATAAACAATAATAAATCATTATTTATGTATTTAAAAATTGACTATAATGATAAAATAGAAGAATACGTATTTAATAAATACTTTTGCGACAGTGTTAAAAAAATTGAGGATAAAATTAAAGAAATACACTCAGAATATAAAAAAATTAATGTCGACGGAATCGTTAGATTAAATTCTGCAGATAAAATTCGTTTAGAGAGAAATGACGAAGCAAGTATAAAAAATTCCGACATTTATGAAATAACACTTTTGAATCATATTGAAAAAATTTTATTATACAGAAAAGACAACAAAAAAATGTATACATTTCATTATTTTACACTGCATAAATTAATTAGGAATAATATTTTTAGATTAAATAAATACATTGAAACGTTAACTAGAAAAGTATTAGAAATATTATCAGAGGAAATTGAAATGTTAGATTTAATTGAAAATAGTGTTGAAATTATTGAAAAAAATGCTAGTTTGTTAAAATATGGGGATATGGTTTTGTATGAGCATCAAAAAGAAATATTTACATTATGCAAAAACCCAAACCCAAAATTGATTCTTTATATGGCTCCTACAGGCACAGGAAAAACACTTACCCCAATTGGATTATCAGAACAATATAAAATAATTTTCGTGTGTGCAGCTAGACATGTTGGATTAGCATTAGCAAAAGCGGCTATTTCAATTAATAAAAAAATCGCCTTTGCATTTGGATGCAGTAGTGCCGCAGACATTCGTTTGCATTATTTTGCAGCCAAAGAATATTCTATAAATAAACGCACTGGTGGAATTGGTAAAGTTGATAATAGTGTTGGAGATAATGTAGAAATTATAATTTGTGATATTAAATCCTATATACCTGCTATGTATTATATGTTGGCTTTTAATAAAAAAGAAACAATTATAACATATTGGGATGAACCAACTATAACAATGGATTATGCGGAACACGATTTTCATAAAATTATTAGACAAAATTGGAAACAAAATTTAATCCCTAATATGGTATTATCATCTGCTACCTTACCAAAATTAAATGAGCTGACAGAAACGATTCCTGATTTCCAACGTAAATTTCCAAATTCTGAAATATATAATATTGTTAGTCATGATTGCAAAAAATCGATTCCTATTATCAACAAAGATGGTTACGTTGTGTTGCCGCATTATTTAAGTGGTAAATATGAAGAAATATTAAAAATATCAGATCATTGCGAAAATTATTTAACATTGCTCAGATATTTTGACTTGAAGGAAGTATCCGAATTTATTATGTATGTAATTAAAAATAATATGGCTAAATCTAAAATGTCACTAGCTAGATATTTTGAGACATTAGATGATATTAATATGAAAAATATTAAAATATATTATATAAAATTATTGCAAAATATCGTTAAAGAACAATGGAACACAATTTATAATTATTTCACGGTAATGAGAAAACCAAGAATTGTTTCAAATGAAACTGTTGATGCAAAGGGAAATAAAATTAGCAAATCTGCTAGTATTGGACCTGGTATTACTAGTTCTTCAAATACAAAAAACAGTTTAAATGGTGCGCCGTTAATGCGATTAGCAAGTGATTCAGGTATAAACAATAATTTGAAACCATCGCCGCAATCACAAGTAGGAACATCAGGTGCTTATATTACTACTAAGGATTCATATACTTTAAAAGATGGTCCAACGATTTTCCTTTCAAATGACATCGAAAAAATTGCCAAATTTTGCATACAACAGGCAAATATTCCAGCTGTAGTTATGGATGAAATTATGAAAAAGATTGATTATAATAATATTCTAAACAAAAGGTTGGCAGAATTAGAGAGCGAATACGATATAGAAAAAGAAAAAATCGAAAGCACTGTTAAAAATTCTTCGGGGTCGGGTCGTGCTACAAGCAGAGTTAAATCAACAAAAGATATTAGAAAAATTAATAGAGAGCCCGACGAAGAAAAGACTAGCAAAAATGCAATGAAAAAACTTACAGACGAAATTTCACAGTTAAAATCGATGATTAAAAATGCAACACTTAATGAAACATTTGTGCCAAATAAATCACATCATCTTGATAAATGGGCTGCTGATTTAGATACTACAGGAGCTTTTACGAGCAATATTGATGAACATACTGTAAATGAAATAATGTCTCTTAACGGTATCAATGACAGTTGGAAAATATTATTGCTAATGGGTATTGGAGTGTTTATTAATCACGAAAATATAAAATATACAGAAATTATGAAGAAAATGGCGGACGAACAAAAGCTGTATATGATTATAGCATCGAGTGATTATATTTATGGAACAAATTATCAATTTTGTCACGGTTATTTGAGTAAAGACCTAGATTTAACGCAAGAAAAAATTATTCAAGGTATGGGGCGTATTGGTAGAAATAATATTCAACAAACATATACAGTGCGCTTTAGAGATGACGCGCAAATATCTAAGTTATTTACGAGTGAAACTGAAAAACCGGAAATTATTAATATGAATAAATTATTTAATTCTAAGAAAGTGATTTTTGAAAATAATTTGTATACTGAAATTGCAGATCCTGAAGATGTAAATGAAGAGGAAGAAGAAGAAAATTAATGAAGAAAATTAATAAATAAAAATAATAATATAAAATATATAAAATAAATAATATAAATATTTTTTATTTATATTATTAATGAAGCTGATTTCAATAAAAAAATTTTCAACAACAAAAGAAATTATTTTAAAATGTGTAGATTGTAAAAATTTTATTCCCTATATAGAAAATAATAAATCATATGATGGATTAGGTAAATGTAGGGCAAATGGTTTTTATTTACTATCAGAACCTATTTATTTTTATGCATCATTATGTAGAAAAGATGAATTATATTGTGGTGAAAAAGCAAAATTGTTTAAAAGTTAATTATTAATTTAATTATTCATCTATTTTGGTCTTGGAGTTGATGGAACGTTATTATATATATTGTTTGCATTAATTTCGGGAACTTCTATATCTAGTTTTGGTCTAATGTAAAACGAAGTATGTTTCAATTTTTCTCCGTATTTTTCTCTTAACATTATTTCACAAGGCTCTAAAGTTGGTGCTAATTCAGCATCACTACCATTTATATTATCAAATTGACCAGCTTCTACTATGTCAATTTTATAATTTTTATCAATGTTAAAATCATTATAAGCTTTTGATTTTATATAATTTATAAATTGTTTCATTGTAAAATTTACATCAATAATGTAGCATACAGTTTTGCAAGTGTAAACCTTTTTGAAAGATAATTCAATTGTTTGAGTATTGTTCATTTCAATTGTTTGAGTATTGTTCATTTCAATTATTATGTTATTAATTTATTGTTTATTTTTATTTCAATTTTTTTTATTTGAATAATTATTTAAAAATATACCATAATATTATAAATATTATGGAAACTAAATTTACTGATTTTATTCATGAAATTGATTTTAGCAAAATTTCTGACAAAGAAAAAAACTTAATCATAAATTTTTTACATAGTACTATTCGTAAACCAGCAAATGAATTACCCGAAAAAATAAACAGTAAAGAAAAGGTTCTTATGTTTGCAAGTAAAATGATAAATGATACATTATTAAGATATGGTATATCATCAGGTGAAGTTATTTTAAAATATTTATTGTATCAATTTGAAGATTTTGATAAATTAAAAAATTTACATCCTTTAGAAAATGTTAAAAAAATTAATTATGGTGAACAAAAATATTTAGAAGATAACAATATATTTATATTAACTGGATATTCAACTGATAGTAAAGAATACTATATTGTTAATTTGGCATATAAAGAAATATATGATACTTTTTATAGTAATCAAGATTATAATAAATTTCATCAGTGGCTAAGAGATAATAATTATGAAATAGAAAATTTTGACTATGGTAGTAGAGTTCTAATGATATCTAGTATAACACAACAATATTTTAATTTTCCTATGAATGATTTAGTATATTCATTAGGTTTAATAAACATTAATAATCTGATTAATATTTTATTATAATATATATATGTCATTACCAAATTTTACATATTTAAGTGGTGTCGATTTAGAAATGCTATATACTTGTTTAAGAAGTCAAGAGATAAATCGTGAATATACTGGTTATTTTAAATTTAATTTTAATTTACAAATATATGGTCATGATGATGCAATTAAATTAATTTCCGATATAAATGAAAGAATATCACAAATATGTGATCCAACTCGTGATTTTTTTAAAAAAGGTGGTGCTGGTGATCCAAGTGGTGCTGGTGATCCAAGTGGTTATGTACCAAGTGATAGATTAGATTGTCAACGTATGGTTGCATGGACATTAATAAATACATTTAGAGTTGATGGTGATAAAGCTAGAACATTATATGGAGGATTTATTAGAGATTGGATTGTTAGGGGACGATTGCCAAATGATATTGATACTATATTGTCAAATACAGAATCGGAACTTCATAGACATGATAAGGCTGCCAAAGAACGATGGAGGCATAATTTAATGATGCAATTAATACATGATTGGCCAACTGCAAAAAATACTCACACACGATTATTTGAAATAGACAACACGAATGATGGTGGGAGCACTGCTTTTTGGATGAATGTACTATCAAATAATTCTAGTGGATTACCTGATTGTGAGGATCAACAAGAACCACTCACATTGGATTGTCAACCAAAATTTTTTCCTGATATAATACCTTGTTTATCTTCAAATATTGATGGTTTAGTTGTTGATTCTGCTGGATTAAGTATGAAAAGAAACTATTTGACTGTACCATATGCACAAATTGACACAACAATATATCATATAATTCAAGGCGTTCATTTATTTTATTATACAAATGAGGTGACTCCTCAAAAATATTATAAAGAAGTGGACGAAGGTGGACAAAATGGACCCAAGCCAGGGAAGCCAGAGAGATATATTAGATTAATTAGAAGAGATTTTAGATGTTTGAATATTAGACCGGATCCTAATGGTGGAATAATTACAATTGATCAATCTAAGAGCAGATATTCTCGTCCTCCTATCAACGCACCTAGAAATTTATTACCCTTAAAAGGGCCAAAATTTAGTGAATTATCAATTCTAACAACTCAGAATTGTTCTGATCCTGATACGGAAATTGTTATGAATAATGCTGCATTGACAAATTCTATAAATCAAAATCTTGATATATCAGAATTTATATGGGCTGTAAATCGTGCAGTTACTTTGGATACGGCACAAGTAGCTTGTGATTTTTTAAAAAAAAGAAGAGTTATTGTTGCAAAAGCTATTGATAACAATGTTATTGTTACAGGTATTACACCTGAAGTAAGTTTAACTGTAAAGAGTTCGCATCTCAAAATTCCACAAATTAATTGTGGAATCTCAATTTTGAATAAAGCAAATTCAATGTATAATGACCCAAATGGTCTAAACAATCTACTTGGAGAATTAAATATAGTTCAGGATGATAAGTCTCAAAGTGTGACAAACTTTAATAAATCTAATAATAAATCTAATAATAAATCTAATAAACCTGAAGTGCATATTTTACGCTCAAACCCACCTGTTGAATCTGAAAAAAATAAAAATGAAATTAGTGAACTTTTATTTACACAAAAAAATGTGGCTAGAGATACAGTTTTTACGCAAACAAACACATTAAGGGATATGGTGGAAAATGATCGAATCAGACGTGAACAAAATGAAAGAAAAGCTATTATGGATGAAGAAAAAAAAAATAAAATTCTTGAAAAATATTACAAAAAACTTAATCAACTTGAGGAGGATCTCGAATTTTATACAGATTATAGTCATTCTTCGGACTGGAAAGAAAATGCGAATGATAAGGTGAGGGCCAAAACAGTGAAAAAAATCCAGAATGAAATTGATAATATAAAACAAGAAATAAATAAAATAATTCCTGATAGTTTTCCTGATAGTTTTAAAGCAGATGAACATAAAAGAACGCAAGCTGATACACAAGTGGATATTTTTCTGAGGCCTCCTGATGAAGCTCCTCAGGAAAAATTCAATAGATTGAGTAGTAATTTTTTGGATTATTTACGTTCAATCAGTTGTGTACCAAATAGACTTATTTCAGAGAAGATGCTGGAGACAATATTTAAAAATCCAGCGAAATGGTTATTAGATATAGAATGTGTAGACATTGACGTTATAAAATTAATAATGGATTATGATGTTAATGTAGACGATATCATTCGGGACCCTGAACCACCTGAATTCGAAGATTTAACGTATTTAAACAATTTTTTGGGAAAATTTCTGTTTGACCCAGATGTTAAAAAATTAACGATGAAAAAACTTAATGAAAAACGTGAAAAAAAAGAAGCTGAAGAAGAAGAAAAAGAAGAAAAACAACGTTTGGTAATTTTAGGAATCGCCGTCGCTGGTTTTATGTTATTAGCGATAGGTACTGTTTTTCGTGGTGGGAATAATAAATATAAAAAAACACGGAAAACACGAAAAATACGAAAACCATATAAAAAATAAGAAAGAACTCTATATAAATAATTTACAAATTTATTAATTTGTAAATTATTATATTATTAATTTATTGTTCATTTACACCCTTAAAGATTTAAAACCGCGGATTTCTTTATAAAATGAAAGGAAACTTCATTGCTAATTATTACAAAGTATATTTTGAAGAAGAACCGTCTATATTATGTTATTTGTGATAAATTTAATAAATAACACAAATATGTAAAAAACGGCATTTTAAATGTGGAAAGGTGTAATGCAAGTTTAGAATTTACCTTTTTTACAAAACTTAACTATTTCCGTATTTTTCTTTTATTTTTTTATTTAATATTTCAAGTTGTTCTTGTAAATCATATTCTAATGGCAAAACCATTTTAATATTTAATCGTTTTCCATCTATTCTTTTTTATAATAACTCATTGAAAACGGATTATCCATATTATAATTAATATAATATAATATAGATTTATTTAAGTAGTTTAAAAATAAATAATATATAAGTATATTTGACAATACAACCCAATCCGCTTAATTTGAGTAAGCCAACCCGCCCATACCGCTCATAATTCTTAACACGTTATAGTTGGTGGCATACACGCGCACCTTGGCAGTCTTGGTTCCCTCAACGGTAGCATTAGACAAAACCAATTGAAGTGTGGCGTTATCAATACGGGAGAAGTTGCAAGTTCCAGATGGTTGATGTTCTTCAGGTCTCAAAGCAAAGCTGTATACGTTAATACCCTCATCAGGGTTGCGAGTGTGTGCTTGGTAAGGTTGGACCCAAGAGAAGTAAGAACCTTCACGCTCAGAGAAGCGATCTTGGCCGTTAAGTTGGAGCTTAGCAGTGACAACAGGGTTTTGGCCCCAGCAATGCATATCCAAAGAGGTCTCAGAGAGGACAAAGGTTCCGGCATCAGAAACACCGGAGTTATCCTTGTGGCTTCCGGAATCAGCAAGAGCAGCAGCAAGAGCAGGGTCAAGACCACTGGTATTCAAGGGAACAGCATTACCTCCAAGATTGGCCTCATTGTAAGGATTGGAGGGTCCGTGCCAGTATCCAGTGAAACCAGGGAAATAGCTTGCGGGTTGATAGTCCAAAGCACCTGCATCTTGGAAAAGACCACGAGCATCAATGTATGCACGAGAATCTTCAGCAACAGAAGCAGGGCCTCCGAAAGCATGGATAGCATTAGGAAGAGCATCAATAGCATCTGTGTAGTTGAAGGGTTGAGCACCAAGAACCTTGAAAAGGAGAGCATCGCAAGTCAAAGAAGAGCAATAATCAACGTTTTGATCAGGTTGAACAACCCAAATGAGCTCCTTAACAGGGTGGTTAAAGTTGAGCTTGATCTTGTTACTGGAAGAACCAACAGACTCATCACCAGTGAATTGGAGTTGAGTGATCAAATACTCATGAGGATTTTGGGCCATTCTGCGGCGTTCATCAGTGTCCAAGAAGACATAGTCAACATACAAAGAAGCAGCAACCAAAGATTGATTGTAAGCAATGGTAGCAGGGACAGGGCGTCCAACAGTGTATTGACTAGAACTGCTACCATAGTTAGGTCCAGCATTGCAGTTCAATGTGGTAACAGCCCACAAGCACTCATCAATGGGGCGGATATCAAGATTAATCTTGACCTCGTGGTATTGAAGGGCAATCAAAGGTAGAGCAAGACCAGGGTTGGTGCAGAACCAAAATTGAAGAGGAACATACAAAGTGGTCTCAGGAAGAGCATTACGAGGAGCACAAACTTGACGAGGAGCCAAGGAGTCGCAAGGAGACTCAACATCAGAGAAAGAGGGATCAGTGATGAAGGTAAGTTGTGTGGTGTTACCAATCATCTTGAAGTAACCACGTTGTTGCTCAGAGGTCATTGTAAGTTGGTTCCAGATGTGCATCCAGTCACCATATTGACGGTCAATTCTTTGACCACCAATCTCAACCTCAACTTGAGCGATAAGTTGCTCACCAGGGAAATCTAACCAACGAGCATAAACACCTGTGTTTTGCCCAGCAGTGTAGTTTCCAAGTCCCATAAGTTGATTGATCTCGGGAAGAGTAACTTGGAGATAAGTGCGGTATGCCAAATCTCCATTTCTAGAGATGACACATTGCACACGACGACCGAAATCAGCTTGGCCGTTAAAAGTTTGTTCAATAGATTCAATAGCAAAGTTTGTGTATCTGCGATACGTAACTTTCCAAAAAGTGATTTGAGGATTACCAGTAAGGTAAACATCTTGTGCCCCGTAGGCAACTAATTGCATTAGACCACCGCCCATTTTATAATATGGCTAAAGAAAAAAAAAATTTGGAATTTAATTTAATTCAATTTAATTCGATTAATTTAAATAAATAATTGAATATTAATAAAACTACATGTGTTTTTATTAATATAACCTTAATGATAATAGTTTAATACTATCAACAATAGAAAATACGTTTATTTTGATTTATTATAATTAAGATAAACATATTTCTAAACATATTTCTAAATATAATATATAGTATGTCTTTTTTTCGTTTAAATGAAGATACCAAACAATTTAAAAATTATCAAGCAAAATTACTCGTGAAAATTTAGAATTACAAACAGCTTAAGAGAGTTATATAATACATTAATTGAAAAAAAATGATCTTAATAGTTTAAGATCATCTAATAATAATATGATTAATTTAGAAATGTATTCTGATGCAATTTGAAATTGTTGATGGAGAAAAGAAAAAGAAGGAAAACTAAAAAACACTCTAAAAGAAGATAATTATGAAATTATTTTATTCATATCTAAATTAGTTTTCATAAATTTCATTAAATATGAATCATTTAAAACTTCTTTTTTATTTTCATGGTTTTTTGTAAATACATATGAATCATTGCGCTTTTTAACAGACCACCCTTGCTCTATTGTATTATATAATAATAACATTTTTTGAAATTTGATAGAATCCAATTTAAAATTATTATTTTCTAAATCCTTTAAAGAATCTAAATTAATTTTAATGTCCATTAAATAAAAAATATAAAATTATTTTTTACTTTAAACTTGTTTATCATCTTATTATTTTGTTTTCCTATAATATCTAGAATAATGTTGTTCCTCATTTTTTAAATTATTTAAAGTTGTCTTAACTATATTTCCTTCGTGGTCAGAATAATAAATATTTTTTATTTTATATCCTTTTTTTTTTGGCATTAAGTCCATTATTTTTATACAATTATTACAAGGTTTACTAGATTGTATTTTATTTGTTTTTGAAAGTCGAATTACTAGTAAATTTATTGATTCTAAATTTTTTTTAAATTTTAATGGTTTTAATTTTGTTAAAACGTTATGTTCCGCGTGAATACCTGCTTCATTCCCATCACTATCTCCCATCATATTAGTACCAAAACTTAAAACCCTAGCCTTTTTCATAGTAGCGGTCTTTCCCCTGAAAAGCACACGCGATATGATTATAGTGTCCGCAAAGACACGATATTACATTTGATTGACCATTCTCATATTTTTCAACATTTGCATTACTTGGTAAACAAAATCTCTTAATAAACATTGTATCTAATAATGTATTCATCTTTAAAATAATATATATTTATATCTTTATCTTATTTCAATTTAATTTATATATAATAAATTATATATATATATATATGAATAGTTTTCAACCTATTTTAGATAGAATTCAGCGTATAATTCAAGGAAAAGGTTTTGAACTTGTTGTTGGTTACAAACCACCAGGAGTTGAAATACCGCCAAATACAATTATATTTGCTATTATTAGTTCTCAAGGAAAAAATATTTCTCATATAACAACACACTTATCAACAGGAAATGTAGTAATTGGAAAAACAAGACAAACCAAAAAAACATTAGAAGATGAGGATGTAATTAATATAGGTTGGTTAGGCACTGACTCAGCTTATCGAGGTCAATATTTAGGAATTTTGTTATTAATCTACGCTTTATGTTATTTAAAACAACAAAATCCTAAATTTAAATATAGCACTCTTGATGATGATAGTGATAGAAGCACTAAATTAGCTCTTAAAAATATTTATAATTCTTTAGGATATGACTTTCAGGATGATACTGCTATTAATGTAAGTAATCCAAAAAATCTTAAAATATCTGGACCTGAAAAACAATTATTATTAAATAGTGAAGAAAATATCCAAAGATTTTTAGGCAGTGCAAATAAATTATTAGATACAAATTTTGCAGAAAGTGGAGGAAGTATTAATAGAAAATCTAGAATAAATAGGAAAACTAGAAAATCTAGAATAAATAGGAAAACTAGAAAATCTAGAATAAATAAGAGAACTAGAAAATATAGAAATTAATAATAATATATTTTGTATTTATTATTAATTAAACAATAAATTATTTACATATTAAAGAAATATGCCATCATTTAAACCAAAAACAAATAAAAAAATTAAATTTAATAAAAAAAGTTCTATTACACTCGATAATAAACATAAAGAATTTTTAAACGAATTTTCTAAAGATGAAAATGATAGAATACCAGAATTAAAAATTGAAAGACAAGAATTAAAAGAAAAATTAGAGTTTAAAAAAAATGACCTTACACTTGAACAACAATTAGACTATCAAGATAGAATAAATGAAATTACACAAACTATAAAA
>Ga0209086_10002902_pt1 | contig 13184 bp, 3 predicted proteins | sample M_130207_XF_Meta_FD_187312 | JGI IMG/M metagenome (GOLD analysis project Ga0209086, IMG submission 187312) | Freshwater microbial communities from Lake Montjoie, Canada to study carbon cycling - M_130207_XF_MetaG (SPAdes) (version 2) | ecosystem: Environmental > Aquatic > Freshwater > Lake...
AAAAAATAATACAAGAAATAAATAAAATAAAACTTACATCAGTTAAAGAAATAAGAGAAATATTACAAAAACAAAATGCTAATCCTAGTAGTAATCCTAGTAGTAATCCTAGTACTTGAAAATATATTGCCCTTTGGCAATTTTGGCTTTATTAATTTTAAATTTTTCAAATTCAGGGCGACCCATAACATCTATTGGCACAGCATTATGACAATTACGGGCAATATCAATATATAATTGAAAATCATCTTCATCATAACAAAGACTATTACCCGTATCATCTAATGTAATTTGTTCCACAAACTCTCGCACCGCTGTCAAATCATCAAGGCGCTGAATAACAGTTGTACCAAGTCTAACAAGGTCAAAGCTAGGGTTAGGTTTAAATTCACAATTCTTTAAACTACCATCGACTGGATAATCATATTGACCACTGGCATCTCCGTCTTCCTTAAATTGATCACTAAATACCCAGCGATCACCAAATTTGAAAGTACCACGAGCAAAATCGATAATCTTTGTAATTTTACCAAATGTAGGAACACGATAATAATTATTAGCAATTTGAAAGTATAGGTATTTCAAAGGTGTCCTCTTAAACATAACATTGCTAGAATGTAAATCATTATGAACAAAACTAAAGTATTTCTGGGCAACTGCTAATCCAAAAGAGACTTGAAAGAATACACTAAACCATTCTGTTTCACTCATATTATAGTCATCGTCTAAAATATTATCTAGAGTATTATCGAGTTTTTCCATAAGGGAAAGACTAACTGGCATTTTATCACATTTTATATAATAAAGATTGGAATTATTATTATCAAAATCAGTAATAGATAAATTATCCTTATCAATATCACTTAATTCTTCTATAAAATCATTATCATTATCATCATTAACATCAACATCATCAATTTCATCAATTTCATCAATTTCATTAATTTCATCAATATCAACAGTACTATTTAAATTATTACAAATATTAGATAAAGGTGAACCTCCACATTGAATATCAGTACATGATTCATCAGTACATGATTCATTACTACATATATTACAATTTTCATCATCTAATATATTAATTTCTAAATCTTCAGCATCCATATCTTTAATGAAATCCATAGATACACTCTTAATAATATCACATTCTAATAGATCTGTTTCTAGATCATTACTAGATTCTACCATAGATTTTTCAGTAGGTTCTTCAATAGTAGCCATCGCATTATCTAAACATTTAACATTAATATCTTTAATATCTTTAATTTCTTTAATTTCTTTAATTTCTTTATTATCATCTAGATTTTGTAAATCTAATTCATCAATATCACTCCTAGTCTCACTACCAGTTTCACTCCCACTCCTACTTCCACTCTCACTATCACTATCACTACCACTCCCACTTTCACTATCACTTCCACTACCACTTCTACATCTACTTCCTTTTCTAGATCTAGATTTATTTAATGGTTTATCAAAGTTTTCCATATTTTCAATCATTTCTTTTTCATATTCTTCCATATCTTCATTTTCAATAATTAATAAATCAAAATCAGTCTTAACTCTATCCCTAAACCATTTTGTTCTAGATACCATATCGTATTCATCTGTAATATTATGATGATAATTAGAATCATCTCCATTTACACAACCATAATAATAAGGAAAGGATGGACATTTACCAGATTCCACTAATTTATTTCCGAGGTATAAAAATAAGGCTTCTACATGACCACTATTGTTGTAGGAGTTCAATTTATTCATAGTATTCTTGAGACTTTCGTCATTAATATTTTTATTTTGTATAGTAGATGGTATAACATATTCATCTTTCATAATTTTTAAAGGCTCTAGCAAAGCTGATTTCTTGATATGTATTGTTTCTTCTTTACATATCTTTTCACCTGTAGCTTTATTAGTTTTTTCAATAATTGCTGTAGCCATGTATGTATTATTAATAGCTTCTTCGATCTCTGCGTCATCATTATTACTATCATCACTCATATCATCATCACTTTTTTCTAATTCATATTCATCGTCAATATCACATTGTTTATTTAAAACAGCATCTAATTCATTACTATTATCTAGATTATCATTGCTACCACCAATCATATCACTATTGGTTTCACATTGGTCTTTCTCTTCACCTTTTTCAGTATCACTACTAGAATCTTGTTCATCTTCTGTATCAAAATCTTCATCATCACTTTCGGTTAGTTTTGTTAATATTTGTTTACACTTGAATTTACTATCTAATACTATACCTCGTAATTCTTCCGGAGACATATTATCATCATCTATAACTTTTTTATAAATAGGATAAAAAAACTTTAAATTTTCAATCTTTAATTTTTCTGTTATTGATTGAAATAAAGTATTACATTCATCATCTGATAATTTGGAAACTGGAATTAATGCTTTAGACATTTTTGATATATTAGATTATTTTATAATTTTATTGCTGAATTACTTATTACTGAATTACTTGATATAAAATATTAATAATTTATTAATTATTATTTTTATATTTATTTATAATTACGAAATATAAAATACATATTATACGTAATTATAAATTTATATATTTACATTATAAAGAATAGGTAATAACTAATAACTAATAACTAATAACTAATAACTAATAACTAATAACTAATAACTAATAAATAAGTAATAAGCAATAAGTAATATTATATAATATCAAAAATAGATATATTAATACTATAATATAGAATGCCTGTAGATCCTTATCAAGATGTTACATTTGATGCTTCAATTGTCCTTAGTTATGCTGATAAAAATTACCAAACAAATGATGGTACTATAGGTAAATTACGATTTAATCAAACAACTCTAAAATTTGAAGGATATCATTGCCCTGCAAGTAGTAATATAGGTGCAGATATCTATGGTAATAAATGGAGAACACTAACACAAGACATAGCTAGTACTAGTAATGTAGGAATTATAAAAGTTGGTAGCAATCTTTATATGAATCCAACAACTGGTGTTTTATCATCAATTACAAAAGGTGAAAGCCGTATGTATCAATTAGTAATTACTGTATCACCTATTCCTGGAGCTGCTGATTATCTAGATATCAATACCGCAATAACAAATGCTATTGGAACACCAGCTAATAATTACTTAGACGGTTCACTTACTAGTAATATAGGAAGTCCACCATCATCAACTTTTCCTTTTCTAATACAATTAGGCCCAGGTCAATTTAGTGAATCTATTAATCAAATTGTATTACCTGATTATGTTAGTCTTCGAGGCGAAGATAATTATAATTCCGTGATTACACAATATACTGGAAATACTTCATCATATTCTGGTTCAATGATAATTCTTGGTGAAAATAGTGAAATTGCAAATTTAATTGTAAATTTATCAGATACTAGTAATTCTTCTTTTAGTAATGCTATTTATTCATATAATAAAAATAATATATCAATTAATAATTGTATATTTACTTGTAATACGTCTATTAATACTATTGGAACAACTAGACATATATATATGGATGGAGGAGTCAATGGAGGAAATAATAATACTATTGAAAATTGCCAAATATTAGTAAATGGTCCTAATCTACTAGGAACTTATACTGGTATATCTATAATAAATTGCTCTCCACGTATAATAAATAATAGGATAGATATTTTAACACCATTAACAACATTTACTAATGGAATATCTCTTACAAACTCTTCTGGTCCAGAATCTATAATAGATAAAACTTATATTGAAAATCTAATTTTATCTAATAATTATTATAATACTTCACCAGGAGGTACAAATATAGGTATTAATCTTAATAATAGTCCAGTAGTAATAAAAAATAGTGAAATCGAAGTTGCAAATGATCCAAATAATGATACATTTAATTATGGTATATATTTTTCAAGTTCAAATGTTTTAGTTGAAACTGGACTAACAAGTAATACAATTAGTTTTATAAACAATACAATAAATACTAGTAATATAAGTAATACTAGCTATTACGATTATAATAGCGTAATAGAAAGTTCCAATGTATCAGTAGTAAATTTTTCTACTTTAGGATTTGAAAGGAATCAATATATAGTAGTATCTGGATCTACTAGTAATGATAATCTATATAGGATTGGTAGTATTCCAACATCCAATGTAATAATTCTAGATAATGGATATAATTTAAATAATGAAAATAATTCTAATAATTCTAATATTCATATAAATATTAAAGCATTATATACTGTAGATATCCAACAAACTAAAATTTGCGGATCTATAAATACAATTACTAATGGAAATAGTAATAGTAACTATCTATTTAATTTAACTAATGTAATAATTCAAGGAGGACCTCTAAATATAGAACCATCATTTTCTCTATATACTAGAAATAAGAATATTACTGTTGGTTCTCAGAATTGCGACTACTATTCGATATCTAGTGCTTTATCATCTATAACTAATAATAATGCTAATAATAGATATAAATTATTATTAAACCCTGGAACATATAATGAATTAGATACCATAACATGTAAAGATTATGTTGATATAGAAGGTTCTAGTAAATACAATACTTTCATTAATGTTAATAAATTTTCAAGTGAAGGTCAACCTGGTATTGATTCCAATGTAACTAGTGCTTCGATAGTTGTAGGTAAAAATATGAAACTTTCTGAAATGACAATTACTAATAATGGTAATGGTAATGAACCAATTGTTAATAATGCGAATAGTATTTTTAATTATGGTGGCTGTTATGGTATAGCTACAAACAGTAATTTATATGTAGCTGCAGGATTTGGTTTAAAAACTATGGCATATAGTTATGATAATATAAATTGGTCTCGTAGCATAAGTGGTAGTGGTCTTTTAAATAATTATGGGAAGTGTATCAATTATAGTAGTAATAGTACTGGAACTTTATGGCTAGCTGGAGGTAATGGAACATCTAATACCTCTATAATATATAGTTATAATGGTATAAATTGGTCAAATACTAATGATTCGTATAAGCCTGAAAATCCATATAATAATGTTCAAGTATTAATAGATATTTTAGGATTTGGTATTGGCATAGCAGTATCTAGCAATGGTCAAACCTGTGTAGTAGGAATATCAGGATATTATAATAGTGGTATTTGTATTTATAATTCATCTAATCCATCTCTAGGAAATTATAATTTAATTCAAACATTTGATACAGGAGATGACAGTTATGGTCGTACTGTTGCTGTATCAAGTAATGGTCAAATTATAGCAACATCAGAATTTATATCAGGATCAGTATATATTTATTATTCACCAAATCCAGAAGTTGCTGATAGTTATACACCATTCTCAACATTTATAACAGGAATATCTAACCCTCTAAGTATTGATTTATCTAGTTCAGGTCAAACATTAGTAGTGGGTAGTAGTCAGTATTCTAGTAAATTATACATTTATAATTCACCAAGTCCAGAAACTGGAGAAGCTTATAATTTAATAAACGAATATACATTGGGATCTACTTTTGCGATTACTGTTGCTGTATCAGACAATGGTCAAATTATAGCAGCTGGCTCTGCTAATACAAATACAGTATCTATTTATTATTCATCAGTACCTAATCCTCAAGTAGTATCATCATATAATAATGTATTAAATTTAACTGGAAGTAATAGTGATAATTTTGGTAATAGTGTAGATTTATCTAGTTCTGGACAAGTTTTAGCTGTATCAGGAGCAAATGCAGTATATCTTTATTATACATCAAATACAGATGGAACAGGTTATACTTTACAAAGTACTATAGAAGGTCCTGTTGGTGGTACTTTTGGTAATTATAATATATCTTTATCTGGTTCTGGTCAAACGTTATTAGAAGGTTCTTATACAAGTAATATTGCTAGTATTTATTATTCATCAAATATTGCTTCATCAAATAGCTATGTTCAAACAAATACATTATTCATGAATGATAGTGTTAGCTGGGTAGCATTATCTAAAGATGCTCAAACAGCATTAATTGGTGGAGGTAATGATAATGGAACTGTTACTATTTATAATAATAATAATAATAAAAATTTTTCTACCTGTAATGCCTTATTAGAAAATAATAATTTATGGGTAGCAGGTGGTATTAGTAATACTACAACACCATTAGGATATAGTTATGATGGTATAATTTGGACAAATAGTAATTCAGCCCCTTTCTCTAATAATGAATGCTATGCCTTATCTGTAAATGTAAATAGTAATGTATGGGTAGCAGGTGGCAGAGGTACAAATCCATTAGCTTATAGTACAGATGGAATTACTTGGGTATCAAGTATAAATGGTAATCTAATATTTACAGATTATTGTTATGCTTTAGAAAATAATATAAATATATGGGTAGCTGGTGGACGTGGTGGAAATCAAATGGCTTATAGTAATGATGGTATAAACTGGACAATTAGTACTAGTGGCAATTCTATTTTTACATATATTTGTTATGCTATAAAATGGAATGGTTCATTATGGATAGCTGGTGGTTATGGTACAAATGTATTAGCTTATAGTTATAATGGTATAAATTGGTTTCCTAGTAATAATGGTAATAGTATTTTATCGAAATGTTATACTATTACATGGGATGGGACCATATGGATAGCAGGAGGAGAAGGAGATAAAGAAATCGCCTATAGTTATAATGGTATTAATTGGAGTACAAATATTAATAACTCTATATTTAATGATGAAGTTGCATGTTATTCTATTGCTTGGAATGGTACTATGTTTCTAGCAGGAGGATTTGGTAATACTACATTATTTTATAGTTATGATGGCTTTATATGGGAAAATATAATATGGGCAAATATAAATGATAATATTCTTTTTAATAGTGGAAGTTGTAGTTCTATATCATGGAATGGTACTTCATGGGTAGCAGGTGGATATAGTGAAATTTCAATAGCTTATAGTAATGATGGTATAAATTGGTTACCAAGTAGTAACGGTAGTACAATTTTAACTTATTGTTTAGCAATTACATCAAATAGTTCTTTATGGGTAGCAGGAGGTGGTAGTAATGGACAAAATACAATAGCATATAGTAATGATGGTATAAATTGGTTACCAAGTACAAACAGTAATTCGGTAATTAGTACTGATGTATATGCTTTAGCTAGAAATGATACAATATGGGTCGCTGGTGGAAATGGTACAAATTCATTAGCTTATAGTTATGATGGTATAACATGGCTTCCAAGCGATAATGGTAATACTACATTTGATCAAGCATGTTTTTGTATAGCTTGGAATGGTACAATATTTGTAGCAGGTGGTTATTATATTAATAGTATAGCTTATAGTTATGATGGTATAACATGGAATCCTAGCACCAATGGTAATTCTATAATGACACCTCAGGGACTAGGATGGAATGAAACTTTATGGGTAGCAGCCGGATATGGAGATAATGTTTTAGGTTATAGTTATGATGGTATTACATGGTTTCCTAGCACGAATGGTAATACAATTTTCTTAAATTGTTTTTGTGTAGCCTGGAATGGTAATATTTGGATAGCAGGTGGTGAAAGTGATGATGATAATCAGATAGCATATAGTTATGATGGTATTACATGGACAATAACACCTAGTAATATTTTATCAAGAGGATGTGTTCTAGCAATAAATAATGATGCTTTTAATTATAATTCCAATACCAGCCCCAATACTAATCCCAGTGATAATATAAATGAAATAACTCTAGATAACATAATCATAAATTATACTGGGCATGCCTATAAAGTAAATGGTATATATGTAAATACCTCTAACACAAGCAATATATCTAGTCCTATTACTAATGTAATTATGAATAATATTGACGTTAATATTATACCAGATTTAACAGATGCCTATAGTGATGGAGAGTATAATGCCATATATACTAGCAATACTAATTCCAAAATATATAATCCAAATATTCAAATATCAAATAATTATTCAACTAGAACAATAGGTATTAATTTAACAGAATCAAATAGTAAAATATACAATAGCAATATATCAGTCAATAGTTTAAATAATACTAATTATGGTATTTATACAGAGTCAATTATAGATACAGAAAAACTTGTTGAAATATACGATAGTACTATAGATTCTAATAATGGTATTTTGAATTATAGTGTATATGCCAATGATTATTATACTATTGTATGTAATAGTGTAGATCTACAAGGAGATACATTAACTAGCCCTCTAGATGCCCGAATAATATGTAATGGATGTTATACATTTAATTCATCCCAATATAATTCTAGTTACCAAAGCATTAATAGCCGAGGGCAAAATGAACAGGGATCTGGTACTATTACAATAGGTGATAATGCAGGCGCACTTAATTCAACAGGGATCGACAATTTAATAATAGGTGTTTATGCAGGATCTAATGTAACTAGCGCTTCATATACTACTCTTTTAGGTGCTTATTCTGGATCTCAGATTACTACTGCCAATAATAATACATTAGTAGGTTCATTTACCGGGAATCTATTAACTACAGGAAACCGTAATACTATTACTGGCTCTAATGCTGGTATAAACATGACCACAGCTACTAACAATATAATAACCGGTCATGATGTAGGCAATTCTATTACTAATGGTTTTGGAAATGTTCTGATAGGTAGTGAATGTGGTCAATCACTAACTACTGGTAATCTAAATGTATTTATTGGTCAGAGTTCTGGTATAAGTACTACTACAGCAAATAATAATATATTTATTGGTTCATATTCTGGAACAGAAAATAATACTGGTAATGATAATACATATTTAGGATACGAGGCAGGTATGAATAATATAATTGGAAATGATAATCTATTATTAGGAAAACAATCTGGATATACTAATTTATCAAATGGTATAGTTTCAATAGGAAATTATGCTGGCTATAATAATACAAATGGTAAATCAAATACATATTTAGGTACAAATTCCGGCTATTATAATACTGGAGATTGTAATACATATCTAGGTAATAATGCGGGATGTGGGTATAAGTACGTAGGTGCACCTGGTGCCACAGGCACTACAGCTTCTTTTAATACTGTAATTGGTAATGAAGCCGGTGCATCTCTAACAACAGGATCTAGAAATATTTTAATTGGTTCTGCTAGTACTACTAGTACCATAAGTATCGATTCAGCGGGCGGTTCCCTTACAAGTGGAAATGACAATATACAGATAGGTGTTAGTGCTGGTCCCCTTGCTACATCTTCAATAAATAATGTAATAATAGGTTCTTCTGTAGGTACATCAATATCATCATCATCTAATAACGTTCTGATAGGTAAAAATACGGCAACATCATTAACAAATTTAGGTCAAAGTGTTATAATTGGTTCTGGAGCAGGAGATGTTTATACTGTTGGTAATGGTATTATGATTGGATATCAATCTGGTGTTTCTTATACTGGTACCGAAGCATTTGCCATTGGTTATCAAGCGGGCTCGAATGTTTCTGGAGAATTCAATATGTTTATGGGTTACAATTCAGGAGGTCTTCCTAAAGTAAATACAACAGGAGCCTACAATATAGCCATAGGACCTTATACCGCCTTTAATTTATCAGGAGGATCACGAAATGTCGTAGTAGGTTCTGGAACAGCATCATCTAGTGCTGGCCGACAGATGACTACGGCAAGTGATAATACTTTATTAGGTTTTAAATCTGGAAGCGCCATATCAACTGGTAGTGGCAATACATTAATAGGTAGTAATGCCGGAGCCAATTTAACAAGTGGTGAGGCCAATCTTATTTTAGGTTATCAATCCGCATTCAATCTTAATAGTGGCTCTAATAATGTTATGCTAGGACCATATGCTGGTTTTAGTATAAATTCTGGTAGTAACAATATATATACTGGTAATTCAGCAGGTTATCAAAATATTAATGGATCAAATAATATTAATATTGGTACAGAAACTGGTTATGTATCTACAAATAATAATTATAATATTCATTTAGGTTATCAAGCTGGTTATAATTCAGTAGCAGACGATAATCTGTTTTTAGGTTATCAATCTGGTATAAATAATACTTCTGGAACTAATAATATATTTATAGGAAAATCTACAGGTGCCGGCAACAATACAAATAATGAACAAATAGGAGATAATAATATTTTCTTAGGCACTGAGGCAGGAAATAGTAATGATAATGGATATCGTAATATATTTATGGGATATAATTCAGGATACTCAAATACCGATGGTTATAAAAATATATTCATAGGTGAAAATGCAGGATCCGGAGGGACAACAAGTCATAATATTTTTATTGGCACATCAACATCTGATTCCACAGGAGTAGGTTATTTATCTAATACAACTGGGGGTATTACTGGTGAATATAATGTATTCTTAGGTCATGATGTAGGGATACAAAATACAACTGGTTCAGATAATATTTTCATAGGTGATAAAGCTGGTAAAAATAATACAACTGGTTTAGAAAATATATATATAGGAACAAATGCTGGTAAAAATGCTAATAGTAATACTGCAATATATAATATTGCGATAGGATCAGATGCCGGTATTAATAATCTTTCTGGAGCAGATAATATTTTAATAGGTAAGAGAGTTGCAGGACTATCAACTAGTACTAATTATAATCATAATATTATAGTAGGTACAGAAGCTGGACAGAATATACAACAAGATAATCAGATATTTATTGGTACTAATTCTGGTCAAAATAATACAACAGGAAATCGAAATATATTTATAGGTCTAGAAACAGGTAAAAGTAATAGTATTAGTAATGATAATATTATAATTGGTAGTGAAGCAGGAGTATCATGTATTGGTACTGCCGGAATAGGAGCAAATACAATAATAGGAAGTAATGCTGGTCATGATTTATATACAGGAATAAATAATATATTTTTAGGTTCAAATACAGCTCAAAATGCTGTAATAAGTAAAAATAGTGTAGTAATTGGTACTAATGCTATGTCAACAGGTGATGCTAGTAATGTTATTATAATAGGTAAAAGTGCAGGTAATGTTAATACAGCAGATAATAATATTTTTATAGGTTATGAGAGTGGATATAATAATACTTCAGGATTAAATAATCTAGCAATAGGTTTTGAATCATTATATACTAATGTTAATGGGTATAATAATTTATGTATAGGTTATGAAGCATTATTTAATAATATTTCAGGATATAATAATATTTCTTTGGGATATCTATCTGGATTTAATACTGGTAAAACAGATATTTCCAACGATAATATTTTTATAGGTACACAAGCTGGATATAATAATGATACAGGTTTAGGTAATATATTTATAGGCCCTCTAGCAGGTTCTAATACAGCATCTTATAGTTCAAGAAATATTTGTTTAGGATATGAATCTGGAGTAAATAATACAGGTGATCAGAATATATTTATTGGATTACAAACAGGAATTAATAATAATGCTCTAGGGAATACATTTATAGGTTCTGGAGCAGGTTATAATAATACAGATGGTTTTAATAATTTATTTATTGGTAATGGTACAGGAACAACAACTACTACAGGTTCTAGAAATTCTTTTATTGGTAGTGGTGCTGGTTTTTATAATGAAATAGGTAATCAAAATGTATTTATAGGTGAAAATTGTGGTTATTTGAATACTTCAGGAACTAATAATATACTTATGGGAGTGAATACTGGATTTTATAATGATGATTCTATTTTTAATACTTATCTAGGTAATTATGTAGGTCAATCCAATTATGGTTCTTTTAATACATTTATAGGTTATGAAGAATCATCTTATATAAATAGTGGACCTTTGACTAGTTATAATACTACATTTGGTATTTATAATTCTAGTAATAGTGCTATTACATCTGAAAGTACAAGTAATACTACAAGTAGTTGTTCTATTCTATTAGGTGGTAATTTTTTAACTGGAACAGTAGGTATTGGAACACTTAATCCAGATAGTTTTATAGGAAGTAATATTTCAATAACTGAAACTAAATTAGTAGTTCTAGGTAAAGTATTGGCTAATTCATTTATACAATTTACAGGTGCTCATCAAGTTAATATAGATGAATCAATAATTACGGATACAGTAAATCCTTTAATAGAAGGAATGATTATGACATCTACAGGTAATGTTAAATATATAGATATTAATAATACTGTCGTAAGTGTTGTACCAACATCTTCTACAAATGATAAATCAGTATATGGAATTTATAGTGGTAGTGAAACTGTTAGTAATAGTAATAGTACAATATATTATGTAAATTCTCTAGGAGAAGGAGGTATATTAATAAGTAACTATACTGGAGAAATACAAAATGGAGACTATATTACAACATGCCCAATAAAGGGTTATGGCTCTTTACAAAGTGATGACTTTTTACATTCATATACAGTAGCTAAATGTACTACCAATATTAATTGGTCTAGTATACCAGAAAATATAGAATATAATGGAGTAATGTATAAGTCATTGATAGTTACCTGTACTTATCATTGCGGTTAACGAGGGCTGAAGCCCCTCGAGCTCCCTTGAACCCGTAGGGTAAGTTTTACCAAAACAGCTTTTAGAAAAAGCCGTGCCAAAATAGCCCACCAGAATTTTAATTATTATTGAATTTATTTAATTTATTTTATATGTTTATATTTTATATGTTTATCGTAATAAATATTTATATGAGTATTTAGAATAATGTAATAGAAATAGTTTAAATATTGATAAATGAATGGTCTTAAACTAACATCATTATTATTAATATTACCAGCATTATATGCGTGGTCTAATAATATTATTCAATATGGATATGCTTTTTGTTTTTTATCTTTAACATCTTATATATATCATAGTGAATCATTAGTATTTGAAAATACAAAAAAAGTTGATTTCTGGATAGATCAAATTGCTTTATGGAATGTAGTATTACTAGGATCTTATTATCATTATACTTATTGTCAAAATAAAATATTAAAAATAATAGTTCCTATATTATGTTTCAGCTGTTTAGTAATTTATATAATAAATTATAAAATATATGATTCTAGATTACATATGCTTATACATATAATAACAATTATAGATCATATTATAATAATGAATAGTATTATATAAAATAATAAAATATATCAAGTAAATATATCAAGTAAAAA
>Ga0209086_10002906_pt1 | contig 13176 bp, 20 predicted proteins | sample M_130207_XF_Meta_FD_187312 | JGI IMG/M metagenome (GOLD analysis project Ga0209086, IMG submission 187312) | Freshwater microbial communities from Lake Montjoie, Canada to study carbon cycling - M_130207_XF_MetaG (SPAdes) (version 2) | ecosystem: Environmental > Aquatic > Freshwater > Lake...
GGACGGTCCGGCCGGCCCTGACAGCTACAAGGTCGACGCGACCAAGGGCATGGGAGCCTCCGACACATCAATCCCGCGCGCCGTTCCCGCTGAGGCGTCACACCTCTCGACGAAGGCTGAAGACAGCGATGTCGATATCGAATTCGGCGATGAGCGGATGCACGGCATGTCCGACATGGACGAACTTGACAAGGCGCTCGACGAACTCGAAGACGTTCCCGCGACGAAGATCGATGTCAAGGCGATGAAGTCCGAAGCCGAAGACGACGATGATGATGTCAACGAGGACGAGGACGACGACGACGAGAAGACCAACGAGGAAGATGATGACGACGACGATATGAAGGAAGGCGAAGACGATGACGACTCGCTCGCCACGAAGAAGATGGTGGCTGAGTCTCGGAAGTTCCGCCGTGCGCTTCGTATGTGGGAAGCCGCTGAAGACGACGAGAAGCCGGCCTTCTTGAAGAAGGAAGCTGACGACGACGACAAGGACATGAAGGAAGAGGACGACGACGACGAGAAGCCGGCCTTCTTGAAGAAGGAAGCTGACGACGACGACAAGGACATGAAGGAAGAGGACGACGAGAAGCCGGCCTTCTTGAAGAAGGAAGCTGACGACGACGACAAGGACATGAAGGAAGCCGAAGACGACGAGAAGGACATCAAGGAATCTCTCAAGATTCGGATCAAGATGCCGAGCACGTCAATCTTCGAGTCCGCTGGCTTTGATAGTAAGCAACAGAAGAAGATGGCGACAATCTTCGAGAGTGCCGTCAAGCAAACCACCAAGCAGGTCAGCAAGCAGATTCACGAACACTACCGCAAGGTTGCTGCGGCGACTACGCGTCGGAATCAGCGGATGCTTGAAAACCGTCTCAATACCTACATGAGTGTGGTTGTTGAGGAGTGGATGTCCACCAATCATGTTGCTGTCCGTCAGTCGCTCCGCGCTGACCTCAGTGAAAACTTCATGACTGGACTCCAGCGACTGTTCGCGAAACACTACATCGACGTTCCGTCGAGCAAGGTGAATGTGGTCGAGACACTCACCCGCGAAGTGGAAAGTCTGAAGCAGCAAGTCACCGAGCAGCACACACAAAAGCTCAAGCTGCGTCGTCTCGCTGAGGCGGCGAACAAGAAGCGGATCGTTGCCGAGTTTGCTCGTAATATGAGTGAAGCGAAGGCCTCGAAACTCTCGAAGCTGGCAGAAGACACTGAGTACCTTAATGCGAAGGACTTTCGTGAGAAGTTGACGATGCTGAAGGAAAGCTACTTTGATCACAGACCGTCGAATGTGAACATTGCGCGTCTGCCCGAAGAGGATGTTCAAGTGCTGAAGGAAAGTGTTAGTCGTGTTGGGAAGAGCGAAGTCGATAGCGTCGCAGACGCAATCTCTCGCCAAGTGAAGTCGGACTGGTAGTCTGTGTAAATTGGTAATTGTCTAAATAACCTCAGCGTTGTCAGAAGACACGCGCAAAACTTTCGTAGGAGTCAACGATGGCAGATACATATCTGACTGAAGAAATTAAGAGTAAGTGGTCGAAGGTCATTGATCATCCCGATCTCCCGAAGATCAACGAGTCGTGGAAGAAGCGTGTTACCGCGATTGTTCTCGAAAACACCTCACGTGAACTGGGCAAGGCTTCGCAGATCAACGAAGACGCTCCCGCGAATGCGAGCGGTGCGTTCCCCAGCGCGACGAACCTTAAGGGCTTCGATCCGATTCTCATCTCGCTGATTCGTCGTTCGATGCCGAACCTGATCGCGTATGACCTCTGCGGCGTTCAGCCGATGACAGGTCCGACCGGTCTCATCTTCGCGATGAAGTCACGGTACAGTTCACAGGGCGGCGACGAAGCTCTGTTCTTCGAGGCCAACACGAGCTACTCCACCAACGCGCAGGGTGGAACTCAGGCTGGTACGCTTCCGGCTGGCAACAACACCGGTACGACTTCGACGAACGGTCTCGCGAACAGCACGAACTACACCTACGGCACAGGCACTTCGACTGCCAACGGTGAAGGACTCGGCACAACGACCAACACCGCTATCCCCGAGATGGCGTTCTCAATCGACAAGGTCACAGTGACCGCGGTGACGCGTAAGCTGAAGGCCGAGTACACGATTGAAATCGCGCAGGATCTGAAGGCGGTCCACGGTCTGGACGCCGAGACAGAACTCGCGAACATCCTCTCAGCCGAAATTCTCGCTGAGATCAATCGTGAAATCATCCGCACGATCTACTTCAGTTCAGTGGCCGGCGCGAACAACAACACCGCGACTGCGGGCGTGTTCGACCTCGACACTGACAGTGACGGTCGTTGGATGGTGGAACGTTTCAAGGGTCTCTTCTTCCAGATGGAGCGTGAAGCTAACGCCATCGCGAAGGCGACTCGTCGTGGGAAGGGCAACATCATCCTCTGCTCGTCGGATGTTGCGAGTGCTCTTGCCGCGTCGGACTTCCTCCAGTATGCGCCCGCGTACGACGCGAAGCTGAGTGTGGATGACACGGGTTCAACCTTTGTCGGTACACTTCAGGGTCGTTACAAGGTGTATATCGATCCGTACGCTGCGGTGAACGACGCGCAGCACTTCGTTGTGGGCTACCGCGGCACCTCGCCGTACGATGCGGGTCTGTTCTATTGCCCGTATGTTCCGCTCCAGATGCTCCGTGCGCAGGACCCGAACAGCTTCCAGCCGAAGATCGGATTCCAGACACGCTACGGCGTCGTGGCGAATCCGTTCAGCAACGCGGATGGTACGAGCAACGGTGTGATCACATCACGTGCCAATCAGTACTATCGCATTGTCAACGTGCGCAATCTGATGTAACATCGTCTCAACAGAGAACAGGGAAGGGCCGACGCAAGTCGGTCCTTTTTTGTTTGTGCCATACTGATGCGGCAATGCCGCGCATGCCGCGGCAATTGCCATGGCACGGCATTTAATTATTTACGACGGCATGTTGATTTCTCTTGACTCCTCTCGCGCAACATGAGATACTAGATACATGTTGAAGACATTCCCCACCCTCTACAAGCGCAACTCCAATGGCAGTATTCAAGAATGGACTGTGCGCGTTTCCAAGTCCACGATCACGACCGTCTTCGGGCAGAAGGATTCGCTGTCGCTCCAGACGACTGCCGAGACGATTGCTGACGGCAAGAACATTGGACGCGCAAACGAGACGACCCCTGATCAGCAGGCGCTCGCTGAGGCGACGTCACGATGGGAGAAGAAAGCCAAGAAGGGATACGTCGAAACGCTGTCCGCTGCGAAGTCGGGCAAAGTGAATGCGTCGTTCGTCACGGGCGGCGTCGATGTCATGCTCGCACAGAAGTATCGTGATCACGCAGCAAAGATCATCTTCCCGGCATACACGCAGCCCAAGCTCGACGGTATTCGATGTGTCGCGATCCTCGACAATGGTGTCTGTACCCTGTGGACGCGCACACGGAAGCCGATTCTCGGTGTCCCACACGTTATCGCTGCGCTCGAAAAGATGCTGCCCGGCCGTACCGCAACGTTCGACGGCGAACTGTACAATCACACGTACAAGAATCGCTTTGAAGAGATCGTCTCATTCGTGCGACAGACGACGCCCAAAGCAGGACATGAAGTGGTCGAGTATCACGTCTACGACATGGTGTCCACGGGCACGTTTGACGACCGTCTCTATCTGCGTGTGCAGTTGCTCCGCTGCAATCAGACGGGCCCGATTGTGATGGTCGATACGCTCGCGGTGAAGGACGAAGACGACCTGCTGGAGGCCGTCATGAAGAACGTGGCACTCGGATACGAAGGGACGATGGTACGGAACGCCGCGTCCTACTACGTCGGCAAGCGTTCGTATGACCTCCAGAAGATCAAGGAATTCGATGACGCAGAATTCCAGATCGTCGGCGTGACGGCAGGGCGTGGGCGCATGGCGGAGTGCGCGGTCTTCGTCTGTGAGACCGCGACGGGCGATCAGTTCTCCTGCAAGATGGAAGGGGCGCTGGACAATCTGAAGCCGTTCCTGAGTCGCCCCGACTCTGTCATCGGCAAGATGCTGACGGTACGCTATCAGGGATTGACCAACGGCAACGTGCCGCGATTCCCGATTGGCGTCACGGTGCGCGACTATGAGTAACAGTGTACAGGTGGAGAAGAGTATGATCGAGAATTGTCGCTATACGTATCACGTGCTTGGTATCGCGGAGAATGTCTGGAAAGACCAATGGTATATCGGCAGCCGCACCGCCACCCACGGTCGCACACCCGAAGAGGACATCGGCATACACTATTTCACCTCAAGCACTGATGACGACTTTAAGGCACAGTTCAAAGCGCATCCTGAGTGGTTTGTCTGCACCATTCTTGAACGAGGATATTCTGACGATGTCGTAATGGGAGAGGACGAGGAACGTCGTATTACAGAATCGTGGAAGGTGTCTGGTCGCATCAATCGTGCGGGACGTTTACCACTCTTTGAGAGGGATGAGAGACATCAGGAGACAATGCGTAAGGTGTACGCGAGTCCTGAGTATCGGACGAAGTTGACCGCAGCCATGCGTAAGGTGAAAGCGAGTCCTGAGTATCAGGAGTCGAGACGTAAGATGCATGCCAGTCCTGAATGGAAGGCTGCGGTTGCCGCAGGCAATCGTAAGAAAGGATTAGACTCTGAATGGAAGGCGAAGATGACCGCAATCAATCGTAAGATGCATGCCAATCCTGAGCATCAGGAGACGAGGCGTAAGATGCATGCCAGTCCTGAATGGAAGGCGAAGCAGGCGGCCGGCGCTCGTAAGAACGCACAAGACCCTGAGTATCAGGAGACGAGGCGTAAGATGCATGCCAGTCCTGAATGGAAGGCGAAGATGACCGCAACTAATCGTAAGAACGCACAAGACCCTGAATGGAAGGCGAATCATGCCGCAGCCATGCGTAAAAAGGCATTAGACCCTGAGTTCGGGAAGAAGATATCCGACGGCAAGAAACGGGCCCGGGCCCTGCGTGAGGCGGCGTCATCGACTGTAAGTTGTTGATTCTAAAGGAGATAAAAATCTTTCCGGTAACAGTCGATTTCTCTTGACGTCATGGGAGATTTCATGATAAACTTGTATTATGAATGGGACAACCGCTGTCGACCGCCTCGCGACTGTTCGCGAATATCTTTCACACGGAACACGTCACGGTCAATTGACCGCGCATCGTTGTCTGTTCGATTGGACACGCGCAAACGTCCTGACCGCATTCGATGAATTCTCGGATCTTCTGGAATTGATCGAGTCGGCTGAGATGGATACCGCGAACGAGCCCGCGCCGGCGCACACGTTTTCCGTTTAACACGACTCTCAAAGGACACACGCGCATTATGGCCCGCTACAACGTCGAGATCGAAGTGATCACTTATCACCAGTATGTAATCGATGCCACCGACCTCCACGATGCGGAGGAACTCGCGTTGTCCGCGTATGAGGCTGCCAACGAACGCTGGATCAACGGTGATAGTCCCGAAGTGGTGTCATACTCCCACGGCGGCGAAAGCGCCCCCGAGGTAGTTCGTGTGTGGGAGGCGATCTAATGATTGGTAAGAATCCGTTTCTCAGCGTGATGTTCCTGTTCATCGGTCTTGTCTCGGCAATCGGCTGGCCCGCCCTGCTCATCTATATCGCGTATCACTTCCTCGCAAAATACTGGTAATTTCTCAGGAGATTCTGACTATGCGCAATTCCGATCGTGTTCTCAATACCCGCATCTATCAGCGTGAATCAATCGATGAATTCCTGTCCCGCGGCGGCAAGATCACGCACGTGCCGGCGTCTATGAGTGCCGATCAGCGTATGTGGGAGTCACTCGTCAAGCGTATTGATAATGCACCCATGCCGATGGAGACGGAATCGGACGCCTCGCGATGGAGTGTCGGCATCGACATCACCTACGCCATTCGCGAATCGCAGAGTGCCACGGTTTCTGAACTGTTCGAGAATTGAACATGAAGCATTCTATCCGTATCTTTCACGGCACTGACAATCGGGCGTTCACGCGATACTGGTGGCGAGACGTGCTGCTGTATCCGTTCGGACAGTTCTGGCGAGATCTCTATACCGCCTATCATCGTATGCGTTACGGATGGTCGCCACGTGACGTATGGAACCTCGACGGATATCTGGATCGGGTACTCGCGGACACACTCGAACATCTTGCGCAGACGACACACGGTACACCCGCCGGCTATCCGTTCAAGAAAGCTGCCCCATATGATGATCGCGGCGACATGATCACGGATCATGCGCAGTGGACGCACGATCTACTCCGGTGGTCTGCGGTGTTTCGTGAGTGTGCGGACACGGATGATGAGATGATGATGGAGACCGGCTGGCAACATCGAGAACAGCCAAGTGAACGCCGTACTCGTGTGCTGGCGGAGATGAGTTACTGGTGGGAGTCACTGTGGGATTGAAGACCGACGACGCGCTCCCGTTCAGCCCAGCCGATTATGCGGCGCCCTTCTCACAAACCGATCAGGACAACATCGTTGCCCTCGCAGCACTGACGAAGGGCAAACAACCAGCAGCACGGGCGTCGAAGCGCACGACGGCAGCGCCGGTGGTAACCGAAGAGGAAGTCACGCAGACACTCACCGCAAAAATTGGTGACCTCGTGTCAAGACGTCGATGGTTCTGTACGGATCGACCGCGGGGTTGTCGAGGTGCTGCACCGTTTCTCTCATGGAAACAGCTACTCCAACATCCGACGTGCCCAAATTGTGGAAGCGATATGTTCTGGCATCAAGGTGCAGAACGTGTCAAGAAGTAAGAGATAGGAAAAATGACTACATTTACACTAACGATCGCTTCGGCGGATGGAACAACGATTTTTCACATCACGACCGAGTCCGCCACGACGTGTTTGATTTTTATGAAGACGCACGATCATACGGGGGCAACGTCACGGCTCTTCATTACGGATGACGCGGCATGGAAGGATTCGGTCTTTGCGGATGACAACATCTATGCGGCACTCGACGACTGGATTTACGCGGGCAAAGATGCCGATCTCAACGATAACACCCACGGATGGGGCGTGTAAGTCGTTGTATATCAATCACTCACAGCGACGTACGATTTCTCTTGACATCCGCGCCGCGATCGACTAAACTGGTAACATGATTAACGCTGACAATCCTTCTGTGCTTGACATGTTCGCCCTCCCGCAATCCTCCGAGGAAATCACGAACGCGATCGCCGCCGCCTATGAACTCTTCGTATCACAGGGCGGTAAGATCACCAAGTGCCGACCCTCGTTGCAAGGCATGAATCGCGCCATCGCCGTGCGTGTGTGTGCGACTCGTGTCGCCAAGTCCCGCGGCTAGTCGCCAGAGAGGAGAATATGATCATGCGCAGCAATGTATATACCCGTCCCGTTCAGAACGGCCGCATCACTCGACGTCGCCCGTTGCCATTTTGGATCACCGAAGCCCTCGCGGGTATCGGCTTCCTCCTCAGTGTCATCGCGATCGTGTTACTGGCGGTCCTGTTCAGTGCATAATCCGTCTACCCTAGGGGTTCTTCGATGACCGACGATGTCGTTCTACATGATAGCATTCACCAATACTTGCGTTTTCTCACAAGCGATTATCAACGATTTAATACATACGACGATATCGCACACATGGAATTCAGTTTCGACTACGGCAACAAATATGTGAGGATCTTCGCGATCGATCTTCGCGATCCGAACAGATCACAGTCTGCGCATTCCTTTGTGCTTCTCGCCGATACGCCGCTGTTTAAGCGGGGAGATATTCTCAAAGCCGCCTCGTGGACCAGACCGGCGACGAACTTCAGCCGAGGCAGCGTCTTCACGCAGTCGAGTTATGAGAACCGTGTGACGTGGGCAGGATTTAACTAATATGGAAAAGAAAGCAAAGAAAGCATTGAAACCCATGAAGCGGATGCCGCTGAATTGGGGAGAGAACCTCATGGACAGTGACATTGATGAGATCTTCCAACATTGGGTGGATCGTCTAGACAGCTACAAGACCGCGCACTATAGTGGGCTCGTCATGATTCCGCGTGGCACCGATGCGGACATTCGTATCGTGGAATCGCGCATCGCGCTCTGGTCGGCATGCCAACAGGCTCGGCAGCAGGGTCAGAAGATCATGCCTCTCATTCGCGCATATCAGCATCGTCGTATTTCATCGATGATAGACTAAATAGCCGTATGAAGAACTTCAGTGCGGCACATGGAATAATTTGCCAACAGACATCGCGACCTGTGATGCGATGTATCTGTACGTGACGATGGATCTCATTATCAGATTGACGAACTGCTGAGTCCCCGTTAGGAGCATCTTCTATGTCCGCGAAATCGAAGATCACGACCTCCAAAAAGCGCACGTCCGCCACGACCGCCGCCGCTTCGTCTTCTCGCGACAAGACGAAGGGATTCCTTCTTCCGCAGCATCTCCAGACCATCACACCGATGACAGAGACACAACGCGCGTTTGTGTCGGCGTATGACGCCGGCGGCGAAGCGTTTGTCTTGCATGGTGTCGCGGGCACGGGTAAGACGTTTATCGCGCTCTACAAAGCCCTTCAGGATGTCATCGTGAAGTCGGCCGCTCGTCGCGTTATTTTGATACGCTCGTCTGTGCCTTCACGGGATATCGGTTTCCTGCCTGGTGATGCCGACGAGAAGATGGGTGCGTATCATCGACCGTACATGGACATCTGTGCGCGCCTGTTCAAACATCCGCAAGCGTATGAGAAGCTGGCCATGCAAGAGCAGTTGGAGTTCTGGAGTACATCCTTCGTGCGCGGCGTCACGCTCGACCATGCGGTGATTGTCGTGGACGAATGCCAGAATATGACGGACATGGAACTGAACAGCATCATGACTCGGGTCGGCACCGGCAGCAAGATTCTCTTCTGTGGCGATTTCAGGCAAACAGATCTCTATAAGAAGTCCGATGCCAGCGGATTGATCGAGTTCATGGATACGGTCTCGAAGATGCCGCAGTTCTCGATCTTCGAGTTTGGTGTCGATGACATCGTGCGCTCACCGCTCGTGAAGTCCTACATCCTCGCTCGACTCGCGATCAAGGATGCCCAACAACGATAAAATGGGCAGAATAAAAAATCTGTCGACTCCTCATTTTCTTGTTGACACGTGTCATGTGACGTGAGATAATTCTTGTGTTGATTGACGGTGCTCGCACATGACGTGCGGGCCACCATTCTTACTACTACTGACGGAGCATATGACCATGGCAAAGAAGACCACCTCGAAGGCGACTGCGAAGAAGACCACCAAGAAGTACGTGATCGTGCGTACCTATTCCGCTGGTGTGTTCGCGGGATTCCTCAAGTCGCGGAAGGAGAAGGAAGTCGTCCTTACCGATGCGCGACGTCTGTGGTACTGGGCAGGCGCGGCGAGCCTGAGCGAACTGGCGATGCGCGGCACGTCGAAGCCGGGCGAATGCAAGTTTCCTGTCGCGGTCGGCGAAGTGTTGCTCACGGAGGCGATCGAGATTCTCTCGGTGACGCCAGCTGCGAAGGCATCCATCGCGGCTGTGTCGGTCTGGTCCGCGTAGTCGTTCGTCTCGCACACACTAATCGACCACAGGGAGCATTGATGCTCCCTGTTTTTTTTGGAATGACATCATATGAATACCGATGATAGAGGAACCGGAACCGGATACGGATTCGGATACGGAAGCGGAGACGGAAGCGGAACCGGAACCGGAAGCGGAACCGGATACGGATTCGGAATCGGAATCGGATACGGAAACGGAACCGGAGACGGATTCGGAGACGGAATCGGAAGCGGAAGCGGACACGGATACAGAATCGGACACGGAAGCGGAATCGGAGACGGAGACGGAGACGGAAGCGGAATCGGAAACGGAAGCGGACACGGAATCGGAAACGGATACGGAAACGGAAACGGAATCGGAAACGGAAACGGAAACGGAAGCGGACACGGAAACGGAATCGGAAACGGAGACGTCTAATATATGAATACCGATGATAGAGGAACCGGAACCGGATACGGAAGCGGACACGGATACGGACACGGATACGGATACGGAGACGGAAGCGGAACCGGAAGCGGAGACGGAAGCGGAACCGGAACCGGAAGCGGATACGGAAGCGGAAACGGAATCGGATACGGAAGCGGAAACGGAGACGGAGACGGAGACGGATACGGAGACGGATACGGAGACGGAGACGGAAACGGATTCAGACACGGAGACGGCGACGGCGACGGAAGCGGAGACGGATACGGTTCAGAACGCGGAACTGGAATCGGAGACAGAGAGGGAGACAGTGACCACTAATCCGACATTGCGGACGTGGCTTGCTGGACATCACACATCGACGGCGCGCTCGGCAAGAGATGCCCGATATCGTCGCGCTCAATTGTCGACTGCATGATCGACGGTGCCAGCGACACCGGACCACTGTGCCCTAAACCCAATAGATGCCCAACTTCATGCAGGGTGACCTTGGCAAAGCCCTCACACGTTGAGAGACGCGACACATCGTTGGTAAACAACACACCTCCACGACGCAGATAGCCGTCATCGGTAAACGCCAGCCCCACGACCGCACCGCCAATCGATGGCGGCAATGCCGTCTTCGCCAGTGTCAATGTGGGCACATCCTCAAGGGATTCGACTGTCACAAAGTGGACATCCAATGTCTCCTGTAATGCGCGCTCCCATTGATCCAGACTGCGCACCACACACGCACGGTCTCGTGGTGACCATGCGCCATAGAAGCGATAGTGATACGTGGTGTGTGGAGCGGGCCCTTTACGGACAATCGGTGGCGAGACGCAGAGTGCGAGTGACAGCAGTGCCGTGATCAGTGTGGTGGACATGTCGTCTTTCCGAGGGTGCGACACCCTCATACGGTTAGACGGGTCTCAACGGACTGTCGATGTTTCATGTGGGTAAACTTTCGCGCACATGTGTGCCACGTGCGGTAAGTTGTTGATTCTATAGGAGATAAAAATCTTTCCCGAATCGTACGATTTATCTTGATATCTCACCCGTTCGTATGATACAATCTCTATATGCTTAAGAAATCAATGAAGATGTCGGATGTCGCGTTTCAGCTTAACTTCGGTGTGTATCGCAAGGTCCCCTGCGACCGCATTATGCCGCATCCGAATCAGCCGGCTGATCGCGTCCGCACGGGCATTGCTGAATTGCGGCGCTGCATCATGCGCACGAGGGATTGCCAGCCGCTGTCGCTGATCCCGATTGACGGTCGCGCGGGCTGGTATTACTGCCTCGATGGTCATCGCCGACTCACTGTCTTGAAGTCGCTTGATTCGATGATCGCACCGTGCATGATTCTGCCGAAAGATACGGACATTAATGCCTACTTCCAGCACATTCAGTCAAAGAAGCCGTTCAGCAGTATCGATACGCTCGCGTCGTTTGCCAAGTCGATGTCTATCGGACTTGCCAAGCGTGAGACGCCTGCCAAACTCAAGATGCGCCAGCGGAAATTTTTTGAGAGTGTGCCCAATCCGAGGACACGCAAGCAGCTTGAAGAGTTCGTGGCGCTGATGGGTCTTCGCAAGACGATCGCGTATGGACTCCGAGGCAAGACCTCGGCCAACATCATGACCAGACTCGACACGTTTGTGAAGTGGGTGGGGCAGAATTTTGTCGCGCCCGGTATCACGATCCGTGACCGGTCGTGCCGCGCCAAGATTGTCGCGTGGATGATCGACACGAATTCCTATACGGCACTCGGGGTGGCCCAAAATGTCTCCGCTGTACGCCCCACAGAAAAGCTGGAATTGATGTCTAGTGCGTTCCGTGCCTTTCGGGATCACACGCAGTATGTGGTGGCTATCAAATTGACGTCAGACTACTACGTACCGCAGAATGCGGACACGCGTGTCGCCTTCACGGATCAGGGCATCGCGGACACAGTCGTGATCGGCCGCGCATAAACCTAACACGACGATCGTATAAGATTCACTGAGTGAGGCAATATATGAATACCGATGATAGAGCAGGTGGATTCGGAAGCGGATACGGAATCGGAATCGGAGACGGAGATGGAGACGGAGGCGGATACGGAGACGGAGATGGATACGGAATCGGAATCGGAGACGGAGATGGATACGGAGGCGGACACGGAAGCGGAGACGGATTCGGAAGCGGAACCCGAAGCGGAGACGGAAGCGGAAGCGGAGACGGATTCGGATACGGAGACGGAGACGGATTCGGAATCGGAAACGGAAACGGAGACGTCTAATATAGCATGACCGCTAGGTCTTCGTCTTCTTCACGATGAGAAACTCTTTCGCACCGTACGTCAGCCCGGGCAATTCTACTCCACGATAGCCGGAGATGGCGGCGGACACACCCGACACCAGTCGTCGATACAATCTGGTGCGTGAGGGTTCTTTGGCCGTGAACAACACGTCGTCAGGCTGCACCCGCCACAGGAATTCCTTGACACACGCCACCACTGTGGCAAAGATACGGAACTCCTGCTTCGTCTCACCGACCGCCGCAAACGGATCGTGTCGGAGATCGTCTTTGCGTTTGAACGCCACACCCCATCGCCCGTTCCAGCCGATGAATTCACAGAGGTAGACGTCCCCTGTCGGAAGGGTGAACGTGGCGATCCAGTACCCGTCCACACGCTTCGTCCAGTGGAACGGAAAGGGTGTGTCCAACGATTCGCAGAACGTGCGGAAGGAGATCATACGCGACTATTTAGCGGAGGCGGAGATGGAAACGGAAACGTCTAATATAGCATGACCGCTAGGTCTTCGTCTTCGTGATGAGAAACTCGGCGTCAAAACCACGGGAATAATTCGGCACGGCTGATCCACCATAGCCCGGAATGGCTGCGGGCACACCCGACATGAATCGTCGATACAACCGCACTCGTGAGGGTTCTTTCGCGGTGAAGTACAACTTCGAGGGCTTGACCTGCGCCACAAACTGTTTCACACACGCCACCACTGTGGCAAAGATCCGAAACTCCTGCTTCGTCTCACCCACGATATCATAGTCACTATCACGTGTCGTTGGATGGGGTGCGAACGTCACTTCCCAGCCACGCGGATGATCGAGGAAGGAACACACATAGGGTGTCCCATCGGCCAGTGTAAAGGATGCTTCCCAATATTCAGGAAGCTTCTTCG
>Ga0209086_10002907_pt1 | contig 13174 bp, 11 predicted proteins | sample M_130207_XF_Meta_FD_187312 | JGI IMG/M metagenome (GOLD analysis project Ga0209086, IMG submission 187312) | Freshwater microbial communities from Lake Montjoie, Canada to study carbon cycling - M_130207_XF_MetaG (SPAdes) (version 2) | ecosystem: Environmental > Aquatic > Freshwater > Lake...
CAGCGTTTAAAACCATTGTTCTGAACTTCAACATTTTAAAGGGGGCGCCCTTGCGACCAATTCGAGGTGCACGGTAATAAATTGGACCACCATCAAATCTGCGTATGCGAATTGCTGCAAATAGAAGAATGGGAAAGAGAACCAATAAGGCTAATGAAGATCCCACAAGATCCATAATTCGCTTAATCACAAAAATGAATATACTCCAAAATTATGCAAAGTAAATCGCAGTCAGTCTTAAATTCAATAAGTCATCAAGATGTTCCATTTTTTCGGTATCCACATGTATTTGCGGAACATCGAGAGGAATACATGGCAGCAATGATGCGCGTTCTAGAGTCTGGTGCCTTTATTTTGCAAGAGGACGTACGTTTATTTGAGGAAGAATTAGCTACTTTTTTAGGCTGCCGTCATGCGATCGGGGTGGCAAATGCAACCGATGCACTGACGATCGCCTTGCTTGCTATGGATATTGGCCAAGGTGACGAAGTTATTTGTCCGTCACATACTTTTGTAGCGAGCGCGGCGGCAATTCACTGGGCGGGTGCCACTCCTGTCTTTTGCGAAATGGGATCTGACCATCTGATTGATGTACAGCATGCGGAAAGCCTTGTCACGAACAAGACACGAGCCATCATGCCGGTTCAACTCAATGGAAGAACTGCAGACATGGATAAAATAAGAGATTTGGCCGGCCGAAAAAACCTTGAAATCGTGGAAGATTCATCACAAGCACTCGGTTCGAAATTTAAGGGGCAATGCGCTGGGACTTGTGGGAGAGTTGGGGTATTTAGTTTTTATCCAGCAAAATTGATCGGTTGCTTTGGCGATGGCGGTGCAATTGTCACTAGTGATGATTCGCTTGCAGCGAATATGCGGCTATTGCGCGATCACGGCCGGGGCGGCCACGGTGGCGAAGTTCAAAGATGGGGAATGAATTCTAGACTCGATACATTGCAGGCTGCAGTATTGCGAGTCAAGTTAAGACATTATTCTAAAGAAATGGCGAGACGCCGTGAAATCGCATCAATCTATGATGCAGGTTTGCGAGGTTTAAAACAGGTTCATCTTCCACCAGCTCCAGATTCAGATCTTAATCACTACGATGTCTTTCAGAACTACGAGATACAAAGTGATCGACGAGATGAATTACGCGATTGGCTTTCTGCACAAGGAGTGAAAACAATCATTCAGTGGGCTGGCAAGGGCGTGCATCAGTTTTCAGGGCTAGGCATTAAGGCAACACTTCCCAAGACCGAACGGTTTTTTGAGCGATGTTTACTGCTGCCCATGAATTCATCCGTGACTAATCAAGAAGCGACTTATGTTGCAAATCTTATTCGTCAGTTTCACGACAATTGATTCACAAATAATTTCATTAAAAAATTGAAGTAGGTCCGTCTGTTCGGCACTCACAAAAAATATTTTGATGGGTCCTATTTGGTTGTATGAGAGAGATTGGTTCTGGGGCTTCGAATGGTGCGTCGGACATCGAAAGTTGTGTGGGCATGCTTTGAAGCGATCCAAAGACAAGTCGTTTTAATAATTTTTTACCCCGCATGGTCCGAGGCATTAATCCTAGGTTTGATACTGCGGCTTTGATAGGGCGGAGTAGTCGTTGTCTAATGCCACTTTTGCCGATCGGACTTCCAACAGAAAGATGCGGGTCTAAGCCATGATTCTTGGCAAGATCATGCAGCTCAACGACGCCGTAGTACTGTACGGCGAAAGGACTTGAATTAAAATCCCAGAGATCTTTGTTGCAGGTTACGATTAGTAATTTTCCATTTGGTCTTAAAAGACGTTTTGCTTCAAGAAAAAAAGCATTTATATCTTGCAAGTAATAAATAGCTTCAAATAAAATGATTACATCGAAACATTTGTTATCCCAAGGCATTTTTTCGGCAGCACTACAGCGAATATCTGCTCGGTGCCCTAACAACTTCAAAGCGGTCGCAGCCATTTCTGGAGTAATGTCACAGGCACTCACAGATCGGGCAACATCAAGAATGCAACCCAGTCCCTGTCCCGTTCCGCATGCCACTTCAAGCACGTCCAATCCAATACATTTTTCCCGTGCCCAACCATACCGGATGACTGCCCGTTGGATTTGCTGCTGGGTAACTTCGTCGCCGGCAAGTTCGGTGACTTGGCGATAATCTTGGTTCATAATTTTCAGGCACTTTCTATTTGTTGGGGACGAAATTATTTGGACTTTGAAGAAAAATATTTTCTAAATTTACGGCGTAATTGTCATAGATTTTATTACTGTCACATTCCAATTCAAAAAAACACTTGGCATTCACTGACATTTTGTGATGCAGATCTTTGTCGGCAAAAATATTTCGAATCCCGCTCGCCAATTCCTCATCGCAATCGTAATTAAAACCGATGACTTTCTCTTTAATAATTTCTCTTAATTCACCGTCAAAAATTGATGCAATTGGAACGCCCTCTGAGAGATATGTAAAAACTTTGTTGGGAAGAAAGAAACGCTCGGAGTGCTTTCCGGTAGTGCATAACCCGAGGTGCGACGAACGGAGGACAGCAGATATTCCCGCGGAGTCGAGCCATCCAGTAAAAATAACATTATTTAAATTGGCCGCACGTCGCTGAAGCGAATCTCTGAGATCGCCGTCTCCGGCAAGTACAAAGACAATACCTGTAATGTGTGCAAGTTTTTCTGCAATTGAAATAACAATTTCTGGATTGTGGTAGGTAGAAAAAGTGCCAACAAAGGTCACAACAAACTTACCTTTTAGACGGGTCGTAATTAAGGCATCGAGATCCGGACTTATGATTCGTAGTTTCTCCCGATACGTACCGAGATAAAAAACGCGATCGAAAGGACCTCGTTCTCTCGATCCGTTATGGAGACCCCATTCTAATAGTGGCGAAGTCATGGATGTGATCGCGGTCGCTTTAGAAAGGGCACGGTATGTCATTCTGAAGTCGGACGATAAAACTATACGGGCAATCCATTTTAAGGCATTTGGTGCGATATCAACAAAATTGTGTGGCCATTTATCACGCACGTCAATCACAATTGGAATGCCCCAATACCGCGCATATCCAACAGCTTTGTCCGCAAGGTCATGAGCGGGTAAAGATGCCACAATTAAATCAGGTTTTTCATAGGTTTTAATCAAGCGATTAAATTTGCGCGCAATTATTCGATGGTCTAGAAAACGTGCCAGAGAAAAATTACGCCGATAGGCCATCCCTTTTAGTGCATGAATTGTCAGCGATGGACTAGCGGTGAATATCGTGTCGTGATCGAAATACCACTTTTTCCTAAGGTGATCAAAACAACTTGTCCACCATGTCACGGTGTGGCCTCGTTCTATAAGTTTTTCTGCAAGCAGTTCTGTGCGTAACTTCCGTGCGCCTTGTCCAATCGGCAGTTGCTCTCCTGTTTGTAGCAGCCAAATTTTCATTCGGATCTCATATTTTTAATTTTTTTGTACCACGGGCACACAATTCAAGTCCATTACCGTCCAAATCGCTCAATAGTTTGGGCGACATATCGGATCGCTTCGTCCGTCATCTCAGGATAAATCGGAATCGACAAGATCCTACTTTGACTCGCAAATGAGTTTGGAAAATCTTCAGCCTTATGGCCCAGATGCGCATATGCAGGATAGAAGGGCAGTGCCCGAGAATAATTGAGCATGGTTGAGATGCCCGAAGCGTTTAAGTGCGCTTGTAGCGCGTCCCGTTCTTCACACCGAATCACATACAAGTGGAAAACATGCGTCCGTTCATCGGCAATCGTCGGCGTAGAAACTTGCGTTACATCACGCAATAGCTCGTCATACTTCATGGCAATGTTCTGCCGCGCGGCAGTCCATCCCGCTAAGTGCGGCAACTTCGCTGACAAGATCGCAGCTTGCAAACCATCAAGCCGGCTATTAATGCCTTCCATAGTGTGCTCACCCTTGCCGCCGTGACGCGCATACAACTCGCACCAACCAGCAAGTTTGTTGTCATTAGTCACTATGCAGCCCGCATCACCCATCGCACCAAGATTTTTGCCTGGATAAAATGAAAAACTAGCGGCGGTTCCCATAGTGCCCACTGTTCGACCTTTGTACTGCGCCATATGGGCTTGCGCGCAATCTTCAATCACCCACAGGCCGCGTTTTTGAGCGATCCCCAGGATCGGATCCATATCGGCAGGTTGGCCATACAAATGCACCGGAATAATTCCAACGGTGCGTGGAGTGATCTTCACTTCGATCTGTTTTGGATCAATCGTAAACGTGTCAGCGTCTGTGTCGCAGAACACCACACGACCACCCGCTTGCGTGATTGTTTCTGAAGTTGAGATCCACGAATGGGCAGTAGTAATTACCTCGTCGCCAGGCCTGATTTTGAGACCCTTCATTAAAATGTAAAGAGCATCAGTCCCATTGGCGCAGCTGATGCAATATTTCACGCCCACGGCAGCAGCGAATTCGCGTTCGAAATCGTTCACAAATCCGCTCCGAATAAATGCAGATTCGGCAACGACAGTCGCAATCGCCTGATCAATTTCAGGCTTGATAGAAAGATATTGTGCGTGCAGGTCTACAAAAGGGATATTCATCTTATATCCATGAGAGACATTAGTCGATCAATTCTCACACAAACTTCAACTTTCTCGCCGCAAATCCAAGCATCCTTAACAGAAGAAAACCGTGGCGAAAACGTGAAATCTGCGTTGATCCATAAGTGCGGTCGCGATAGCGAATAGGGATATCCACAATCTTTAACTGCAATTTGTCCGCTCCAAACAGCAAATCAAAATCGCCAAAGGGATCAAAGTCTCCGAAGTACGCACGATTAGCAACAATCCGCAGGTAATCCGTTCGGCTCAATACCTTTGTGCCACAGAGAGTGTCTTTTACGGGCTGGCCGAGCACCCAAGAAAAGGCGATGACAAAGAATTTATTCGCGCACAGATTCAGAAATCGCATAGCTTCGCCTTCCATTGGGTATACTAATCGGACGCCATTCGCAAAGTCTGCAATACCGCTGTTTAATGCTTCGTAATATTTTGAAAGCTCCTCCGGCGGCATTGTCAAATCTGCGTCAAGGATCATCAAGATATCGCCTTCTGCAAGTTCAAACCCTTCGCGTACCGCATTGCCCTTGCCTTTGCCAGTCTGCTTGTGTGTCTTGATTCGATGATTGGGATATTGCCGAACAAGCTTCTGAATCTCAGCCCATGTTTCATCTTTGGAATGTCCTTCCACGAAGATGAACTCAGTCCAACAACCCATTGGCGGCGTTCGTGGAATGACCGAAGCAATATTACCAGCTTCGTTTCGTGCTGGAATAAGAACTGAGACCGATGGCGGGTTTGCTTGTGTTCGAATTCTCTCAGGCCGCCCTACTTGAAAAACTGTCATGCAAAGCCATGGAAAAAATGGCGCAAGCCAGCGATTTAATATAGTGGATACCAGTGGAATGCGTGCCGGCAATAAAATCCGAGCATTCTGACTAATCATGCCCCACCCCGCTAGTGTCATAAAATTCTGAACATCGCCTGCACTTAGCCAGCTTGAAGGTGGCGTAGAACCGACCAATCCAAGCATCTCTGCCAAAGAACGAATGGGCCGCCAAAGCGTGCTATGGAAATTAACTACAAGACGGGTTTTTGGATGCGCCATGCGAAGAGCTTGTTTCAGCATTTTCTGCACATCAGCCGCAAGATTGAGCGTGTCTGAAATAATTATGACATCAAATGTCTCAGACAATAAAATACTTTCGCCAGCCCCCAAAATAAATCGTCCATTTGGAATATTCTTGCTTGCTAAGGCAATTTTTTCGGCGCTGATGTCAACGCCCGTTACATCTTGATTCGGCAGTTCCTTAAGTAGTGAACCGTCTCCACAACCAATTTCGAGCACTTTGGCATTGGATGGAATTACCATTCTGTAATATTGTCCAAGCACGTTACGGTATGTGCGTGAGCCAATATTCAGCCTTGCCTTAGTCCCGGCGAAATGATCTTCCGCTTTTTCTAGGTAGGGCTTTAGATGTTCATTTTGGTTTGATATAGGCGACATTATTTTTTCTCCAGTACAATCAACATCCGGCCAGCAAAGATTGGGCGACTGATCCTAGTAAGCCACCGATCTAGAGTTTCAAGCCACGGAAGGAAAAACGCAGGATACATAGACGATTTCGAAAAACCGCCGCTTCCAAGATAGGCAAAATCTGCCCAAGAAGCGCATTCCAACACATTCCAGTTTACAAGATGATCCGCATCTTCATTGCAGTAAAATATGCGCCACGCCTGGGCTTGTGCTGCAAAGTAGGGAGGATCTTTTAAATCAAGAGAATCTGGTGGCTGCCAATGAATTGGCTGCCCAAATCCAAGTGGTTCATGATGGAACAAGCCATATATGATTCTGGGAATTAGCCCCATGGCTGGATCAAATATTACCGCGCGACCACGAGGCGCCAAGACACGACGAATCTCTGATAGGGCTGCTCCGGGGTATTCCAAGTGATGCCAAACATCAAATAGAATAATATTGTTTAAAGAGCCATCTGGAAAGGAAAGTAAATAAGCTGATTCAAGTCGATCAACACCTGGATTTGGGAAAAGATCTGAGGTGACGCAATCAGGAATGAACTCTTTGATTTGACCAATTCCAGACCCTAGTTCAAGTTTAGTACCAACGTTTAACCGTTTTTCGATTTTAGTATAGAAGCGCTTGTATACTTTTCGCAGCAAAGATTTTTTCAGCCAATAAGTTCGATTCTGCTCAATCTCCCGCGCGTGTTGAGTGATGTTAGGCGGCATCTTTGATAATTTCGTTTAATTAAGTAGAACATTCAAACTTCCGCCTTCACTGATTAAGGAAGGCAGTTCTGATAAATCAATTTCTTTTCGGGATGACAACAACTGACAACGATAATTCATCGAACTTATATAGTCGACCAAGTCTTTAAGTGAATATCCGTACTCTGGATATAGGTATGGAGCGAATTCCATAAGTATTGGCGGATGAAAGCGGCGAAAGAAGTTTTCGCCACCTTGAAACACAAAGAGTTCGTTCCCATCAACATCCATTTTGACAAGATCAATCGACTTCCAGTCTTGCTGTTTCGCTGCAATATCTAAGGTGGTTACACCAGCGGCATTTAAAGACATGGCTTCTCCTTGGTGAACCTCATGAACCTCTGAATTTGAATCAAGGGGCCAACTCGAACAAATAGCCTGTGGTTTATTTTTTTCAGATGAACTCGCAAGGATTTGCTGAAATGCATGAATCCGATTTTTAAGATTTGGGTTTAATTGAATATGACGCATTAGTTTTTTGAATGCATAGTCTGTTGGTTCAAAGGCAAAGACTGCACCGCCAGGACCAACTAAATGAGCGAGGCGCATGGTGTGAGCGCCTATATTTGCGCCAATGTCCAAAACCTTTCCGCCAGGTTTTATAATATGCGAAGCATAATTAAAGATTTCAGGTTCAAATGCGCCAAATAAGTAGATGCTCAGGTCAATCCCTTGCTTCAGATCCAGTTCCCACATGACACCCCTTCGACGACACGTAACAATATCGCGCATTCCCAAGACGCGTCGTATTGTTCGGACAATTCTCGATGCTCCCTTGGCTGCTGCAATTTTAGTTAATGTATTCATTAATTCCTGAGTTTAAATAGTAATCAAAGACAATTCATTTGACATACTAAAGCGATTGAAAATAACTGGAATCTCCAGCATCCCGCCCTTAAGCGCGAAGAGTCACTAGGTGAGACACAGCAAGGTTGTCAATTGACAGCCTCTTCTGCAGCCAGGCTTATAGCCCTAAATACAAGTCCACGCCAAGTTCTGCTGGGCCAGCACGACTTGTGCAATGAAGAGAAAGTGACGATTTCGCTTATTGGTAAGCAGTTTCACCCTGATTTAGATATTCCAGGGGTTGCGGTTAAGGTGCAGTGGAGGAATTGTCTGGGACGGGAACCGCTGCTGGTGGCTTCGCTACAGGCAAAGGAAAGCTGATTGGCGGATTAGTAGGCGGCAACGATGTCGGAGGTGTCCGACTTAAAACTCGGGCTACAAGTGCTTCATAAGTAACATTCGTTCGTTTAAAAAAACTAGGCGAGACTCCATTAATTACGGCTAGTTGCTTTGTATAAGTCTGCGGAGCTCCTTCAGCAGCCTTCCAACTTTGTATTGCGGGTACGACTGTTGGATAATAGTTAATCGTAGTTATTGCTAAGGTGTAAGCTAGAATTGTTCGCGCAAAACGGCTGTCTCGCACTGATCCAGCAATGCTTAGAGAAAGAAGAAGTGATCTAAATGCAAAAGTCACTGCCAGAATGTAAAGTGGAATTGTATAAATATGGTAGAAACCATAGAGAGCGTTTCTCACAGTCCGATTCGTCATTGAAAAATCAACCAGGATTCCGATGAAAATGATAATCGAAGCCCACTTATTAAGAAGCACTGCTTGATCAAAGTTGGCTCGACTATCATTACCACATGAACGAAGTCGTAAAACGAGTTCAGTAATTAATACCAATCCAAAGGTTGCAATGAGTGACACCAGCATTAGATTATTCTTCCCAACAAACAATAAGCATGACGAGGTTTGAAAATCTGAAAACGCCTCCAGCTTGTCTGCATAGTTAATGGCAAATCCCCATCCCGAACCGCTTGTCAACCCAAGTCCATAGAATGCAAATGAGGCCATACCGAATAAAATAGTATTGATACTTGCAATAAAGCATCTGCAGCCTCCGTATAATAAATTTGGAAATGTAATAATTAGCAGCCCCAGAACTCCACCACTAAGTATTTGTACGGTTCTAGTAAATAACCGAGTAAGTTGATTTGATTTTCCAAAGAACATTCCGATACTGGTCACAAGAAAACTGGCAAGGCAAATAAAGACTATTAATCCAGCTGTTTTCGGTTTGCTTGGTAGTCCATAACCAGCCCCGTCAATTAGGTGCGATTTAAGAAAGCCCAAAGAGATAACTAAGGTGAGGAGAGCGATCGTTGTATTTAATCCTCTTTCGTAAGCACCTCTTTCGCTCGAAATAGAATCTATCGCCCATCTCTTGGAAAAATAAAGCACTACCACGCACCCCAGTGCGGGGAGTATTTGAATCTTTGAAAGCACGGCAAGGCCGACACATAGTCCAAATAAGAGATTTTGCGCCAGTAGGTATGTATTGCTTGGCTTATTGATAGCTACGTGAGCCGCCGCCAATAACCACAACATAGATAGCATCTCAGGTCGAATACAAGTGGCTTGGAATGCATACCAAGGATTTATAGCAAGAACAATAGCGCTAAAAAGTCCAAATAAATTACTGCCTGAAACCCTATATATAAACAGAAAAAAGAGCCATATAAATACGACGCTATATATTGCGGAGAGTCTCCAGTGAAATTTCACAGATTCTGCAAGAAGCGACTCGATGGCAGCAATGTTTCCTTCGGACATGGGAATTGCCGAAATGATTTTAGCGTAAAGGTAAGGCGTAGGGATTGTGGCGCCGGGCCAGACCACAGTTTCAACTGGCGAGCCAAGTCTTTGTGATATCGACTGTGCGGCAAATCCCTGACACGCGTCATTTGAGGTGTAGTACCACCAAGAGCGTTCGCCGCTTTTCATTAGGCTTGTGTGAAAGATCACCGCTGGAACAGCAAGTATCACCATTGAAATGAAACAAAGTCCGTGTGCCAATATTTGTTTCTGAGTTTTTGCAATTAAATCCATTTATGGATCTTTGGTAAGGTTTAGCGTCCTAAGTAGCCTTGCTGGATTTCCAGCATAAATCCCAGGCTTCAGAATATCTTTTGTGACTACTGCCCCAGCCCCAATGACAACATCATCACAAATGCGCACAGGCAGAATGGTAGCGTTAGATCCAATAGACACTCGCCTACCGATGTGAGTGGCTCTCCACTTTGCCCTTTCGCCACAAGCAGGCCCGCCCATTTGAAATAGGTCATTGATGAACATCACGCCGTGCGCCACCACGCAGTCGTCGTCGATTGTTACTAATTCGCACACAAAACTGTGCGACTGGATCTTGCATCGAGCACCGATGCACACGCCCGATTGAATTTCCACAAATGGTCCAATAAAACAATCATCGCCGATTGTGCAGTCATACAAATTGGCGGGCTGCAGCACTGTCACGCGTTCGCCGAAGGCCACTTTTACGATTCCGCAGTTACGAATTTTTGGGTCAGCCATTTACCATACCCAGTTTACACCTTGGTTCATTTAAGCCCATGATTACTTCTTTTCTTGTCTCAATCGACTCGTAGATCGCCGAAATTAATTCTAGACTCTTTCTCCCCTCCTGCCCATCGACCAGATGCGCCGTATTGTTGCGAATACTTGAGACCACATGTTCGTAATAGGCTTGGTGACCAAAGCCATAGACGTTAGGCGGGTTGACCGAGTATTTGTTCAGCACATCGTCATCGCCAGACAAAGGCTTGGTAAAATTCCAAGTCAGCATTTCATTCACTGCGAAGCCGCCAATCACAACCGTGCCACCCTCCCCAAGAATAGAGACCGACCCCTCAAGGTCTTTTGGCCGTGTAGCGGTGGTTGCTTCGATCACACCCAGCGCGCCGCTTTTAAACCGCAGAACAACTACGGCTGTGTCCTCGGTCTCAATATTCGCAAGAGCCGTGCGGCTCATCGCAAAGACGCTATGTACATCGCCCATCATCCATTCGAGCATATCCACATGATGGCTCGCTTGATTCGCAAGTACGCCTCCGTCAAGGGCCCAGGTTCCGCGCCAAGCATCTTGGCTGTAGTAGGTCTGCGGACGGCACCAACGAACTCGCACAGTTCCCATGACCAACTTACCAAAGCGGCCACTTTCGAGCGATTCGCGAAGTTTTACTACGGGCACATTGAAACGGTTCTGCTTCACAACAAATAGTTTCACCCCGGCCGCATCGCATGCGGCAATCATTCGGTCGGCGTCGCTAAGAGTTAGTGCCATGGGTTTTTCAACCACAATGTGTTTTCCATATGCCCCAAGTGCGATTACATGTTCCGCATGAAGGCCACTTTCAGTCAGCACAACAGCAACATCTATTTTTTCCGACTGCATCATTTTGTGCATGTCACCATAGGCGGGTACACTGAATTGCTTGCCAATGGCTTCGGCGCGCGTAATTTTCACATCACAAACCGCAGCAAGTTTGGCGTTCGTGATTTGGCTATTTCCAAGCAGTTCAGCATGGCGCTTGGATATGCGCCCGCAACCTATCAGCCCGAAATGCAGTGGAGTGTTCATGGAAGTGGATTTAGATTATCGCAGATGCGGTGGGGCGGTGTAAGGTTTGCTAGCGTCGATTTCGCCCCGTGGCCATTCTGCGGAAATATTGATACATTGGATGAGAGTTTTTTTGAAATGCCCAATCAGTCGAATAATGGCTGTGTGGAAGCGGCGCCGCTTTCATGATTGTGTTCCACTCACTGGCGCTAAAGCCAAGCTTTCTGCATGCAAAGTCAATTGCTGGTTCAAGCTCACCGGGAGCCCAGAGCGGCTTTGTCATTTCTTCCAAAGCACTCTCGCGGGATTTGTGACCAGCCAAAATTTGGCAAGAGAAGTGTGCGCGCCGTTTGTCGATGCCAAACTTCACCGGCAAGTAATACTCCTGAAAAAATCGCGTAAAAGTACTCTCGCCGTGCTTGCGACCGTAGTCGCGCCAACCGTACCCTGATTCAAGTTCTTTCTTGGCGGCGTTGCGGTCGTAGTCTAAATAATTCAGTACGGGAATAAAGCGCACGCGACGCAACGCAATTGCATATGCGTAGCGCAACTTAGACATGCTGGGATATGAGCTAATCGGCGTGTCGCCAAATTGGCGATGAACCGCACGAATGTGCACCCAGTCCTTATTGTCGTGTCCCGCGTTCGTTTGAAGAAATGCTTCAGTGGTAAGGTTGGAACCACTTAACATTTGTGTCACGCCAAGTTTGGTTGCCAGGCGAAATAAAGTTGCATTAATCGCGTGGTCAGTGGCGATCTCCACATTCGGGACTGATGCGCGAAAGAATGAGCGTTGGAGTCCTCGAAAGGTTTCCCAATCTAGAACTTCAGTGTGCAGTTCAACGCCCAGCCTGCGGGTAAGTTCCTCAATATTGGCAACAGCCAATTCGTCGTTCCAGCCATTGTCCATATGCACCGCCAGTGGTCGCAGGCCTGCTTGCACCGCGCGCAAGAGTACAAGAGAACTATCTACGCCACCGCTAACGCCGCAGATACAGTTAATAGCCCGCCGATTTGTGTTTAATTTGCTGACAATTGAACTCCATTGCTGACGTCCTAATTCGCCGTGCAGTATTTCTTTTGCGGTTCGATCCTCATACAAAGAAACAAATTGCGAATCACCATGATCGTTAAACCGAATTCCTGGATCGGTGGTGTCCATGATTGTTGTACGGCATATGCGATAATCCCCGGATGCGAAAGTATGAGACGGTCGAAAGAATTCCTCGGAAGTCATAGCGGGAACCATTATTTGATAGTACCGCAAATGGTCAGCATGCTTTGAAATAACAACTGTGCACACGGAACAAATCTCAATGTAAAACCTAATTAAAAATTCGCTGCGAATCTGGATAATTAATAAGAACTGCTCGGCGGGGGCCATGAAATACAAACATGCTTCCAGCAGCCACGGCGGTTGCACCAGCATCAAGCCCAGCCTTTAAGTGTTCAACTGTTCCTGCACCGCCAAGTGCAATCACTGGGATTGAAATAGCCGCAGCGATTTCAGCAATAAGGTTGCAGTTATACCCTTTCATTGAACCGTCTTGATCAATGAATGTGATCATCAATTCGCCGCACCCCATTTGCTCGCAGCGTTTCGCCCATTCAACCGGCTTCAGGCTAGTAGCTTTGTGCCCGCAATTTGTACGCACATGAACGCCGCGCAGCCAACTTTGCGAGACTTCCATAGAAGCCATAATCGCCTGGGAACCAAACTCTTTCGCCGCGCTCTTGACAAGGTCTGGCGTGATATGAAGGGCAGTATTCAACACAACTTTTTCGAACCCACAACGAATAACGGAGCGGATTTGTTCAATAGTTCGAATGCCTCCGCCATAGCTGATTGGCATGAACGCTTCGGCTGCGATGTTGCGAATTGTCTCCTCACGGCGCGCGTCGAAAGGTTGCTTTC
>Ga0209086_10002908_pt1 | contig 13173 bp, 13 predicted proteins | sample M_130207_XF_Meta_FD_187312 | JGI IMG/M metagenome (GOLD analysis project Ga0209086, IMG submission 187312) | Freshwater microbial communities from Lake Montjoie, Canada to study carbon cycling - M_130207_XF_MetaG (SPAdes) (version 2) | ecosystem: Environmental > Aquatic > Freshwater > Lake...
ACTCGGCAGAAGTTGGCGTACGTCGCCACGATATGGGATTCGTCCACGGGCACCTGCACCTGCTCGGGGGCAACGGGGCGGACGGCTGGACGGGGTTCATCGGCCATGAAAAAACTCCAAATAAAAAGGGAACGAAGAAAAACTCGAACACGCGCGGACTCAAAGCACCCATACAGCATCGCACCTGCGTGCGAGATTGCGAGGCCGCCCGCACACAGCACCAAGCATCAAGCTTGGGTGCCGCAAGTGTAACGCCTCATTTGGCAGAGGGCCAGCCGTGACGGGCCAGCCAGTCGTCTGTCACAAACCGGTGAAATAGCGATTTGATGGCTCGCAGCGCGTCTGGATGCCAGCTGGCATCAGTCGGATTGCCGCTCACCTCGAGGCCCCCAAACCGCAGCCGACAGGGCCAGCCATGTGCCGTGGCCAACGTGTCGAATCGTTCGGCAATGCGGAGAGTCCATGCGGCACCGAGCGTTTCGCGGAGGGCCAGAAACGGTCGATTGACAAGAATCGCGATGGATGCCGGCCTGCTTTCGGACAGTTGATTTTGTACCAAACGCGGCCGGGCATTGCTCTGCGCCGCTGAGATCACCGCTGGGAGTGCGATCAGCCACGCTCCCACACAATCGACCACCGGCTGCGGTATCGCAGCGGCCGTGGAAACACCTGGCAAAAACGGCCACAGCCATGCCAACTGCCCGGCTGTGATCAGCGTGGCGGCCAAGCCGCGGCGGGTGCCAATAAAGTTCATCCAGCCAACCAGTGCCAGCAGAAGTAAAAATCCGCGTTCCAAGTGATGCACATCGGGCAGGCTGCCCGGTCGCGCGAGCCTCGCGGAGAGTGCGGGCATGAGCAGCACCATCCAGAGGCTTGCCACAATCAACTGCCACACGCGGTGCTGCGGACGCTTGGCCCCCAAAAGCGACATGGCCGGGCAGAGCATCATCGCCCCGACGGCCAGCCTCACTCCAGCCGATGCGGCAGGATCATTCAGCCCACCGGCCGCTCTGAGGCCACTCTCGAGGCTCAACCCTCCACAAGCCGCCACGGCCCACAAAGCCGCCGGCATGGCCGTGGAACCCCGCGTGTGCACGACGGCCAAAGAGGCGGTAACTGCCGCTAACACACCGGCCAGACACGCGGCCGGATACGATGCCAAGGGAACCCACACAAGCAATTCTGAGAAAATCATACCCACATCGTAATCCAATTGGCTTGGGCTTTGAACGGCGTAGGCAACGAGTCTGTGGGTTGTGACGGTGAGGCAGGTTTCACGGAAATCAATCGACTTTCAGCCACTTCCCGGCCGATGGAGTGGCTGTGCGACCAATCCTCGACATGCCTATGCCAGTGCGATCTATCTCTATGCGTTGGCTTTTGACACCCACCCGAACCGGCTGGCAACGCATGGGCTCGACGGCGTTTGCCGTGTGCATAACTGCGATCCTTCTGGCAGCGTGGCATCCCAAGGCAGAGGCGATTGAGATGTGGACGTTCTTTGGGGACGGCAGCCGGATCGGCCTTCCGAATCTTGAAGTGCCTATCGAGGCCTATCCCGGGATTCCACTGCGCAGCGACCGCATTCGAATGCAAAACCGCAGGACGCAAGTGAGACGCAGCATGCCGTCCCAAGCCGCTTCGTCAGGCGGCATCACGATCACACCCATGCAGTCGACAAGCCAGCGGCTTCCAACGCCTAGCAAATAAGGCCCATCAGTTGCACGGTCGTCAAACAGTGCAACTGATCTGGAACGTCTAGCGCACGCCCGGAATACCTGACTTTTGCCTGGGACTCTGGCTCACGACCCGCCAAAGCCGCGGGCTACCCGCCGCTGCCGGCTTCCTTCTTGAGCTTGGACAGCAGGTCGATCGCGTCGGGCTTTGTGGCAAACATCGACTCATTGGCCAGCACCTCTTCTAAAATCTTCCTGGCGCGGTCTTTTTCGCCGCGGTCGGAGAGAAGCTTGGCCACGTAATACGCGCCGTCGGTGGTGAGTGCGTTGTTCTGCGTGATCTGGGCCAAGATCTTCTCGGCATCTTCGCGGCGGCCGAGCTTGTAATACACCCACGACAGCGTCGTCATCGCGTTGACCTGCTGCGGAGAGTTTTCACGGTGCATCGCGGCATTGGCCTCAGCCATTTCCAGAGCCCGCTGCCGCAATTCCTTATCGTCGGACTCAATCAGCACCAAAGCCAGCGAGTTGGAGGCCGGGAAGTTGCCGGGCGACTGCACGTGGGCATCGTTGAAAAACTTCTCGGCTGTCTTATAGTCGCGGGCCACCCTGGCAATCGCTCCTCGAACCACTTTGCCTTCGAGGCCTTTTGGATCCAGCTTGATGGCCTCCTCGGCGTTGAGCTTGGCTGCGTCGAGATCATTTTGGCCGAGGTACCACTGGGATGCGGCCAGCAGCACTGCCGGATCCTTCGGGGCGGCTTTAATCGCGGCTTCGATCAGCTTCTTTGCGGTCTCTCGCTTCTTGGCATCGTCGTAGAGTCGCGCCATGGCCAGCTCCGGCTGCACGGCCTTTTCGTCCAGCTTTTTGGCCTCGCGAAACTGCTCCAGAGCCTCCTGCGGCTTTGTCAATTGAAAGAGAACGATGCCCATCCGCTGGTGAGCGCTGGCGTTGTCTGGGTCCAGAGCCATCCAACCCTTGAGATGGGTTTCCGCCAACTCCCACTGCTTGCGTGCCTCGGCTACCGCGGCGCTTCCGGCATGGCAGCGAATCTCAAAATCTCGCTTCCGCTTGGCATTGTCGAGGTATTCTGACGTGAGTTGTGAGGCTTTTGAAAAGAGCACGTCGGCATCAGTGACACGGCGATCTTGAAACGCCAGATCCCCCATCATGAGATACGGCTCCGGATCCTTGGGAAACTTCACGGCGGTTTCCTCCAACTCGGTGCGGGCAGGTGGCAACTGGTTCACGCTCAGCCAGAGCATCGCCATCATCACCCCCGGGGGCGGCACCTTGTTGTTGTTTGACTTCACTCGCTCTAAAATCGCGCGGCAGCCGTCGATATCGCGATCCCGAAACCGGTTAATGGCGCCCGTGACTTCTTGCGTTTGAGCATCGTCGGAAACGGATTTGCCAATCAGCGTTTGGGCTGTGACCTGAGCCTCTGCCACCGTGCCGACAACGCATCCCAGCATCAACGCCAAGCACACCGCCACGCCAGAGATGAACTGTCGCAGGCTACCGCCTGGCGAGAACGCTGACACGGATCCGGAGTAATTCAAAAAATGCGTGAATGACAAAAGCATGCCGCGGGCCTCCTCATGAAAAGTAAACAGTCAAAAAGTGAACGCGATGAATCGGTGAATCGATGAAATAGAACCTTGTTAGCCAGGCAAAAATGATTGTGGACAGTCAACCGAAGCAGAGCCATCCAGCCACCCGGCTTCCATCAGGACCCTTTCTGTATGGTACGGTATCAGACACCGGCCGATTATGCCACTGTTCCGTTTTGTACGAGGCTTGGAGCATATGTTTTTAGGAGCCGTTTTCGAGCGTGAAATCGCGTCGGTGCCAAAGACACGCGGGCTGTTTGTGGCTCGGGCTGTGTACGGCAGCACTCTGCTGGCGATTGTGGCCACCTGCTGGCTGGTGGTCACGGACAGTCAGTCGATCACCACCGCCGGAGATACCGCCAGATTCGGGGCAACACTCCTGCGAATTCTGGCACCCCTGCAACTGGCGTTGGCCACGCTGGCCGCGGCGATGACAGCCGCCGTGGCGGTGACCTCCGAGAAGGATCGTCGCACGCTGGAATTGCTGCTTGTCAGCCGGCTAAGCGACCGCGAACTGGTGCTCGGCAAACTGGCTGCCAGCCTCGTGCGGGTGATGCTCATGCTGCTATCGGCCGTTCCAATCTTCGCAATCGTTGCACTCTTTGGGGGCGTGACGGCAGAGCAGCTCGCCCGACTATTTCTTGTGACCGCGGCGGCGGCACTGGCTGCAGCCAGCGTGGCAACGGCCGTGGCATTTTGGAAGGACACGACATTTCAAACACTGGCCATCACGACGTTTGCACTCGTGGCGTGGGTGGCCGCGGGCGAGGTGGCCACTGGCTGGTGGGGTGAAGCAGCCGGCGCGATGGTGTCGCCGGCCCGCGCAGTGTTTGCATCGCTGCGGCCGCGCGGGCAGGAATCGCTGCTGCCATTTTTTGCGATCTGCGGAGGCATCATTGGGGCCAGCAACCTCGTGGCAGTGACGCAGATGCGGCGTTGGAATGTGACAGGCGACACCCAGAGAACAGGACCGCGCCCCAGGCAGGCTGTTGCGATCGTTCCATCGCGCGTGGTCTGGGACAATCCGATTTTGTGGCGAGAGATCTGCACCCGAGCCTACGGCCGAACGATTGTGCTTGTGCGGCTGGCGTGGCTGGTGTTGTGCCTGGTGGCTGTGGCAGGAATCGTGCAGGAATCCCGCGCACTTCGGCCCGACAGACTGGCCGTGGCCATCGCCGTTATTCCGATGGCGCTGGCCAGCCTAGTGGCTGTGACGGCGTTGGCCGTGACGGGCATCACCACTGAACGGGATCGCAATTCGCTCGATCTTTTGCTGGTGAGTGATTTGGAACCGGCTGAATTCATCTGGGGCAAACTCATCGGCTCGCTGGTGGTGGCCCGGGAGATCGTGCTCTTGCCGCTGGTGCTCTGCGGGGTGCTTGTGACGACGGGCATCGCGTCTGTTGAAAACGGGATCTACCTCGCCACTGGCATGGCGATTCTTTTGTTTTTTGCAGCCGTGCTTGGACTGCACGTGGGGCTTTCGTATCCGGCCTCGCGGCGCGCTATTGCGGTGGCCTTGGGTACGGTGGCGTTTCTGTTTGTGGGCGTGGCGACGGCGATTCGGATCATGGTGGCTTTCGGTGCCAGCTTCGAACTGCAACTGGCGCCGTTTTTGGCTGTGATTGTGGGCGGAGCCGTGGGGCTCTACGCCTCGCTCTCTGCCAAGAATCCTTCGCCAGCGATCGGCTGGGCCTCGGCTCTTTTGCCGTCACTGACGTTCATCGCAATCACCAGTTTCCTGCAGGGAAACTCACTGCAAGTGTTGCTGGTAACGCTTGTGGCCTACGGGTTTGCGACACTGGCTCTGCTCGTGCCGGCCATTGGAGCCTTTGACCTTCTCACTGGGCGGACGACAACCGGCGAGTGACTCGGGGAGTGCCTGTGCTGGCCCCTTCCAGTGCGGCCAGACGAACAGCGGCATCTGGGGGCGCGCCACCGCGGGCGATCGCTTGCCGGTAGTTTTCCATGGCATCCAGCGGACGGCCAAGCGCCTCGTGCGCCAAGCCTTCCAACGCCAGGATGTTGGCTGGGGCCTCGTTCGGGCCATAGGTTTCGCCCAGGATGGCCAGCGTGGCCAGTGCCCGCTGCGGACGCTTGAGCCGGCGATAGACCTCGGCAGTATCCAGCAGAATCTCGCGGTTGTCGGGCGCGATCGCAAGCGCCCGATGAAAGTCGGCCAACGCCTCCTCTGGTCGACCGCGGGCCATCGCCACATCGCCGTGGACGTGCCAGGCCTCCGCCGAGCGTGGCCCGCCGTTGACGGCCTCATTGACGAGCCTGTCGGCATCGTCGAGCAGGCCCAATTCCATGTACATGCGGCCTCCCTCGATGCACAGCCCGACCTCGCCGGGCGAGAGCCGAAGCGCCTCGGTGATCTGGTTGACAGCGTCCATGCGTTCGCCCCGCTTCCAGAGCACGTCGGCATAGTGGCGACGGGCATCGATATCGGTGGGGCAACTCTTCACGGCCCGTTCCAGCAACCCTTCGGCACGCACAAGATCGTTCTGATCTGCTGCAGAAAGCCCCTCGTTGGAGAGCCGCCTAGCCTGGGCTAATTCCTGCGGCACAGGCCCACTGCGAGGCATGAGCCTACAGCCCGATCCCAACGCCACGACAAGAATCGCAGCGGCTGCCAGCGGCCCGGTGGTGAGGGGTGTGGGTTTCACAAGCGGGCCAGACTCTAGCCCCCTCCCACGCCGGAGACAACGCTTCTCTGAAGGCTTTGGGCTGCCAACGCAGGGCTCTGACTTGCCTGGCCTGCGTTGTTTTCCAAGGTTGCCAGGAACCCAATGCTCGGGTGAAAGCCACGTTGTCCCACAATCGGGGTTGGCGCAAGGCAACGCCAGATTCTACGACAGCATCAGCCGGCGGGGCGGCGGATGCCCCCAGTCTGCCCGCGTGCTGCCCGCGTGGCTTCCCACAACAGCCCAACGACCAAAGACGATGCCTGAAAAAGCCTCTGACTCGATCATGCGACCGCCCCCAAGCACATCTGTGCCCCCGATCACACACCTCCTGATGGCCGGTTGTCTGGCTGCACTTTTTTGTGGATGCGACGTACGCGACGAGGCAGCCCGCCCAATCCAGCGACACGGTTCGGCATTGCTCGCACCCGAAAAACTCTGGGCTGCCACAAGAGCCTCCTCCTCGCGGGCCACCATCGAATACGTGGAGGGCTACGAGGCGGGATGCCAGCGGTTGAGAGCGGAACGCAAACCGATGCTGGTGGTTTTTAGGGCGGGCTGGTGCCGCTTTTCCTCCGAGATGATGCAGGGAGCTCTGCTCGACCCGCAGATTGTCGAACTCTCGCGGCAGTGCATCTGCGTGATGGTGGATGCCGACCGCAGCGCCGACACTTGCCGAGCCCTTGGGATTCAAGGCTTCCCAACGGTGCTCGTGGTAGCTCCCAATGGCAAGGAAACCTTTCGGACAACGGGTCGGCCATCGGTCCAAGCCGTGGCCGCTGCGATGCAGCACGTGCTGGAGCCAGCCCGCATGGCCGAAACCGACGAAGTCACCTCACGCACGCAGAACTTTTGAGTACGATAGCCACATGACGAAGACCAATGGCAAGCCGGATTCCCTCTTCACTGGCGAGAAAACTTTTCACACGTATCCCTGGTGGACGCCCCGCTTCTGGCACGGCATGCCAATTGGCACGTGGCTGAATCTGATTGCCGAGCGGGGGTCGCGTGCGTCGTTCTCTCGCTGGGGCCTGATGGCCACGGTGACCGGTCTTGCGGCAGTGAATTCCTTCACAGAACCCCTCACCGCTGGAAGATTTCGCCGCCAGCTCCGCGAAGCAAAGGCCACAGAGCCACCGCTCTTTATCGTTGGCCATTGGCGATCGGGCACCACGCTCATGCACGAGATGCTGATGCTCGACGACCGCTTCTGCTGCCCGACCACATACCAGTGCTTTGCGCCGGGGCACTTTTTACTGACCGAACAACTCGCCACTGCCATGCTGGGTTGGATGGTGCCTTCGAAGCGACCGATGGACGACGTATCAGCCGGGTGGAACCGTCCGCAAGAGGATGAGTTTGCCTTGATGAACTTGGGCGCGCCTTCGCCCTACCGCCGCATGGCTTTTCCGCTGGATGCCTCCGACCAACCCGAGGCGCTGGATATCACAAAGCTCTCGTCGGCAGACATCTTGAGGTGGAAGCTGACCGTGCGACATTTTCTCAAGATGCTGTCGGTGCGAGATTCGCGTCGGCCGGCGCTCAAGAGCCCGCCGCATACCGCGAGGATGGCCGTGCTTGCCGAGATGTTTCCTGGTGCGAAGTTTCTGCACGTGGTACGAGATCCTTTTGTTGTGTTTCCCTCCACGATGCGGCTGTGGCGTTCGCTCCACAAGGTGCAGTCGTTGCAGGTCGATCCGGGCGACACGCTCGAGCGGTATGTTTTTGCGGCGTTCGAGGAGATGTATGCCGCGTTTGAGCGAGACAGAGTCTCCCTGCCCCCGGGGTCTCTGTACGAAATCCGCTACGAGGATCTTGTGGCCGATCCAGTCGGAGGCATGCGGGCAGCGTACGAACAACTCCAGCTCGGCGAATTTGATCGCGTGCAAAGCCGCTTTCAAAAGCAGGCAGATTCGATGAAGCGTTACCGCACCAACAGCTACAGCCAAGACCCTCGCATCGTGAGCGACATTGCGCGTCGCTGGAAGCCGTTCATCGACCGTTACGGCTACGAAGTGCCCAGCAACTAACAGGCCCTCATCGGGCTTGGCTATCCAGACTTTCTTTGCAGCAGTCGGATCTTGGGGTCGGCTTGCATACCGCGAGACTCGTCTTTGAATTCGTCCGGCGTCATGCGAATGCGCTTTTCAAAACGCATCCTCGCCAGGCCCCATTGGCAGGCCGCGAGTCCTCCGGCTGTGGCCACAACCGGCAGGAGCATGCGGCCTACCGCCGCCATCCACGGACCGGATTCTGGTGCGGGATCCGCCGACGCAATGAGCGAGAATAGCGGCGTGGCCGACCATGCGGCCACCGCGACCAAGGCCGCTAGACCGCATGCATTTCCAATAATCGACCAGAGCGTTTGAAGTGAGACAATTCGAGCAATACCCGCCAGTGGATTGATGCGATCCAAAGCAGGCGCCGCGCGGCCAAGCCTCCAGGCAGAGCCGTCCAGAAAAAAACGCACGCCCAGGCCGACGCTGCCAGCTACGAGCACCAACGCCGCCGTGGGGAGCACAAGTGACACCGGCAGGATTGCAGCGGGGGAGATCGCTTCGATGGAAAGATCAGAAGGATCTCGGATAGCTGCAGCGAGCGACTGCCGCATTAGGTCGGCCGCAGCCGGCAGGGCGGTACGCAGCCAGTGCGGCAGCAACAGGAGGGCTGCGGCGACTGTGGCCACCCACGCCAAGATCGCGGCCATCGGCATGGAGCCCTGTTGTCTCGCCGCCTCACGCCGGCGAGGCGTGGCCGGAATCGAACGTTCGGAAGCGTCAGGCATGCTGCTCGCTCCTTCCGGTGCGGGCCGCGCAGTCAATGGGCCGGTGCGTGAAACGTGTCATCGTGGAATCTCTCTACCAATCAAAACAGTCTGCAATCGGGCCTTGCATCAATGCTCCAAAGCCGCCTGCCCACGCATCAGCGCCTGTATAGGCTGCCCCCAAGAGCACCAGCGCCGCCAACGCTTGCAAGAGTCCAGTTCCGGGTGCGAAACGAATCGTGCGCAGGCAGATGGCACTGGTAAGATGGAAGGCGATCACTGCCACCAGAGCTGGAATCGCCAGCGAGAGCGAGAGCGAAAGCGCGACAGAGGGAATCCGCACGATCAGCATGAGCAGTGATGCCAGCGATGAGCCCTCGACGGGAAACACATTTCCAGGCAGCACGCCATCGCACCACACGGTGCCAATGGGCACAAGCCGCACGCTGTCGATCAAGCCGGCCACAATCGTATGGTGACCGCCGGCTGCCAGAAACGCTCCCAATCCGATCCACCACGCCAGCCTCGCCATGCCAGCCGACTGGACGTCTCCATCGGGATCGAAATCGTCGGCCCACGATAGTCCCGACACGCTGCCTAGCATTCCACCGGCCCAGGCCCCGGCGTTGACAACCAATGCCACTGCCGTGCCGATCGCCAGTCCAACGAGTGCCTCGCCCGCGAGGACGAGCACCAACGGCATGGTTGCCGGATGGGCTGCCGTGGTTGAGGCGGCTACCGCTGCGGGCATCGCAACGATCGAGAGCGCTGCGACGAGCGTCAACTGGATCCGGAACGACACGCCTGGAAAGATCGACAAGCCGCCTGCGCCCACGGTAGTCGCCACACGCGCGCAGACGCCCGCAGCCACCAGCGCAGTTGAGTCAGAGGGCAGCATCGAAACATCCATCGGGATCAATTGGGAAGAGTTGAGAGAAGAATCTTGTTAGGGCAAGCTGGCAGCACTGCGCACCAGATCCACCATCCGTTCCAACATCCATGGCATCAGAAAAACGAGTGCCGCGGCCATTGCAACAAGACGCGGCACCAGCCCCACGAGCGGTTCATGGATGCCCGTGGCAGCCTGCACAAGGCCCATCAGCGTGCCAACCACAAAGCCAACCACGAGCAGCGGTGCAATGACGAGCACACCCGAAAGGATTGCCTGCCGCACGCCTTCCACCAGATCGCTGTCGCCCATTGGATGAGTCTCCCTTTGCTCTCTCGCATGCCGAATGCAGGATTACGTTGCCACGGCCTGCACGCTGTCCAGCAGCGACTGCACCACAAGCGACCAGCCATCGGCCATCACGAACACCAGCAGTTTGAGCGGCAGTGACACGAGCGTGGGCGGCAGCATCACCAGCCCCGTCGAAACCACGAGCGTTGCCACCAACACGTCGAGCACGAGAAAAGGCAGCAAGAGCCGAAAGCCGATCGAGAAAGCCGTTTCGAGTTCACTCACAAGGAAGGCGGGCAGGAGTGTTTCGATTGGCACATCGTCGTACGTTTTGATCTGCTTGGGAGCTGACGGATGGCGTTCGAGAAAGAGGAGCATCGTGTCTCGGTTGCCGGAATGTTCAATCTGCGTGGCCATCCAGCGGCGAATCGGCAGCGTGCCTCTATCCAAAGCCGCAGAGAGTTCGATGCGGCCTTGCTGGTAGGGCTCGACGCCCTCGTGATAGGCAGTGGTCCAGACAGGCCACATGACCATGGCCGAAAGGAATATCGCCAGCGATGTAACAATCTGATTCGAGGGGAGCTGTTGTGTGCCAAGCCCCTGCCGCAACAACGACAGCACGACCGACATCCGCACAAACGATGTGGTCATCAGCAGCACGGCCGGAGCCAGGCTGGCCACACCGAAAAGAAGGGCTGCCGATAGCGTCGCATCGAGGGAGCGGTTGCCGATCAAACTGCCAACCACTCCAGCGACTCTCGAACTGGCATCGGTGCTACTGTCTGCAGGGATCGGAGTTGCAATGGCCGCCCCTGCAATGGCCGCCGGAGTGGCCAGCGGGGGAGAAGAAGCCTCTGCCAGAGGTTGTTCGGCAGCAGGTTCGGCGGCTATCCCAAGCGAACCATCCAGCAAAAGGAGTACGGCCAGCACAGCGGCGGTGCGAGAAAGCAGACTCATGCCACCCCCTGCTCTGCTGTTGGCCTGGCCAGTGGAGTGGGCAGTGAGCGAGGCCCAACGCGAGCGAGGCTACGCGGACGCAGCGGCGGATGAACGCCTCGACAGGCAGCGGCGATGCAGGCGGTGGCCTGCGGATCGCTGATCTCTGAGAGCGTGTGGCACCCGGCGGACGACACGCTGACCAGAAGCGTCTTGGGGCCAAAACGCACGATTCGAACAGTCTGTTGTCCGCCCAACGAGGCCTCTCCAAGCACATCGAAGACATCGGGGGGGAGCGTCAACGCTCGCCGCTTTCCGCACATCTTGAGGAGGACCACAGCAGCAAACACAGCGGCCACCACGCCGATCACTTTCCAATCAAAGGAATGCTGCAGAGGCCCGCTGGCCGAGCCGATCGGACGAGACACCACGGGACGTTGAAGGGCTACCGGTGCCAGGAGTTTATCGGCGGCCCCAGGCGCAATCGCCGCAATGGGTATGGCAGCGACCCCGGTGTGATTGGCAGGAGCGGGTTCCAGAAAAGCACTTTTTTTTTCGTCGGCCAGAAGGAATGGACATCGCATGGCATGAGCCATGCAGGCCGCACTGAGCACGAAAGCCAACGCCGTGGATCGTCGGAAGCGAAGCGAGCCGGCATCTGCACAGCAGCCTCCCCGCACAACTCGTAAAAGAATCGATGCGCACCGACTCATGCTGCGGCCCTGCGGTCTGTTGAAGGAAGCGACGCGTGTGTGTCGGGCTGTGAATATTTTGGACTGCGAGTCGCTTCCTCGTCGTCGTACAGCGAGTCTTCGGCAGCAGCGCGAACGCTCGACCAGTCGATTGCAGGATGGCCGGCTTGTTGAAGGCCTCGACGCGAGACCGGACGCACCGAGGGCTCAGCATACGAATGTCCACGGCCACGGGCTCCAGCCCACCACAGAAAACCAGCCAGCAATCCAACGCCCACGCTGGTGGCTGCCAGCCAGACTTCCCGGGGCACGTCTCGCGACGAGTGCCAACCGGCAACCGTTGTCGAGGCATCGGCAAGGAATCCGGCTAGCGACAATTCGCCGACCTTCGCAGGCAGCGAGCTTTCAGAACCTGCCGTGCGGCTCTGGCTCGAAGGGTCGGCTAAGGGGGTGCCGGATGTACGTCCACGGGACAGACTTTCTAGGACGGCAACCGGCGAGGAGCTCACGACCGGAAACCTTGCGACCACGATGCGACGGCTCTCGGGGTCGGCCGTTGGAGGAATCATCTGCGCGACAAGATCTTGGATGCGTTGAATCTCACCGGCTTCCACATCAGCGCGGGTGGGAGCGATGACCGCAGCGTTTGAGCCGTTGGTTTCCCGTAGAATTGTCGCCTCAATAGCCGCTTGAAAGTACGTGTCGGGAACGGCAATCGAAACGTGTAGCGAAGCCAGCATGTCGCCACGGGCCAGACGCGATTGCTCGACGGGGGCGGCTGCAACCGGCTCGGGGGCCGGTGGTGCCAGCGGGGCCGGTTCGGGGGCAGTGAGCGGCTGGGATTGCAATTCGATCTCGGCAGGCGCATTCGCTGCCGCGACGGTGTGATTCTTGCGCAGGGGATGGGGCGGTGCCGGAGCTGCAGCCACGACAGAAGCAAGCGGCGTGGGGGCTGACGGCGTGGGGACAAACTGAACCGTGACGTCGATAATCGCCCCTTTGATAAACGAGAGTGACTGCCGCAACTTAGTGGCCAGCGCCCGCTCGTAGGCCAGCGTGCGTGCCAGCCCCGGATCGGCCGCGAGGGCTGCGGCAGGGTCTTCCAACGGCCCGGCAAACACACGGCCGCTGCGCAGATCGGTGACGGCCACACGCTCTGCCGACAAGCCCGCAATGGATGCGGCCACCAGCACGCGGATGGCCTGCACTCGCATAGGATCCAGCTCCGTGTCGGGAGCCGTCCGAATGCTGATGCTGGCGGTTTTGACGGTGCCACCTTCCAGACCTGTTCGAGCCTCGACATCGTAGAGCACAGCAGCCCGCTCAATCCCAGGCATTGAACACAGCACAAGCGACAGTTCATCTTGCGTCGCTACACGGAGCAACTCCACCTGCACAGCCTTGCTCTGCCACGGACTGTTGTTGGCCAGCGCCCTGCGGAGGCTGCCGCCAAATTCGCGAGGCAGCGCCTCGGCATCTACCAGCGCCCGCATGAACGCGCTGTGGCGGCTGCGAGGCACATAGAGGCGACCGCTTTCAGTACGGTAGTCCGTGAGCTGCGCGCGATCGAAGGCGGCTTCCATGATTGCCAGTTCGGAGGAGGGCAATACGCTCCCAGAAAGCAG
>Ga0209086_10002909_pt1 | contig 13171 bp, 11 predicted proteins | sample M_130207_XF_Meta_FD_187312 | JGI IMG/M metagenome (GOLD analysis project Ga0209086, IMG submission 187312) | Freshwater microbial communities from Lake Montjoie, Canada to study carbon cycling - M_130207_XF_MetaG (SPAdes) (version 2) | ecosystem: Environmental > Aquatic > Freshwater > Lake...
GAGGATGATAATTGGCCCCAGCGCGCTGATCCAGAAAAACGGCAGAACCCAGTCCTGAATCCCTTGGGCGGATTTAAGAAACTCGCTCACACCGCCCAGACCACTGCGGGGACCGAGGCTGAACCAGTGCACCAAAAGAAAAAGTCCTAGAAAGATTCTTAAGGGACCATCCAAGGGCGAATCTGTCCCGCGCCTACGAATCTCGAGAGCGACGGCCGTGGCCACAATAACGACTAGGCCAAGATAGAAGCCGCCCTCATCGACGATGAAATTGCCAGGCATTCCAGACAGGAGAAGGCCTCCACGATCGAACCAGGAGAGCGGAGCTTTGATGGAAAAACTGGATTGCCAACCGAGTAAAGGATCGGTGGAAAAGAGAGTCATGCGTCCGGCCTCGCGTAAACCTGGAAGCTGCGGGAGTAGTCCTAAAACCACCCAAACGGCGGCTGCACCAAGACATCCCTTGATGAGGGGCATCGACTTGCTTTGAAAACGAAAGTGAAGCCAGACAGCTAGGCCTAGGGCTACGGGGGCAAAAACGGCGGTGATCTTATTGAAAGTGAGGCTCATCGCAGCCACAGCGATGGCCAAAATAATCATCCCCCTTCCAGATCCGCGGGTGGCGATTTCGAGTAACGCCCACCCAATCAATGGTGGATAGGGCATACAGAAAATGACTGGCATATGCTCGTTGCCTGCAAGTCGAAGGGCGGCTTGAGGTCCTAGAGCATAGAGGAAAGCCGCGATCCACCCTGCCCTCTTGTCGCCAGTCAATCGGCGGACAAAAGCCGCCATCAATAGGCCCGAAGTTCCGAGGGCAATAAAACCCAGAACCTTCCCTCCTATAATCGGATCGGTAAAGAGACCGCCTAGGACGAGCCAAAACATCGCCAAAGCCGTACCTGCCAAGGGAGCAGTTGGCGCTCCCCCCAGATAGTTGGGACTCCACCAGGCAAAACCTTTATTGGCAAGTATGAGATCCCAAACATCCTTCGACTTCGCGTAGTTGGCTAAGAGCTCTTGATTGGATGGACCTAGGCCCACCCAGCCCGCAAAAAGCGCCCCCAGAACAGCGAAAAAGATGCAGGCCTCTGCGGAGAAGTAAAATTTCTTAGAACCCTTGGACATGAAACTATCAGTCTAGAAGATTCGCTTTTTAACAACAAGCACTCAAAGCGCTGTTAGCAAAGGAGTAGTCAATCCTTATGGCAAAGACTTCTGGTTGAGTACTCTTTTAGTCCGGAAGCCAGCTTGGATTTAAGTCCAAAGAAACATTTGAGACTCGCGATGAGAGTTGTCCTGCGGGAGCTCCTAAGCCGATTAAATAACCCCGAACCGCCCCGATGTCATCCAGCATAACCTCAAGACGTCTGCCATCATGGGGGTTCGTTCCGCTGTTGGCTTTAACCTCGATTGCCAAGCGCTCGTTTCCCCGATCCATCACCAAGTCCACTTCCTGACCTGTTGCCGTCCGCCAATAGAAGAACTGCGTGTGGGGGCGCTTGAGCCGTTCGCGCCGGATCAGATCCTCGACCACAAAACCCTCCCAACTGCCACCCCGCACGGAATGTCCATCTAACTGCTTAAGATCTGAAATATTTAGAAAGTGGTGGAGAAGACCCGTGTCTCGGATAAAAATTCTTGGTGATTTAACTAGTCGCTTTCGTATTTTACGGAAATAAGGGGGGAGTCGTCGGATCAAAAAGACGCCTTCCAGCAGATCCAGTCCGTGTTTCACAGTGTGATAACTTACTCCCAGTGCGTTTCCGAGCGCGGAGAGATTCAGTAATCCCCCCTGCTGCCCAGCGACCATAGTGAGAAGTCTACGAAGCAACATGGCGTCCGGTCGGTAGCCATAGGTTGCGAGGTCCCGCTGGAGAATCGTTTCTAGATAAGGTTCCCACCATGTTCGAAAATCACCCCGCAAGGCTTCGGGAAACCCCCCCTTCAGCCAATGCTCCTGTACGGGAAGCCCGGTTTCATATGGAGTCAAGGGATCGAGATGGAGGATGCCCACTCTGCCAGCCAGCGATTCTGAGACACCGCGGATGAGTGCGGGTTGGGCTGAACCAAGAATGCAAAAATGACAATTCCCGTCGGATCGACGTCGATCAATCTCGCCACGCAACGCCGCGAACACATCTGGAACAATCTGCGCTTCATCCAAAATTGTCACCTTACCCAACCGGGCAATCTCATGGGAGGGATCTTCCGTAAAACGCAACCGAACCATCGGCGACTCCAAATCGAGATATTCCGCGTCTGGAAAAGTTTCCCTTGCGAGGGTAGTTTTCCCAACCTGACGCGCGCCAAGCATAACTACCGCGGGAAAATGTTCTGCAAGGTCTGCTAAACGATTACTAGCCAGCCGCTTCCAGTTCATATTTGGATATTAGAAGATTATCCTCTAATATGCAATTTGTATATTCTAATTAAGTAAACAAGTTGATATTCGGAAATTTAGGGTTGGAGCACGGCAAGGCATCCTCCCAAATAGTTGGGACTCCACCAGGCGAAGCCATTATTGGCAACGATGAGATCCCAAACATCCTTCGACTTCGCGTAGTTGGCTAAGAGCTCTTGATTGGATGGCCCTAGGCCCACCCAGCCCGCAAAAAGTGCCCCCAAAACGGCGAAAAAGATGCAGGCCTCCGCGGAGAAGTGAAAATTCTTGGAACCCTTGGCCATAAGAGGTTTATAGTAGAGCTGTCCTTTAAATGAACAAGCCAAGGAAAACTCCCAAAGAATCAACTCTTCGTCCGCAAAAACGATTCCGTCGTAAGTTCTTCGTTAGGGTTGCTATGGGAGTAGTCCTCCTTGCCTGGGCATCTCTTTACTTACCCAACCTCGGCACAACGCCACGATGGTACGGGGACGAGACAATTACGCTGAGTTGCGGACAGGACTTAGTCCACGGCGTTTTCGCGAATCGGGCCACATGGAATACCTATATGAATCCGCAGTTTTGCTATCAACCTGGGTACGTTTTTCTAGTAGGACTCGCTTCAACTGTAAGCCATCAGAACATTGCTTGGCCGCGCTTTCTCAACGCGCTATGCGCACTGGGAATCGCTTTAGTTGCTCTTCGGGTTCTAGGAAGACGCTTCGGGCTCCTCACCGCTTTATCCATCGGCTTGCTTTTCCTAGCTTATGAACAAAGCGTAATTCATTTTCGCTGGGTCTACGCGCATAACGCAGTCGCCTTAGGATTATTTATCTGCTTCTGCTTCCAAACGATTCCAATGCGAAGACGCAGAGGTTGGGGCGCGGGCGCAGGACTCGCTATTGCGGCAGCTTCCCATCCTTTGGCTTTACAGGGTGGCTTGGCAGCGTTTCTCAACCGCTGGAATCAACCCCGGGCATGGCTTCCCCTTTTTCTTCCGCCTCTCGCCGTAGGACTACTTTCGTTAAGCCCCATCTTTTTTTGGAAACCAGACTGGCTCATTCATGATATATTTGAACTGAAAGAGTTTTATGGATCTTTCACCCAAGATCTCGGCGCAGGATGGCAGTGGCCAATTAACTTCTGGAACTTTTTTACCCATGACTGGTTTCATATCCTAGCGCTGGCCTCTGCCCTTTTTTGCCTTTTTTCTCGGTTTCGACCTATTGCCTTAGCCTCCATCCTCGTAGCGGCGCTCCTCACCCGCAACCGACAGAATCTCCCTGTGTTTTACTATCAGGCAGTTGTTATCCTACCCTTACTAGCCGCAGAGATTGGTTATGCCATCGTTCGATTGTCTAAAGTCCTTCCTTGGCAGAAACATATTTCGCGATGGCTAGCCTTCGTGCTTCCGGCGTTTCTATTCTGTTTAGTTCTCCCGAAGGTTTGCACTTCGAGCCTTATTTCACGGAATGATCCATGGGTAGTTCACTCCATCAACGACATCAAAGAAACCGCAGATTGGGTAAATCAACACACCCAACCTGAAGACCTTGTTATTTGTCATTGGAATATTGGATGGTTGCTTCAATCCCAAAATGCAGACCCCTTGATGTGCGTTGGATGGCAAGGCATTCCGACCTTTACCTATGAGAATGGAATCTCAAGGGAACGTTTCCGATACAGTGCTGATCAAAAGCGAGCTAAGTTTTTAGTTATCTGTGAGATCGACCGGATTTGGACCTTTGGACAACCGAACGTGAATCAGATCTTCAACGACCAGAGTTTACTCTCATGGACCCCGGTATATCAAAATTCAAATTGTCTCGTCCTTGGACGTAGGATCGCGCCTTAAACTCCTGCTTCAAGAACAAGAGCAGCCTGAATCCAAAGATCTCGAGACCCGTAGTCATAGGATTTTATCCTCCACGGCGTCCGAGCAATAATTTCACGCGCTTCATTTTGAGAAAAAAGCAGACTGGGCTCAGGAGGATGAAGTGGCTCCGACCAACCCATCAACTTCCTTATCCCTGAGATGATCCGAAGAACGAAAACCGAAGGAGCAAACCGATGAGGCCAGAAAATGACCGCCTTACCACCGACCTTCACGCTGGAATGCATAGAAATAAGGATTTTAATGATATCTGGATGGGAAAAGTGTTCGACCAATCCTAGCGAGTAAATGCCGTCAGCACCGTTCCCTACTGGCCCTTCCAATATATTACCCCGAAGAGTCTTGGCTTGGGGATAATGATGCCGATACAAGCCAAGTGCTTCTGGCGAGATATCCACTCCTGTTATTTGAAATTCAGAGAAACTTTTTTCATCCACTTCACCACCTCCACATCCCACATGCAGGAGGACTGCTCCAACAGAAAACTCACTTTTCAAAATCGCATGCAAGCGATTCACAATAAATAGCCTTCGGTAGATCGAGGCTAGAACTGCGTACCAGTGCCGTCCTTTGACGTCACGGGCTCTCCAGTAGCGGTCCCACCCACTGGCATCATTCGGCATCGCGACCACGGAGCCACGACGCAAAGATATCGCGAAGAGCATAAGCAGGCTGCGAAATGCCTGCCGCATATTCAACTTGGATTCACCGTAAACACGTTTGGGTAAGTGAATAGAAACCTCTTCACAGGAAACTCCAGCATGATGAAAAACAGCCAGACTTTCGAAGAAAAAGGAATACCCAGAGGATGTAACTTGGTCCCATAGGTTCTGCGGAATCATCTTGATCCGATACAAACGAAAAGCTCCTGTAGCATCCATCGGTAAACCAAGTAAGCGATGGGTGAGGAAATGGCCGAGATGCGTCAGGATTCTTCTTTTTAAATTCCAGTCCTCTAATGATTTTTTGTCGAGAAACCGAGAGCCCACAATAATCGGAGCAGTGAGCTTTGCTGAGAAGAGCCTTGAAATATCTTCTGGCTGATGCGAGAAATCACAATCCATTGTTATCAATGAGTCATACCCTTTATTGTAGGCATATCTCAAAATGTCTCGGTGTGCCGATCCTATCCCCATACAAGGACCTCGATGGATCACTCGGATAGACGGATGCTCATTCGCTAGAGAATCCAAAAGTTCACCAGTGCTATCCGTCGACTGGTCATCGATAAAGAGGATATCAGCAGCCAAAGGAATCTTAAGAAGCCTCTTCACCATCAACGGAACATTCTTCGCCTCGTTCAGGGTCGGAATCCCTATCAGAACCGAGTTCATAGAGGCTCTCCGCTATCAACGACAAGCTGTCGACCAAGTTCAGGAAGATGCATTTTAATTATATGGCCCGCTGCTGAATGCAACTTAGAGGCGTCACCCAAAAAACGACGCTTTGGCTTTGTCAGAATATCCTCCCTTGTAAGGATGTGTTGCCTCCAATCCAGACCCACCGCTCGAAATACGGACTCAGCAAATTCCGCTACAGTATGCTCGGTCCCTGTTGCCAAGACGTATTCCCCACCATCTTCTAACTCTAAAATGGAGGTCATAGCCCGAGTGTATTCTGGAGCGTATCCCCAATCGGAAGTGGCGGACAAGTCGCCTAGGGTAATCTTATACGAAGAATCTTTTTTTGCTTCGAGCGCAGCGGAGAGCAGTTTGCGTGAAAGAAAACCATTGGACCGGTAGATTGATTCATGAGGAAAAAGAATCGCATGCGAAACAAATAGACCATGTTTTTCGCGGGCCTCCATACTGGCCCGCATCCCCGCAACCTTACTCTCCCCATAAACACAGTCGGGCCGGAGAGCAGTAGTTTCATTTTGTGGGTAGACTGAAGTATTCCCAAAGATATGAGCGGAGGAGGCGTATAGGAGACGTGTTTTTGGTGTCTTCGCAAGGCAACCTGCCACGACGTTTTGCCATCCTTGACAATGAACCCGAAAGGAATCTTCTCGTTCCTTCGCCAGGTCGGTAACTACAGCTTCGCTAGAGCGGTGTGAGGCTGCCAAATAATAAACCCTATCGGGCTTTTCCCCTGAAAGAAGGCTGGTTAATGCCTCCTTATTTAAGGGGTTGCATGGGTCAGTTTTACCCACCCCTAAGACCGAATGCTTGGAAGCTCGAAGTTGCTGACATAAAATTCTTCCATCTTGGCCATTCGAACCAAAAACAATCACTTTCATTATGCAGTCACAATCTCAATCTCTGGCATAGGAAAAATCATCCTTCCGCCACGAGCCAAATAAGGAGCTTCTTTTCTTAAGACAAAATCGCGAAAATGCCACGGAAGAACGAGGTAGTAGTCGGGGTTGCGTTTTTTTCCCTCTTCCTCAGAGAGAATGGGTATTCCAGAGCCAGGGGTAAACCGCCCATGTTTTGCAGGATTTACATCGACGACCGCTTCAATCTCATTTGGCCCGAATCCGCAAAACTGCAGAATCACATTTCCCTTTGTCGATGCTCCATAGGCAAGAATCCGCTTCCCATCATTTCGAAGAGAATGAATGAGTCTACGAAGAGATTCGCGGTGGTGAAATACTCGCTCGGCAAAAGCAAGAAATGGCGCTGAGGTTCCAAGGCCCATTCGCTCTTCTTCCGCAAGAAGCCAATCGATAATTTTCGTTTCTTGTGGATAGGAGGATTTTCCTTTTACCGCGGTTACCGCAAAACTCCCCCCGTTCGTGGAGTTCATTAGAACCTCCACAGGCAATAAGCCGGCATGATCCAGAAGTTCGAGCACGGGTTTTAAAGAGTAATATTCCAGATGTTCATGACAAATTGTGTCGTAAGAGTTCTGCCGAAGCATTGTTGGCATGTACGACTGTTCAAAATGCCATATCCCTCCTTCAGGCAACAAACTAGCAATTTGATTCACAAATCCTGACGGATCTTCAAGATCGTAAAACATAGCTACAGATGTAATTAACCTCGGGCGAACTTCCGATGTAGCTTTCTGAAACTTTTCAGCAGAGAAGAAATCAGGAATCAGCTGGACACCATCAGTGTAATGGGGCCGAAACTTTTCTGCGGATGGATCCATTCCGATCCTTCGAATTCCCTTTACCGTAAAAGCCTTCAGCAGTGTGGCATCACTGCTGCCAATATCCAATATGCCGTCTCCTGAAGTTAGTCCGCAAATGCGCTCAAGGCGTTTCGCTTTGGAAGTAAGGTGCTCGACCATGGAGGCGTTTAAGCCTGAGCGGTACCCGTACCCCTCCCCATACATTTCACCTGCGTCAAAAGAGTGTGCTAACTGGAGAAGCCCACTCCTCTGAGACCAAACAAGTTCTAAGGGTCCTCGAGTTATCTTATCCGTTGGCGATGTCGGGAAAACACCAGTAAGGGCCTGCTCCCCCAAAGAAAGAACTGGGATAAGTTTCTTATCACCACTAATCCGGCACTCTGTAATTGCCTGATAGCCTTGATTTATGGCTGGGCTTAAGGAACCGTTCATAACCCGCTTAATGACGCAGAGTTTATTCCAGTCATTGGTAAAGCAAGTGATTCAACCGATAAGATTTGAGCGATAGGATAATTTATAACTTTTCGCGCAAAACACTCCTGCTCATGCATCGCTCGTGGGTAATAGATTTCCGTTTGAACCCCCTTTACCCCCAGTTTTTCCCTAAGGGCATCCCTTTTACCCTTACCGGTCACCCGAATCACAAATTGATTCCAGGTATGCTCCCCGTCACCTGAGTGACAGGAAAAAGGCAGGAGGATTGTTCCTTGTTTCTGCTCAGCAGACGACCCCTGCCCCTGACAGATGCAAGAATCAAGCGGCATGATTGCGCTCCACTTTTCCTGCAACTCTGTCATGAGCTTCATCGCATTGGCCCTCCTCTTATCCAGGGCAGAATCAAGATGCTTTAATTTTACCCGCAAAAAAGCGGCTTGAAGTTCATGGAGCCGAAAGTTCCCGCCAATCATCTCATGAAAATATTTCTCTTTCGCTCCGTGCACCCGAAGAATCCGTATCTTTTCGGCCAGAGCAGCATCGCTTGTTGTCACGAGCCCACCCTCCCCTAGCGCTCCAAGATTCTTCGTCGGAAAAAATGAAAACGTTCCCAAAGTGCCCATGGTGCCCGCCTGCCGCCCCTTATCCTTTGCCCCCAGCGCTTGTGCCGCGTCCTCAATCACCGGAATACCATGTTTTCTAGCTGCGGCCAAAATTGGATCCATATCGGCACACTGACCAAATAGATGAACCACAATAATGGCTTTTGTTTTCGGTCCGATCTTCGCCGCTACCTGATCCGCCCGCAGGTTGTAACAGCACTCAGCACTATCCACAAAGACAGGCACCCCACCCAGCCTTGCCACCGCTCCAGCCGTAGCAAAAAACGTGTAGGTCGGACAAATCACCTCATCCCCAGGTCCGACCCCCAGCGCTTGAAGGGCCAAGAGAAGGGCATCCGATCCATTCGAAACCCCAATCGCGTGCGGAGTCCCAATCCATGCACCGATCTCCTTTTCAAATGCCTCAACTTCAGGACCAAGAACAAATCGACCGCTATCGAGGACCCGATCAAATGCCGACTGAAGCTCCGCCCGGTATGGTGCGTGCTCCGCCACTAGATCAAGCATCGGAACCTTCATAAGTGCCTTATCATAGCCGAGAAAACCCAAGACTGAATCCCAAAAAGAACTTTTTCGTAGGATTGCCCTAAGCACCCGCCCTAGGCAGTTTCAACCTATGTCCAGTTCCAACGGAGCAAAGTTTATCGTGCAAGGCGGGAATCCCATTTCAGGAGAAATTGAACCCCAGGGAAACAAGAACGAAGCCATGCCCCTGATGGCCGCCGCCTGTCTAACCGGCCAACCCGTCATCCTGCAAAACATCCCACAAATCGAAGATGTTCGACTGATGGAAAAGATCCTTAACGATCTCGGCCTATCTACATCAGAGTCCGACACCTGCTCCACGCGCCGCACGCTGACTCTTCAGGCCAAAGAAGGACCAAAATCGACAATCCATTCTGAGCTTGGTTCACGCCTGCGTGGCTCGGTCACTCTGGCAGGACCCCTCCTCGCCCGTACAGGAGAAGTTACCTTGCCACGCCCTGGTGGTGACCGAATCGGACGGCGTCGCCTCGACACTCACCTACAAATCTTTTCGGCTCTAGGAGCTACGATTGACGACAACAAAGACGGCCTTCAGATCAAAGCCAAGAAACTGCGCGGAGCCGATATCCTGCTGGATGAAGCGTCCGTCACCGCTACTGAAAACGGCCTCTGTGCCGCATCCCTCGCAGTAGGAACAACCATCATCCACAATGCGGCCAGCGAGCCCCATGTCCAAGCCCTAGCCAATCTGCTCAATGCAATGGGTGCTCAGATCACGGGAATCGGAACCAATACTCTTACGATCGAAGGGGTGAAATCCCTGAGGGGCGCCACTCATCGAATTGGTCCCGACTACCTAGAGGCCGGTTCATTCCTTGCCTTGGCTGCTGTCACAGGAGGTGCTTTGAAGATCAAAAATGCAGCTCCTCATCATATGCGAATGATTTTACAAACTTTCGCCCGCCTCGGAATTCATACAGATATTCAGGGACAGGATATTCTCATCGCCAAGAATCAGAAACTAGAAGTGGAAAAAGAGTTCGGCGGTGCGGTTCCGCACATCGCCGATGCTCCATGGCCTGGATTCCCCGCCGATATGACTTCCGTTGCGCTCGTCACCGCCACCCAGTGTAAAGGCACAGTCTTGATTCACGAAAAACTGTTCGAATCCCGACTCTTTTTTGTCGACGGTCTTCTCGAAATGGGGGCACGAATCATCCTTTGTGATCCTCATCGTGCCGTAGTTCTCGGCTCTGACAAACTACGTGGGGCCAAACTCGCCAGCCCAGATATCCGCGCAGGAATGGCACTCCTCATCGCCGCACTTTGTGCAGAGGGGGAATCAGAAATCCGCAACATCACTCAGATCGATCGTGGCTTTAGCCGGATCGAGGAGCGCCTCAAGTCGCTCGGCGCTCAAATTGAGCGCAGGTAATAGGTCTTACCCCTTGAGAATCGTTGCTCCGGATGCGGGGCGCGAAGCGAAGATCGTGGCGGCGATGCCAGTTCTGGCTTTGTAGTCGTCGGAGATTTTTTTTGTGATGGCATCTACGGAACTGGCTTTAACCAGCGCCACGCAGCAACCACCGAAGCCTCCGCCGGTCATGCGGCAGCCATAGACGCCACCCTGCTCGCCGATCGCCTCGGCAATCTCCACGACCGCATCGAGTTCCGGGCAGCTGACTTCGTAATCATCCCTCAGGGCTACATGACTCGCATGCATCAACCGACCCACGGCGACCCAATCGGATTGTCGCATACATCCAGCCGCACGCACCGTGCGGCTGATTTCGCCGATAACGTGCCGAGCCCGCCGGTAGACCAACTCCCTCATTTTGCTTTTTCCGTTTTCGAGTTGCTCGAGCGACACATCGCGGAGCGATTCCACGCCGAGGTTTCTTGTGGCTTCCTCACATTGTGCCCGGCGCTCGGCGTATTCGCCGCCGCTCAGTTCGTGCTTCACGTTGGTATTGATAATAAGCAGCGCTACGGACGGGTCCTGCAAAGGCACGATCTCGGTTTTCCGAGTGCGGCAGTCCAGCAGGAGCAGGTGGCCTTCGCGTCCCAATGCAGAAATAAACTGATCCATGATGCCACAAGGGACCCCCGCGAAGTCGTGCTCGGCCTTCTGGCAGAGCAATGCTTTTTCGACAGGATCAAGCGTCGTGCCGGTAACCGCTTCGAGCAGAGTCGCGGTGCAAACCTCGAGAGCGGCGCTGCTGCTCAAGCCGCTGCCAAGCGGCACGGTGGAATGCAAAAGCACGTCGAGGCCTCCGGGCTGAATGCCGCGTGCCTGAAAGCCGGCGACAACGCCACGAGGATAATTTCCCCATTTAGGCACACCTGGTACTACGGGCCGGGAAAGATCAATCGTCGCCACCTCAGCCTCTAAGGTGCTGCGTAGCGTGATGATATCTCGGCCATCTACCGGCCGATCTGCCGCCATCACGCTATAAAACTCGATAGCCATCGGCAGGACAAAACCGTCGTTGTAATCGGTGTGCTCGCCAATGATGTTAACCCGGCCCGGGGCGGCGGCGATCCATCGTGGCGGACGGCCGTAGATTTTTTCAAATTCGGTGGCGACATGCGTTCCGAGGTCTTGGAGTTTTTTCATAATGTTTTTTAGCGGGTGGAGAATTTGTAGGTCGTGGTTTGGGTGTAGGTTTGTCTGGGGCGAAGAATGATGGAGGGAAACTTTGGGTGATGGAGAGAGTCGGGAAAATGCTGGGTCTCCAGACAGAGACCGCTGTGCTGAGTGTAGTGGATGCCGCCATAGCCGCACTGCGTTCCATCCAGCCAATTGCCGGTGTAAACCTGCACACCAGGCTCGGTGGTCCGTACCTCCATCACCCGCCCGAAAGTCCCCTCGTAAACCGTGGCGCAAGCCGCGAGTCGTTGTCCGCGGCCCTTGAGGACGAAATTGTGATCATAGCCAATGGGCTTTCCCGTCAGCCGAGCCAAGTCACGGCCGATAGGTTTCCTCTTGGTAAAGTCGAACGCCGTGCCAGCAACAGGCACCTGCTTGCCAGTGGGAATCGAGGTGGCGTCCACTGGGATGTAAGCTTTCGCAGCGACCTTCAGCTCGTGGTCAAGAACGTTACCGCCGCCAGCGAGGTTGAAATAACTATGGTTGGTCAGATTGACCGGCGTAGCGCGGTCGGTGGTGGCGGTGTAGTCAATCCGTAGCTCGTCGCCATTGGTAAGTGTCATCAACACGGTGACGTCAAGATTCCCTGGATACCCCTCCTCCCCGTCCCGACTCAGGTAAGTGAAGGCCACCGTGGCTTCCCTGCCGTTCACAATCTCGGCCGACCACACAACCTTGTCGAAGCCTCTGGCGCCACCGTGGAGATGGTGCGGACTGTTGTTGACGGCCAATTTGTACTTCTTTCCGTCGAGTTGGAAACGGCCTTTGGCTGTGCGATTCGCCACCCGACCGACCGTGCAGCCCAGATAGCTGGGATTGCCGCCAAGATATTGCCGGAGATTATCGAACCCAAGCACGATGTTACCGAGGCGACCTTCCCGGTCAGGAACCCGCAGTTCAGTGATGATCGTGCCGTAGTTAGTGATTTTGGCGCAGAGACCCTGCGCATTAGTCAGCGTGAAGAGATCGACGCGTTTTTCCCCGGGGCCTTTTCCAAAGAGTTTCTTGGTGACGGTGGCTTTCATAAGCGGAAAAATTAGCCAAACAGCTGGCATCGGCTATCACGCCGACACCAGTGGGGCAGCTATGGTATGTCGTTCTTGCCGCGAATCGCCCCGAGCAACATCAAGGAGCCAAACACGAGGAGCACGATGCCCCAGATCATATTAATGTTAATGCCCAGCGAGACGGAATCGGCGGCTTTAAACACACCGTAGCCCGTCAGCAACACTCCTATCAGGGTGAACATAAAGCCAATCGGCCAGCGGATATCTAGTCCCATAGTATTAATTTCCTTTTGGTTGGATTGTTTGGTTTACCAGAAGATCAAGTTCATGATCAAGCAGGCGAACAGCAACACCAAGCCGACGACACCTGGCTGCAGGTAGAATGGCACGTCGCCAGGCTTAATTTTTGGAGTGAGAGAATAGACCAAACCTTTTAGGTCCTCGTCCGTCTTCTGTGATCTGGTGACAAAGGTGATCGCCACAGTTAAGAAAAAGCAGACGATAAAGGCGAATGAGGCCAGCCAGAAGTTCTGCGCCATCTCACTTGGGAAGACATGCAGGACACCGAGGTAACCACCCTTGACCCCAGGCAAGTTGCCCGTCGTGATGGTCAAG
>Ga0209086_10002912_pt1 | contig 13164 bp, 11 predicted proteins | sample M_130207_XF_Meta_FD_187312 | JGI IMG/M metagenome (GOLD analysis project Ga0209086, IMG submission 187312) | Freshwater microbial communities from Lake Montjoie, Canada to study carbon cycling - M_130207_XF_MetaG (SPAdes) (version 2) | ecosystem: Environmental > Aquatic > Freshwater > Lake...
AACCCGTCCGCCTCGAAATCGGCAAGGCGGAAGTCATCGCCGACGGCAGCGACGTCGCCCTCATCGCGCTCGGCGACATGTTCCCCGTCGCTGAAGCCGCCAAGAAAGAACTCGAAGCCAAAGGCCTCTCCGTCGCCCTCATCAATCCGCGCTGGATCAAGCCCCTCGACATGGCCTGCTTCGAATCCTTCGCCAAAAAAGTGAAGGTCGTCTGCACCCTCGAAGACCACGTCCTCCGCAACGGCTTCGGCGCAGGCGTCATCGAGCAGCTCAGCGATGCCGGCATCTACACACCCGTCGTCCGTATCGGCTGGCCCGACCAGTTCGTCGAGCACGGCACCCCCGCAATTCTTCGCCAAAAGCACGGCCTCAGCGTCGAAAATACCGTCGCGAAGGTGCTCGGTGCTCTTTCGAAAGAGTAATTTAGCAGGTCAATATCGGCGCTTATTTGTGCTCAATTGGTTATTTTGCGTCAGTCGTCTCATATCGACTGCTGATTGAAAAATCGCCTGATAACTGCAAGCTCCATCCATGAAACGGCTCCTCACTATCCTGCTCTGTGCATTATGTCTTTCCGCCTGTGAAAAACAGCCTGCCGAGGTCGATTTCGCCGACAAGAACGTCGAAATGCTCAATGATGGAAAAGAAGCGAACTACCAGGGCAAACCCTACACCGGTCTTGTTCGTAACAAGCATTCGAGCGGCAAGACGGCTGGCGAATACCCTTATCAGAACGGTAAGATGCATGGTGTGATGAAGGAGTGGTGGGAAAATGGCCAGCAGTCCGCCGAAACCAACTTTGATCACGGTCAGCGACACGGCCTGAACCGCTACTGGGACATGAAAGGCAAGCAGACCAAGGAACAAATCTACGACCACGACAAATCCATCAGCGAGAAGCACCTCTGAACTTGGAACCTTAAACCTGAAACTTTAAACGCAAGTTCATGGTCGCCCCCGTTATCGCCCTGCTCGTCATCGCCCTCGTCTCACTGCTGGCGGTGCGGGTGGGATCGACGGCACTGATGATGACTGGAATTAGCTGGGACACGGCCAGCTTCCAAGCTTACTCCGCGTTCTTTGGCGTCGGTTTCACCACGAAAGAGGCCGAACTTGTGGTGAACCACCCCGTGCGCCGCCGCATCATTCGCGATCTCATTCTCGCCGGCAACGTCGGCCTCACCTCCGCGCTTGCCACGCTCATTGTCACACTCCTTCAAAGTGGCTCCGGTGGCGATACGATGCTCATGCTTGGCTGGCTCATCGGCGGATTACTGCTGCTACTGTTTATTTCACGCCTCACTTGGTTTCAAAAAATTCTTGATCGTGTTATTCAACGCACGTTGGAGCGCACTGGCATGGTGCGCGCGCTTGATTACGAATTGCTACTGCGCATTCAACACGGCTACGTCGTCTCTGAAATCGAAATCCTGCCGAACACCTTCCTCGCCGGTCGAACCTTGAGTGAATCACGCCCTTGGGACCGAGGCGTCGTCATTTTTGGCGATCAAGCGCGATGGCGAAACACACCCTGATATCCCCAGTCGTGATGATTTGATCAAAGCGGGAGATGTCGTCACCGCCTATGGTAAGGAGTCCGCACTTCACACCATGACAAAGCCGCAGGATCAGCTCCCCACATCTCTCAATGATAATTCATCAGGGCGCGTGGAATCTAAGGACTGAAGATTTTAATGCGCGTGACCTTCGGCGGATCCGACATAAACGCTCTACATCACCGTCGGTAACAATTTGTAGCCAGTGCGGAGAACATCGTCGGTTTGCTACGTTGACCTGAATTCATGCTATGAAACCTCTCTCAATTCTGTTACTCGGCCTCGCTCTGAGTTCGTGCACTTCCATGCGCTCACCTCTTTTTCTTGGCTTCGTGCCCAAGGATCACGGCCTCATCGGGGCAGGGGAAGGCCCCGTGTGGAAGGATGGCTCGCTCTACTTCACCGACGGCGAGCACATCAACCGCATGGACCCGAAAGGCCACACGACAGTGTTTCGACAGAATGCGTCGAATGGTCTGCTCTTTGATCGCGAAGGCCGCCTCGTTGCTTGTGAGTCGGGTCTGCGTCGTGTCACACGCACCGAGAAAGACGGCCGCATCACCGTGCTCGCCGATCGCTTCGAAGGGAAGCGCTTCAACACGCCGAATGATCTCTGCATGGACTCGAAAGGACGGATTTACTTCACGGATCCGCGCTATGGAGATCGCACCTCGATGGAGATGCGGGAAGAAGGCGTTTATCGCATTGATGCCCCTGATAATATCACCCGCATCAACTGCGAAGGCGCAGAACGCCCCAATGGCATCTTCATCACACCGGACGACAAGCATCTCTACATCGCCGACAATAATAACAACAACCACGGCGGCTCGCGGAAACTGCTGCGCTACGAATTCGACAAGAACGGCGATGTGAAGTCAGGCAGCCGGAAGGTCATCTTTGATTGGAAAGACGGACGTGGTCCCGATGGCATGAAAATGGATGCCGCAGGTCGCATCTACGTCGCTGCAGGCACGAACAAAGTGACCGAATGGGAAACCAATCGCTTCAAAGCCGGCTGCTACATCCTCTCGCCCAGCGGACGCCTCATCGACTTCATCCCCACCGCCCCCGACGAAGCCTGCAACTGCGCTTTCGGCGGCAAGGATGGCAAAACTCTCTTCATTACCTCCGGCAATCATCTGTGGAGCATGCCGCTGAAGTGATGTGCAGCGACTCTCTTGGATTCGAAGTTGATAAACGCATGATTCGTCGTAACGCCGGATTCCTCTGCCTGCAAAACCTCGTGCTTGCCGATTTTCAGCAACCGTTGCCCGGGGTGCACCTGTGGCAGAATACGTGGAATGTCTTTGTGCTAAAGCACGAGGAGCAAACCCCATGGTTAATTCTTTGACTTCATCATCCAGACTACATAACACGAAAAATGAGCGCTAAGTGAATAGCTCTTAGAGAAGGCAAAACCGTGTGAAAGTATCACCGCCTCCTGCTTCGTATTCCAAGCTCCGATTTATATGACAAAAACCCTCATCTTTACGGCTTTCGCCACAATAAGCTTAAGTGCCGCCGAACTGCCCGTGCCTGCCAAAATCGAGTTCAATCGCGATGTGCGGCCGATTTTGAGCGACAACTGCTTCTACTGCCACGGCAACGATCCAAAGCACCGCGAGGGAAAACTCAGGCTGGATATTCGTAAAGAGGCTCTCGCCAAGGAAGCATTCGTGCCGGGGAAGGGGAAGGACAGCGAACTCGTCTCACGCATCCTGACCAATGACGAAGACGACCTCATGCCGCCGCCGGATTCGCACAAGAAGCTCACGCAGCGGCAGAAGGATATCCTCAAGAAGTGGATCGACCAAGGCGCGGCCTATCAGCAGCACTGGGCTTATGAGAAGCCGGTCAAAGCGGTGATCCCCGCAGGCAAGAATGGCGTTGATGTGCTCGTGCAGAAGCGTCTCGTCGAGATCGGACTCAAGCCGTCGCCACAGGCGGACAAACGCACGCTCATTCGCAGGCTCTCCTTTGATCTGCTTGGTCTGCCGCCCAAACCATCCGACGTGTCTGACTGGTCCGAGAAAAGCTACGACGAACTCGTGACCCAACTCCTAAAAAACCCGCACTACGGCGAGCGCATGGCCATTGGCTGGCTTGATGTGGTGCGCTTCGCGGACACCATCGGTTACCACAGCGATACTCCGCGCAATGTTTGGCCCTATCGTGATTACGTCATCAAATCCTTCAATGACAACAAGCGCTTCGATCGCTTCACCATGGAGCAAATCGCCGGTGATCTCATGCCGGATGCGAATCAGGAAACCAAAGTCGGCTCTGCCTTCAATCGCTTGCTCCTCTCTACCGAGGAAGGCGGCGCACAGGCCAAAGATTACGAGCAGCGCATGCTCACCGACCGCGTGCGCGCCGTCGGTGCCGCATGGATGGGTCAAACCACCGGCTGCGCTCAGTGCCATGATCACAAGTTCGATCCCTTCAACCAACGCGACTTCTACCAGCTTGGTGCCTTCTTTGCTGACATCAAAGAGGGCATCATCGGCAAGCGCGAGGATGGCATGATCGTCGGCAAGCCGGATGATGAAAAGAAACTCGCACAACTCGATACCACTCTCGCCGACGCGAAGAAAAAGCTCGCCGCCGTGCAGCCCAAGCTCACCGAAGCCCAAAAAGCCTGGGAGACCGAACTGCTCGCCAAAAAAGCCGTCACCGAAAAGGTGGAGAAGGACATTCTTGCCATCCTCAAAGCCAAAAACTCCAACGCGAAGCAAAAGCAAACGGTAGAAGCTCATTTCCTCAAAACAACACCACTCTATAAAACCGAGCGCGAGGCTGTCGTGAAGGCCGAGGCGGCCCGGAAAGCCTTCTACGACCCGCTACCGAAGTGCATCGTCTCCATCAGCGACACCGCCAAGCGCACCGTGCGCATCCTGCCGCGTGGTGATTGGATGAACGAGAGCGGCGAGGTCGTGAAGGCCTCGCTGCCGAGTTACTTGCCGAAGCCGAAGATTGAAGGCCGCGATCTCACGCGCCTCGACCTCGCGCAGTGGCTTGTCTCCAAAGACAATCCGCTTACTGCCCGCACCGTGATGAATCGCCTATGGAAGCAGTTCTTCGGCACCGGTTTGAGCAAGGTGCTCGACGATCTCGGCGCGCAAGGCGAGCCACCGGTGAATCCTGCGCTGCTCGATTGGCTCGCTTGCGAGTTCATGGACAGCGGCTGGGACTTCCAGCACATGGTGCGCGTCATCGTGAGCAGCGACACTTATAAACAAGTCTCTACCTCCACGAAGGAACTCACCGCCGCCGATCCCTACAACCGCGAGTGCGCCCGCCAGAGCGCTTTCCGCCTCGATGCCGAAATCGTGCGCGACAACGCCCTCGCCATCTCCGGCCTGCTCGTGCCAAAAATCGGCGGCCCGAGCGTGAAGCCCTATCAACCCGCCAAATACTGGGAAAACCTCAATTTCCCCACCCGCGAGTGGCAAAACGACAGCGGCGAAAGCCTCTACCGCCGCGGTCTCTACACCTGGTGGCAGCGCAGCTTCCTGCATCCGTCGTTGGTCGCCTTCGACGCCCCCAGCCGCGAAGAATGCACCGCCGAGCGCAACCGCTCCAACATCCCGCAGCAGGCCCTCGTCCTTCTCAACGACCCAACGTACGTTGAAGCCGCCCGCACCTTCGCCGCCCGCATCCTTCAAACCGAAGGCGATGTCGCCAAACGCATCACCTGGGCCACGCAGCAGGCCTTGCAGCGCACGCCGAACGCCGACGAGATGAAAACGATCTCAGCCTTGTTCGCGAAGCATCTCACCGATTACCAAAAGGACACCGCCGCAGCAGAAGCTCTGCTCCAAACGGGCGCTACGCATACGCCAGTGAATCTGAACAAGAGTGAACTCGCCGCCTGGACGCACGTCGCTCGTGTGCTGCTGAATTTGCACGAAACGATCACGCGTTCATGATCCTACGCCCGTCAATGCACCGCCAATCCTTCCAGCTTCGCGAGCTTCTTTGCTTTGGCATCAAAGCTCCAAAAGGTGTCGCAGCCCAGCACCAAGGCAGAAGCCACATGCAGAATGTCATAGGTACGGAAGCCCTCCTTGGCGGTGTGGCGGTGAACCAAAGTATGAAATTGTTGTTCAAGCCCGTGCTCAGATGGAGTCGCATGATACAACAACTTTCCGTCGGCAAGTTGCTCGTAGAATTCTGCCTCCAAAACCAGCGCATGTTCAGGAGTGATATGGAAGCCGGGCACACCGTGACGAGTGGCAAACACAGCCTGCTGAAGTGCATTCACAAATTCCAATCGGCAGAGCAAAGTCACCGGATAAGCCCCAGCTCCGCTTTCGGCAGCCTGTTCATTCAACTGCGCAGCCTCGGACGCCCTCGGCCCTGGGCAGTAGAGAGTGGTGAAAAAATTGGTGTCCGCGTAAATCATGCCTCGCCAGCGATCATTTTGCTAAACGTGTCCCACCCTTCCGCAGTGATGCCCTGGCTGCCAGCCTCCCGCATCCGCGCATGCAGATGCTTGAGCCGCTCGTGGAATGCACGACGATATTCGATATCTGAAATCGCGGATTTGGCCTCTGGATCTGGCTTCACGAGGAATCTCTCACCGCTGCGCGAATGCACGTGGACACCTCCAGCCTTGCGAGCGGCGTTTAGCACGGCCTGTGGCTGGCGGTTGAGGTCACGCACCGTGAAAACGCGCCGGGGAGCCGCGACCTTTTTTACCGGGCGGCGGGCTACTTTCTTGGCGGGGGTTTTAGTTTTCATGTCAGACACCATGACTGACATATGCTTTTCCGGCAAGCTTTATTTCCTCCCATGACCCCCCACTTGCTCCACACACGCCGTGCCTTTCTTGGCCGCGCCTCCCATGGCCTTGGCCGCATCGTTTTGGCCTCGCTGATGAGCCCGGAGCTGCTTCGCGCTGCCTCACGCGGCGTGCTCGGCACGCTGCCGTTTCCGCAGAAAGCCAAACGCGTCATCTGGCTCACCATGGCGGGCGGACCGTCGCAATTGGAGCTGTTTGATTACAAGCCGAAGCTTGCGGAGATGGATGGCAAACCGATGCCGGAGTCGTTCACGAAGGGGCAGCAGCTCGCGCAGCTCCAGGGGCAGAAACTCGTGTGCAAGGGACCGATGTTTCGCTTCGAGAAGTATGGGAAGTGCCAGATGGAGCTTTCCGAGTTGCTGCCGCACATCGGCAGCGTCGCGGACGACATCTGCCTTGTGCGCTCGATGACCACAGACGCGATCAATCACGATCCGGCGCACATGTTCATGAACACCGGCACGCAGATCGCTGGCCGTCCCAGCATGGGCTCATGGGTGACCTATGGACTCGGCAGCGAGGCCGAGGACCTGCCCGGCTTCGTCGTGCTCAACTCCACCGGCAAAGGCCGTAACCCGCAGCCCATCTCCGCGCGACAATGGAGCAGCGGCTTTTTGCCATCGAAGTTCCAAGGCGTGCAACTTCGCTCGCAAGGCGATCCCGTTTTGTATCTCACGAGTCCGAATGGCGTCACCCGTGATCGTCAAGGCGCGGACGTGACCGCGATCAACGCGCTCAACAAACAACACGCCTCGCTTTGCGATGATCCCGAGATCGCCACACGCATCGCTCAATATGAGATGGCCTTCCGGATGCAGGCTAGTGTGCCCGATCTGATGGACGTGAGCGCTGAAGGTACCAAAACGCTCGAACTCTACGGCTGCACACCCAGCGATGGCTCTTTCGCCTCGAACTGCCTCCTCGCACGGCGTCTCGCCGAACGCGGCACGCGCTTTATCCAGCTCTACCATCGCGACTGGGACCATCACAGCTTGCTGAAGGAAGAACTGCCGCTGCGGGCCAAGGAAGTCGATCGCGCCTGCATGGCCCTGATCACCGATCTCAAACAGCGCGGCATGTTTGACGACACGCTTATCGTTTTCAGCGGCGAATTCGGCCGCACGCCGATGGCGCAGGGCAACAAAGGCCCTATCGGTCGCGATCATCACAACAAAGCCATGTCCATGTGGCTCGCCGGTGCCGGCATCCAGCGCGGCCTCACCTACGGCGCCACCGATGACCTCGGCTACGCCGCGCAGGAAAACATCACCACCGTGCACGACCTCCACGCCACGATGCTCCACCATCTCGGCATCCAACACGACGCCTTTACCTACAAGTTCCAGGGCCTCGATGCCAAGCTCACCGGCGTCGAAGGAGCCAAAGTCATCAAAAAGATTCTCTCATGAAAAACACCATCCTATTCCTCGCCCTCGCTCTTCCGTCATTCGCATTCGACATCACAGTCGCTGACAAAGACCACGTCGCTGTCGCCAGTGATGGCAAGGTCATCGCCAAGCTCATGATGGCGAATGATCTCAGCACGCCGGAGAAGCACCACGACACCTACAAGCCCTATCTGCACGTTTTCAGTGCCGATGGTTCCACGCGGCTCACGAAAGGCGCGGGCTTCAGCTTCACGCATCATCGCGGCATCTTCCTCGGCTTCGCCAAGATCAACTATGGCGGCAAATCGTATGATCGCTGGCACATGAAAGGCGGCGACCAGGTCGTGACAAAGATCACACCCGGCGAAAACACCTTCACCGCAAACATCGACTGGCAGGGCGACACCACCGCGCCCTTCCTCACCGAAGAGCGCCGATTCAGCTTCACCACGCCAGCGAAACCGTTTTATCTCGGCATCGAGATGAACAGCGCCCTCAAAACGGTCAGTGGCGAAGCTGACATCAGCGGCGACCCCGAGCACGCAGGTGCCCAGTTCCGCCCCAGTGAGCTCGTGGACACGCAGAGCACGACGTACATTTTTCCCGGCGAAAAGATCGACGCCCACAAAGCCAAAGACCTGCCTTGGGCCGCCGAGGTCTTCACTGTTGAAGGAAAAACTTTCACCGCCGTAATCCTCAATCACCCCGACAACCCGAAGGACACCGCCACCTCCGCCTACCGCGACTACGGTCGCTTTGGCATGTTCCCGAAAGGCAAAGCCACCGCTGAAGCTCCCTTCAAACTCCGCTACCAATGGCTCATCGCCGAAGGTGACGTGCGTGATGCCGCTGTTTTCCAAAGCGTGTGGAATACCTTCGCTGGCAAAACTGAGCCGGTGCCGTCGCTGACGATCAATTCCTCGGAGCAGCCGAAGCCCAAAGCGAAGAAGTGACCTCCTAGCGGAGGAATGACGAAACCCGAATTCCGAACCCCAAATCAACTCCTCATGCTCTTTCGCTCGAAAGCTTCAACATTCGTCCTTTCTTCGTCCTTCCTCATTCTGGTTTCGTCATTCCCGCCGCAGGCGGGCGCAGTACATTCCAAAAACGCCGGGCCGGAGAAGGTCGAGCTGAAGTTTAAACTGCCGCCGCCAGTACCGCTTTCACCTGAAGAGGCGATGAAGGTTTTTGCGGTCGAAAAAGGCTTTCGCATTGAGTTGGTCGCGAGCGAGCCGATGATCGAATCGCCAGTGGCGATGAGCTTTGATGATCAAGGCCGGCTCTATGTCTGCGAGATGCGTGGCTACATGCACGATCTGGAAGGCGGAGGTGAAAAAGAGCCGACGGGCCGTGTTTCGCTGCTAGAAGACACCGACGGCGATGGCCGCATGGATAAGGCGACGGCGTTTCTCGATGGCATCGTCATGCCGCGCTCGGTGATGGCCGTGAATGGCGGCGCGTTGATCGCTGTGCCGCCTCAGTTGCTCTTCTGCAAAGACACGAATGGAGATGGTGTGGCCGATGTGAAGGAAGTCGTCGCGACGGACTTCGGCACGCTCGGCGGACAACCGGAGCACATGGCCAACACGCCTGTGTGGGCGATGGATAATGCGATTTGGAGCGCGGGTTACAGCACGCGATTCAAATTGCGCAGTGGCGTGTGGCAAAAAGACACCGGACTTGGCCGCGGCCAGTGGGGCTTGTGTCAGGACGATCACGGCAGGCTCTACTTCAACTACAACTCCGACATGCTGCGTGCCGATCTGCTGCCCACGGAGGCCTTTACGCGGAATCCCCTGCTGCGAAACGCCACCAGCATCAATGCCAAGCTCGCGGCTGACCAGACGCTTTACCCTTCGCATCCCACGCCCGGCGTGAATCGCGGCTATGACCCCAAAACACTGCGCTCTGATGGCACACTGCCAAAACCGACCGCCACCTGCGGCGCACTAATTTATAGGGGCGATGCTTTCCCCGCAGCCTATCGCGCCAACGCCTTTGTGCCCGAGCCTGGAGCCAATCTGGTGAAGCGCTTCACCATGATTGAGACCGACGGTATCGTGAAAGCCACGAACACGGCCAAGAGCAACGAATTCCTCACCTCCACCGACGAGCGCTTCCGCCCCGTGCAGGCCGCGAATGGTCCCGATGGTGCGCTTTACCTCGTGGACATGTATCGCGGTATCATCCAGCACCAGAGCTTCCTCACGCATTACCTCATCGCGAACATCAAGGATCGGAAACTGGAACAGCCATTCAACATGGGCCGCATTTGGCGAATCGTGCCGGACACGATAGAGCGCCAGCCCATCATGAAGGTCAGCAAAGATGTGAAAATGCTCACCCACGAGAACGGCTGGGTGCGAGACACCGCCCAGCGGCTCATCGTCGAGTCTGGCGATGCCTCCTCCGTGCCTGCGCTTAAAGAGATGCTGAAACACGATCACGCACTCGCCCGTCTGCACGCGCTGTGGACACTCGACGGCCTCGCGGCGATCACGCCGGACCTGCTGCGTCCTGTTTTGACGGATAAAGACACCCATGTCCGCGCCGCTGCCGTGCGCATAGCCCCGCGTGACATGGCACCTGATTTGATCGCCATCACGACCGAGAAACAGCCGCTCGTGCTCGCGCATCTCGCCATCAAGCTCACCGCACTCAATCTACCCGACGCCGATGCCGCCGTGGCCAAACTGCTCGCGAGCAATGGCAAAAACACCCTCATCCGAGAAGGCGCACTCACCGGACTCCGTGGCAAAGAGGCTGCATTTGCCAAACTGCTCGCTGCACAGCTCACCAAGGACAACAGCACGCACATCATGCCTGTGATCGAGGTCCTTGGCGTTTTGCTGGCACAGGCCAACAAGGCCGGGCCATTCGAAGACATGCTCGAACTCGCCGCTGCGCAGCCACAAGGCGGCGCATTGCAAGTCGCAGCCATCAAAGGCCTCGCTACCAGCGACAACAAGTCCACGCCGAAGCTCCTGTGGCTCGATGCAGAGCCAGCGCCACTCAAAACACTCAAGAAAGCGATGAGCGACAAATCGAGCGCGAAGCTCTTTGCCAGCGTTGAGGCCCGACTCGCTTGGCCTGGAAAACCTGGCGCTCCAAAGCCGCCCGTCATCGTGCCTCTCACGGAAACACAAACCGCCCTGTTTGAAAAAGGCAAAACCGTCTACGCCACTCTCTGCGCCGCTTGCCATCAGCCGCACGGCTTCGGTCTCGATGGCCTCGCCCCTCCGCTCGTCGATAGCGAATGGGTGCTCGGCAAACCGGAAGTGCTCGCCCGCATCGTCATGCATGGCCTCGCCGGCCCTGTGAAGGTCAGCGGCCGCACCTACAACCTCGCCATGCCACCTTTGCCGCAACTCACTGACGAAGACATCGCCGGTGTCCTCACCTACATCCGCCGCGAGTGGGAACACAACGGCTCCGCCATCGAAACCAAAGCCGTCACAGCCATCCGCGATCAAAATAAAGGCCGCATGATGATGTGGACCGAAGAAGAACTGAAAAATCTCGGGAAGAAGAAGTGAGCCGCCTTCGCTTCCGAGGCTGGAGTTTGACGAGCTGTTGCTTGGCGTCGATTGACCTTTTCCATCCCCATGACTTCTAGCCTTTGCCGATTCGCCATTGTTCTCGTTCTCTGGAGCATGCATGCGCCTGCTGGGGCCGCTGAAAACGATCCTGCGGCCCAGTTGCGTGTCGTGACGGAGCATGTGCTGAAGGAAACGACACGCCGGCTGATTGATCGGAGCAACGGACAGACCTTTGAAGACAGCACAAACCTCGCCCCGAAGCCGGAGATCAGCATCGAGAGCAAGTTCAACGCGTGGTTTTATCAGACGTGGCTGCTCGCGGATGGCATGAGGCGCGTGGCGGAGTCGCTCGATGAGCCAAAGTATCGCGGCTACGGCGAGGCAAACCTCGACTTCATCTTCCAGCACATGGGATACTTTCAGCGGCAATATGACGCGCACATGAAGGCGGCTCCGGTGGGTGATGGGAAGCTCTCGCCGATCGGCTTCTACTTTGACATCAGTGCGCTCTGGCACACGGGGCTGGCCCCGCTCGTGCTGGAGCGTTCGCAGGCGACGAAGGATGCGAAATACGATCCACTTCTGAAGCGCATGAGGCACTTCATCACCCAGTGTCCGCGCTTCGGTGACGGTCTGCTGTATCGACCTGGCAAGGGCGCGATGACGGATGATCCTTTCATGACGGTGCCATTCTTCGTGCGTGAAGGGCGCTTTGATGAGGCCATCGCTCAGGTGCTCGGCACGCATGCGAGGCTGCTGGACGCGGAGAAGCATCTGCTGCGGCATCTTTGGGATGTGAAGACGCAAAAGCCTGCGGGTGAGTTTTGGGGTCGCGGCAATGGCTGGACGGTGCTGGCGCATGTGGAACTGCTCGCGGCCTTGCCGAAAGGACATCCGAGGCGTGCGGAAGTGCTCGCGACCTTTGTGAAGCACATGACTGGCCTGCGGGCCTGCGCTGATCCCGAGGGCGGATGGCATCAGGTGCTCGATCATCCCGAGTCCTGGCTCGAAACCTCCGCCACTGGCATGATCACCTATGGCATGGCACGCGGTGTGAACGAAGGCTGGCTCGAAGCCTCGTTTGCCGAGACGGCGCTGAAAGCCTGGAGGGCGCTGCAAAGCAAAGTCACGCCAGAAGGCGATCTGCTCGATGTGTGCGGCTCCACCGACACGGGCGACTTGAAGTATTACCTCAACCGCCCTCGCCTTCAGGGCGATCTCCACGGCTTCGGCAGCTACCTGCTGGCCGGGGCGGAGATCGTGCGCCTTCAATCCAAACAGAACCGCTAACATGTCCTCCACCCGCCGTCATTTCCTCCAAACGACAACCGCCACCCTCTCGGCTTACGCCTTTGATCCGCACTTGTTCGCCGCCGATGCCGTCGAGGCCGATGTATGCATCTATGGCGCAACTGCGAGCGGCATCGCAGCAGCACTTGGCGCGGCAGATGCCGGAGCCAAGGTGATCGTCGTGGAGCCTTCGCGATGGCTGGGCGGCATGAGCGGCGGTGGGTTGAATGCGATTGATTGGGGCTACAAGCGCTCGGTGGGCAAGATGGCGCTGAAGCTCCTCATCGATAAGGACGACGTGGCGATGCGTGAGCTCTACAAGCGCGAACTAGCCCAGCGTGGCATCCCGGTGATCTATGAGCATCGGCTCGCCAGCGTGATAAAGGAAGGCGCTCGGATTCGCAGCATCACGCTCGATCTCGCGCCGCCGGACAAGCTCGGCTGCCCCATTGAGCAGCCTTTGACGAAGAACGCGAAGACGGTCGCGGCGCGGATGTTCATTGATTGCTCGTATGAGGGCGATCTGATGGCGAAGTCCGGCGTGAACTACACCTGGGGCCGCGAATCGCGCGAGGAGTATGGCG
>Ga0209086_10002915_pt1 | contig 13158 bp, 9 predicted proteins | sample M_130207_XF_Meta_FD_187312 | JGI IMG/M metagenome (GOLD analysis project Ga0209086, IMG submission 187312) | Freshwater microbial communities from Lake Montjoie, Canada to study carbon cycling - M_130207_XF_MetaG (SPAdes) (version 2) | ecosystem: Environmental > Aquatic > Freshwater > Lake...
GTTATTGATGTCCAAGCTGTTGATGTTGTCCGAACTGCTGATGAGAATGACATGGTAGTGGTTCCAGATGAAGAAGAAGTAGAAGAAGAGAATGATGAGAATGCAGAATTCCGTCGCGCCCTTCGCACTGCACCTGGTGATTGGTATGTAGTTCACTCATATGCAGGATACGAGAAGAAAGTTAAGGGCAACCTTGCTAACCGTATTACTTCACTAAATATGGAAGATTATATTTTCCAGATTGAAGTTCCTGAAGAAGAAGTAATGGAAATTAAGAATGGCCAACGCAAGCAAGTAAAGCGTAATGTATTCCCTGGCTACGTTCTAGTTCGTATGGAACTAACCGATGAATCATGGTCATGCGTACGTAACACTCCTGGCGTAACTGGCTTCGTGGGAAATGCACACCACCCATCTCCACTTACACTTTCTGAAGTTGAAAATATCTTGGCACCACGTCCAGTGAAGAAGTCAGACAAGATTGATATTCGCATGATTGATTTCGAAATCAATGAAGCTGTAACTGTTATGGATGGCCCATTCGCAACCCTTCCAGCAACGATCTCCGAGATCATGCCGGAACAAGGCAAGCTAAAAGTTTTGGTTTCAATCTTTGGTCGCGAAACCCCTGTAGAACTTTCATTTCACCAAGTCCAAAAGATTTAATAAGAAGAGAAAAGGAATAGAAAAATGGCACCAAAGAAGAAGATCACAGCACTCATCAAGTTGCAGATCCAGGCTGGCGCAGCAACACCTGCACCACCAGTAGGTCCAGCTCTTGGTCAGCATGGTGTGAACATCATGGACTTCGTTAAGGCATACAACGCGGCGACTGAATCCCAAAAAGGTCAGATCATTCCGGTTGAAATTACCGTCTTCGAAGATCGCTCATTCACATTCATCACAAAGACACCACCAGCATCACGTTTAATCTTGAAGGCCGCTGGCATCGAAAAGGGTTCAGCAATTCCTCACAAGAACAAGGTTGCAAACATCAGCAAGTCACAGGTTGAAGAGATCGCAAAGATCAAGATGCCTGACTTGAATGCAAACGATCTTGAAGCAGCAAGTTTGATTATCGCCGGTACTGCTCGTTCAATGGGTATCACAGTCGGTTAATTAAAAAGTAAGATAGCAATCCCAAAGAAATATCAAAGAAATATGTGGGAGAACCTCGCTGGTTCGCTAACCACAACTCCGCCTAACAAATCGTTAGACGAAACGTAAGGAGAAGAAATGAAGCGCAGTAAGAAATATAACGAGGCAGCTGCAAAGGTCGATCAAAAGATCCTTTACACACCCGGACAAGCAGTTAAGTTGGCTAAAGAAACAAGCACAACTAAATACGATGCAACAGTTGAAGTTGCACTACTTCTTGGCGTAGATCCAAAGAAGGCTGATCAAGCAATTCGTTCAACAGTTAACTTGCCACACGGAACCGGTAAGACTGCCCGCGTTCTTGTATTCGCAGGTGGCGAACGTGCTGATGAAGCACGCGCAGCTGGCGCAGATATTGTTGGCGCAGATGAATTGATCGAAGAAGTTTCAAAGGGTCGTCTTGATTACGACGCTGTTGTTTCAACACCAGAGTTAATGGGTAAGGTCGGTCGTCTTGGAAAGGTACTTGGACCTCGTGGTTTAATGCCAAACCCAAAGACTGGAACAGTTACAACTAATGTTGCAAAGGCTGTTTCTGACATCAAGGGCGGAAAGATCGAATTCCGCGTTGATAAGAATTCAAACCTTCACTACATAATCGGAAAGACATCTTTCACTGCAGAGCAATTGGCTGACAATTACGCAGCAGCTCTTGAAGAAGTTATGCGCGCAAAGCCAAACTCTTCAAAGGGACGTTTCGTTCGCAAGGCCACAATCTCTACAACGATGGGACCTGGAATCCAGGTTGACCCAACGATCTCACGCGATGGCGGAGATAACGTTCAGGCTTAATACCTGAAAACAGTATTTTGACTCGGGTAGGCCTCATCGCTTACCCTTGGCTTAATAAGTAAGAAGTTAAAGGCAAGACCCGTACCAAAGACTGCAGGTCCTTTTAGTAAAAAAACTAAGAGGTTAATTGTTGAAAAACAGCCAGCATAGGTGCCCACGTAACCTCGTGCGCATTTATGCGACGGGGTTTTTTGATTTTAGAGCGAAAGGAAGCCAAATGGCTCGCCCAGATAAAGCAGCAGCTGTTGCAGAGTTGACGGAAGATTTCCGTACAGCAAATGCAACCGTGCTCACTGAATATCGTGGTCTCTCTGTTACATCAATGAAGGAACTTCGCCGTGCACTTGGTATCAATACTAAGTACTCAGTAGTGAAGAACACTCTTACAAAGATTGCCGCAAAAGATGCAGGAGTAGATATCGATCCAGCTCTACTTGCTGGTCCATCTGCAGTTGCATTCATCAAGGGTGATCCAATTGATGCCGCAAAGAGCCTTAAGAACTTCCAAAAAGAAAATCCATTCCTTGTTATAAAGGGTGGAATCTTTGAGGGTAAATCTGTAACTGTTGCAGAAATTATGAAGCTAGCTGACCTTGAATCTCGTGAGGTTCTATTGTCCAAGCTTGCTGGTGCAATGAAGGGTTCACTTGCCAAGGCAATTCGTACCATCGATGCACTTCGCTTAAAGAAAGAAGCAGCAGATGTCCAAGGCGGCGCAGAAGCAAAGGTGGCAGAGGTTCCAGCTGTAGCTCTGTCCGACGCACCAACCGTTGTCGATGATGCAGTACCAGAAGTAACTCCAGAAGTAACCGAATAATTAAAAGACTTAACTAAAAAAGAAAAGGAATATAAAAATGGCAAAGCTAACTTCAGATGATCTATTAGCTCAATTCAAGGAAATGACTCTTGTTGAACTTTCAGATTTCGTAAAGGCATTTGAAACAGAGTTCGATGTAACAGCAGCAGCACCAGTTGCAGCAGCAGCAGGCGGCGGCGCAGCAGCAGGCGGCGGCGCAGCAGCAGCTGGCGATCAAGATGAGTTCACACTTATTCTTGAAGAGGCTGGTTCACAGAAGATTGCAGTTATCAAGGAAGTTCGTAACATCAACTCAGCACTTGGCCTAAAGGAAGCCAAGGACTTGGTAGATGGAACACCAGCAACTTTGATTGAAAAGGGAAGTAAAGAAGCTGTAGAAAAGGCAAAGACAGCTCTTGAAGCTGCTGGCGCAAAGGTCACAGTTAAGTAATCCCAGCTCAAACTTACGCACAAGCGTTATAAAAAGGGGACCCCAACCGGGTCCCTTTTTTCTTATCTAGGTGTATAAGCCCGGTTGGACAGATACCCGCTTAATTGGGTACTCTCGCCCTTCGCAAATTTTAAAAACCCAGAGGTCAGGCATATAGCGGCTGAGACCTGGCGGTAGCCGTGCGTTTACATCTGGAGGAATTTTGGCCGCATCGAAGTCAAAGTCATTTGCACCTACTCGCGTTTCATTCGCAAAAATTCGTGAACCACTCGAAGTACCAAACTTATTATCACTACAGCTAGACAGTGTTGATTGGTTACTTGGTAATGACGCGTGGCGTTCTCGTCTTGTTGTTGCTGAAAAGGCGGGTCGTGGTGAAGTACCAAAGACATCAGGATTAGAAGAGATCTTTGAAGAGATTTCTCCAATCGAAGATTTCCAAGGAACGATGAGTCTCTCATTTAGAGATCACCGCTTCGAACCACCTAAGTATTCCGTTGCTGAATGTAAAGAGCGCGACATCACTTACTCTGCACCGTTATTCGTAACTGCAGAATTCACCAATAACATCACAGGTGAAATTAAGTCTCAAACAGTTTTCATGGGCGACTTCCCACTAATGACACCACGCGGAACTTTCGTAATTAACGGAACCGAGCGCGTTGTGGTTTCACAGATTGTTCGTTCACCAGGTGTTTATTTTGAACGCACAATTGAGAAGAGTTCAGATAAAGATATTTTGACTGCGAAGATTATTCCAAGCCGTGGTGCTTGGTTGGAATTCGAAGTTGATAAGAAGGATTTGGTTGGCGTACGTATCGATCGCAAGCGTAAGCAATCAGTAACAATTTTCTTGAAGGCACTTGGTTGGACTGAGGAACAAATCCTTGAACAATTTGGTGAATTCGAATCTATTCGCGCTACTCTTGAAAAAGATAACGTGAACACTCAAGATGAAGCGCTGCTCGATATTTATCGCAAGCTTCGTCCAGGTGAGCCTCCAACAAAGGAAGCAGCACAAGGACTTATCGAAAACTTGTACTTCAACCCAAAGCGTTATGACCTGGCAAAGGTTGGTCGCTTTAAGGTTAATAAGAAGCTGGGCCTTGAATTAGATCTCTCAAAGGGCTTGCTAAACATTGAAGATATTGTCGCAACAATTCGCTACTTGGTATCACTTCATAAGGGTGATGCGCTTATGGAATATGGCAAGCAAGTACGCGTTGAAACTGACGATATCGATCACTTCGGAAACCGTCGTCTTCGTACCGTTGGTGAATTGATTCAAAATCAAGTTCGCACCGGTCTTTCACGTATGGAACGTGTCGTTCGTGAACGTATGACAACTCAAGATGTTGAAGCAATTACGCCACAAACTTTGATTAACATCCGTCCGGTTGTTGCATCAATTAAGGAGTTCTTCGGAACATCACAACTTTCACAATTTATGGACCAAACAAATCCACTTTCTGGAATGACACACAAGCGTCGTCTTTCAGCACTTGGACCCGGCGGTCTATCACGTGAACGCGCAGGCTTCGAAGTTCGTGACGTTCACCCATCTCACTACGGACGTATGTGTCCAATTGAAACTCCTGAAGGTCCAAACATTGGACTAATCGGATCACTTGCAACATATGCTCGCGTAACTCCATTTGGATTTATTGAAACTCCTTACCGCAAAGTTCTAAAGGGTAAGGTCACAGATCAAATTGATTACTTAACAGCAGATGAAGAAGATGAGCATGTTATTGCGCAAGCAAATGCACCGCTAACTTCTGATTCACATTTTGCTGAACCACGCGTTCTTGTTCGTCGTCGCGGTGGCGAAGTTGAATTTATTCATGCTGATGAAGTTGATTACATGGACGTTTCACCACGTCAGATGGTTTCTGTTGCAACAGCAATGATTCCATTCCTTGAGCACGACGATGCGAACCGCGCATTGATGGGTTCAAACATGATGCGTCAAGCAGTTCCACTAATTCGCGCAGAAGCGCCATTTGTCGGAACCGGTATGGAATTCCGTGCAGCAGTCGATGCTGGCGATGTTCTACTTGCTCGCAACTCAGGTGTTGTTACTGAAGTAAGCGCTGATGAAGTAACTGTCATGAATGATGATGGAACTACAGAGCACTACTTCCTAGAGAAGTTCACTCGCTCAAACCAAGGCACTAGCCGCAACCAAAAGGTTATTGTCGCCCAGGGCGATCGCATTGAAACTGGCAAGGTAATTGCTGATGGACCATCAACCGAAAAGGGTGAGATGGCTCTTGGTAAGAACCTACTTGTGGCATTTATGTCATGGGAAGGCCACAACTACGAAGATGCAATTATTCTTTCGCAACGTCTCGTGCAAGATGATGTACTAACTTCAATTCACATTGAAGAGTATGAAGTCGATGCTCGCGATACCAAACTTGGACCTGAGGAAATCACTCGTGATATCCCTAACGTGAGCGAAGAAGTTCTTGCTGATCTAGATGATCGCGGAATTATTCGTATCGGTGCTGAAGTTGTACCTGGCGATATTCTTGTCGGAAAGGTAACTCCTAAGGGCGAAACTGAACTCACACCAGAAGAGCGTTTGCTCCGTGCAATCTTCGGTGAGAAGGCTCGTGAAGTTCGCGATACCTCACTAAAAGTTCCACACGGTGAATCAGGAAAAGTTATCGATGTTCGCATTCAAACTGCAGAAGATGGCTATGAACTTCCTGCCGGTGTAAACCAAATCGTTCGCGTGTTTGTTGCGCAGAAGCGAAAGATTCAAGATGGTGACAAGCTTGCTGGTCGCCACGGTAACAAGGGTGTTATTTCAAAGATTCTTCCAGTGGAAGATATGCCATTCCTTGAAGATGGAACTCCTGTTGACGTTGTCTTGAACCCACTTGGTGTTCCTGGTCGTATGAACGTCGGTCAGATTCTAGAAACTCACTTAGGTTGGGTTGCTAAATCTGGTTGGAAATTAGAAGGCAACGAAAGTTGGCAGAAGGATCTACGCGAACATGGTTTCGCAGATTCTGCTCCAAACACAAAGGTTGCAACTCCAGTATTTGATGGCGCAAAGGAAGAAGAACTTATTGGTCTTCTCTCTTCAACACTTCCTAACAAGGATGGAATGCGCTTAGTTGGTGGAAACGGAAAGGCTCGTCTATTCGACGGTCGTACCGGAGAGCCATACAAGGAAGAGATCACAGTTGGTTACATGTACATCTTGAAGCTTCACCACTTGGTGGACGACAAGATTCACGCACGTTCAACTGGACCTTACTCAATGATTACGCAACAGCCACTTGGTGGAAAAGCACAATTCGGTGGTCAGCGCTTTGGTGAGATGGAAGTTTGGGCACTTGAAGCTTATGGCGCCGCTTACACACTCCAAGAGTTGCTAACTATTAAGTCCGATGACGTCCTTGGTCGCGTAAAACTTTACGAAGCCATTGTTAAGGGCGAGAACATCCCAGAACCTGGTATCCCAGAATCATTCAAGGTACTTGTTAAGGAAATGCAGTCACTCTGTCTAAATGTGGAAGTTCTCTCATCTGAAGGTGTTGCAATTGAAATGCGCGATACCGATGAAGAAGTATTCCGTGCCGCTGAAGAACTTGGAATCAACTTGTCACGAGTTGAACCTTCAAGTGTCGAAGAAGTTTAAGGAGAGGGATAAAAAATGTTAGATGTTAACTTTTTTGATGAACTGCGAATTGGCCTAGCTTCGACTGACAATATTCGTGAGTGGTCTTTTGGTGAAGTAAAGAAGCCAGAAACCATTAACTACCGAACACTAAAGCCAGAGAAGGACGGGCTCTTCGACGAGAAGATCTTCGGACCAACTCGTGACTGGGAATGTTATTGCGGTAAGTACAAGCGCGTTCGTTTCAAGGGAATTATTTGCGAGCGTTGCGGTGTTGAAGTTACTCGCGCAAAGGTTCGTCGTGAACGTATGGGTCACATTGAACTTGCTGCACCTGTTACTCACATCTGGTACTTCAAGGGTGTTCCATCACGCCTGGGTTACCTACTTGATCTTGCACCAAAGGATTTAGAGAAGGTTATTTATTTCGCTGCATACATGATCACAGAAGTTGATACTGAAGCGCGCGAAGAAGATCTACCTTCACTTGAAAAACGCCTTGCTGCAGATAAAAAGAAGATTGAAACTCGCCGCGATGGCGATCTAGATGCACGTCAGAAGAAGCTAGAAGCAGATACTGCTGAACTAGAAGCTGCTGGCGAAAAGGCTGATGTAAAGCGCAAGGTCCGCGAAGCGGCAGAACGTGAATTGAAAGCAATTCGCGATAAGTCACAACGCGAACTAGATCGCTTAGATGCAGTCTGGGCACGCTTTAAGAATCTAAAGGTTCAAGATCTCGAGGGTGATGAATCTTTGTATCGCGAACTTACAGATCGCTTCGGTGTTTACTTCAAGGGTTCAATGGGCGCAGCTGCAATCAAGCGTCGTTTAGAAACTTTTGATTTGCAATCTGAGTACACAATGCTTACCGAGCTTGCACAGACCGGTAAGGGACAGAAGAAGACTCGCGCTATCAAGCGTTTGAAAGTTGTCTCTTCATTCCTAAATACTCGCAACCACCCAGCATCAATGGTTCTAGATTGCGTTCCAGTTATTCCACCAGATCTTCGTCCAATGGTTCAACTAGATGGTGGCCGCTTTGCGACCTCAGATCTAAATGATCTATACCGACGCGTTATCAACCGTAACAATCGTTTGAAGCGTCTTGCAGACCTTGGTGCTCCAGAAATTATTGTTAATAACGAGAAGCGCATGTTGCAAGAAGCAGTAGATGCGTTATTCGATAACGGTCGTCGTGGTCGTCCAGTTACTGGCCCAGGAAACCGTCCACTTAAATCTCTTTCAGACATGCTTAAGGGTAAGCAAGGACGTTTCCGTCAGAACTTGCTCGGAAAGCGCGTTGATTATTCTGGCCGTTCAGTAATCGTTGTTGGTCCACAACTTAAGTTGCACCAATGCGGTCTGCCAAAGCAGATGGCGCTAGAACTCTTCAAGCCATTCGTAATGAAGCGCTTGGTTGATCTCAATCACGCACAGAACATCAAATCCGCAAAGCGTATGGTCGAGCGTGCTCGCCCTGTTGTGTGGGATGTTTTGGAAGAAGTGATTGCAGAACACCCAGTTCTTCTAAACCGTGCACCAACACTGCACCGTCTAGGTATTCAAGCTTTCGAACCACAATTGGTTGAAGGAAAAGCTATTCAAATTCACCCACTTGTTTGTACTGCATTCAACGCAGACTTCGACGGTGACCAGATGGCAGTTCACTTACCTCTATCAGCAGAAGCACAAGCAGAAGCTCGTGTTCTAATGCTTTCAAGTAACAATATTTTGTCACCTGCATCAGGTCGTCCAATCACATCTCCTACACAGGACATGGTTCTTGGTCTTTACTTCCTGACTTCACTTCGTGAAAACGAACTTGGTGAAGGTCGCGCATTTGGTTCAATCTCTGAAGCGTTGATGGCATATGACCGTAATTCACTAACAATGCAGGCCAAGATCAAAATTCGTCTAACTCACAGCGGTGTTACTGAAATTCGCGAGACCACACTTGGTCGCGCGTTATTCAATGAAATTCTGCCAGAGGGTTACAAGTTTGTTGATTACGATGTAACTAAGAAACTTCTTGGTCAAATCGTTGATGATCTTGCTGAAGGCTTTGCCAAGGTAACAGTTGCGCAGACCCTAGATGCACTTAAGTCGCTTGGTTTCTATTGGGCAACACGCGCTGGTATCACCATCGCAATTGAAGATGTTGTCACACCTGCTAAGAAGCAAGAAATTTTGGATGGTTATGAAATTAAGGCAGAGAAGGTTCAGAGCCAATATGAAAAGGGTCTGATTACTGATGATGAGCGTCGTCAAGAACTCATTGAAATTTGGACTAATGCGACAACAGATGTTGCAAAGGCGATGGAAGATAACTTCCCTAAGACCAATCCAGTTTGGATGATGGTCTACTCCGGTGCACGTGGAAACATGATGCAAGTTCGTCAGATCGCAGGTATGCGTGGTCTGGTAGCGAATCCGAAGGGCGAAATTATTCCGCGGCCGATTAAGTCAAACTTCCGTGAAGGTCTTTCAGTTCTTGAATACTTCATCGCAACTCACGGTGCGCGTAAGGGTCTTGCAGATACCGCGCTTCGTACCGCTGACTCTGGTTACCTAACTCGTCGTCTCTGCGACGTGGCACAAGATGTAATCATTCGTGAAGAGGATTGTGGAACTGATCGCGGTCTAACTCTAAAGATTGCAGCGCTTGATTCAACTGGCGCACTTGTTCGTGATGACCATGTTGAAACTTCAATGTTTGGTCGTAACTTGGCAGAAGATGCAGTTCAAAATGGGAAGGTAATTCTTAGCGCAGGAACAGATCTTGGCGATAAGAATATCAATACCCTGGTTGAGGCTGGCTTCGCTGAAGTTAAAATTCGTTCAGTTCTTACTTGCGATAGCAAGGTCGGACAATGTGCAATGTGTTACGGCCGCTCAATGGCATCTGGCAAGTTAGTAGATGTCGGCGAAGCTGTTGGAATTATTGCTGCTCAATCAATTGGTGAGCCAGGAACTCAGCTAACAATGCGTACCTTCCACACCGGAGGTATTGCTGGAGATGACATCACGCACGGCCTGCCTCGTATTGTTGAACTCTTCGAAGCACGTACGCCTAAGGGTGTTGCACCAATCGCAGAGACTGCTGGCGTTGTTAGCTTCCTTGAAGATTCAAAGGGCAAGAAGATCATCGTTACGCCAGAAGATGGCAGCGAAGCGATTGCTTACCCAATTACTCGTCGTCAGAAGTTAAAGGTTGAAGATGGCATGCGCGTTAGCGTTGGACAACAAATGGTTGTTGGCGCAATCGATCCGAAGCAAGTTCTTCGTATCCTTGGCCCACGTCAAACTCAGGTCCACTTAGTGAATGAAATCCAAGAGGTTTACCGTTCACAAGGTGTATCGATCCACGATAAGCACATTGAAATTATTGTTCGCCAAATGTTGAAGCGCATCACTGTGCTTGAACCAGGCGATGCCGATCTACTTCCAGGTGAATTAGTAGAACGTGGTCGTTTCGAAACTGAGAACCGTCGCGTTGTATCAACTGGTGGCAAGGCTGCATCTGGTCGCCCAGAACTTATGGGAATTACTAAGGCATCACTTGCAACTGAATCATGGTTGTCAGCGGCTTCATTCCAAGAGACCACAAAGGTTCTTACAGATGCTGCGTTATCCGAGAAGAGCGATCCATTGCTCGGACTTAAGGAGAACGTAATCATCGGTAAGTTGATTCCTGCTGGTACAGGTCTTGCTCGTTACCGCAACGTTCGAGTAGAACCTACCGAAGAAGCTAAGGCTGCGGTCTACGCTGCTTATGATGAATATGACTTCACACCATTTGAATCACAAGGTTCAGGTGAAGCAGTTCGTTTGGATGAGTTCGAAACTCGTTAAACAAATAAATTTAAAGGCCCTGGTGTTTATTGCGCCGGGGCTTTTTTATTGTTTATTGTGATTTAGCGTAGCTGTCACTCATCATAATAAGTTGAGAAATTTCTGTTACTGATTGACAATCAACCTTGTCTTCATAAATACAATCTTGAGGCCCACCTGCCGTGAGAACTGTCTTCGCATCGCGCCACATTTCATACCCATAACTCGGGGCTTCATTAGGGTTATAAATTGCGTCCCAATCTTCTGCCTTCCAGAGAAAGTATGAGACAAGGCCGTCATAAATGTTCTTTGAGGTTTTGTAAGAAATAACATATTCACTAATTGGTGCTGGAGTGATTGCATCAGTATCTGATCGTTCATAAGGCGAAATCCTTAACTTTGGAAGTAGATGAAGCGGTAACTTGACCGATACCGGTATCAAACCTAACCCTTGGGGGTAAGTAATTTTGTTGCAATCAGCCGCTTCAAGATACCTATACCCCTCTGAATCCAAGGTTTTGCCACTCTTATTGAAGATAACTTCTCGATCCGTTAGTTGACCTTCAGAGTAAAAACTGTAGGTAGCCGTTATTTGATTGTTTAAAAATTTTCCTTCAAAGGTACCAAATGAACTATCTTTTTGAAAGTGTTGCTGAATTAGATTCCCAGAAACACCGATTCCATCATGCTTAGTTATTTCTAGTAGTGAGTTGTCAGTAGAAACCTGGGCGTGATAGCAGGGCGCAAGCATTAGAGCTTTACTACTATTTTTGGAGATTATTCCACCAGTAGAAGTGAGCAGAACAAAAACCAAAATTCCAACAACTACGATTAACGAGCGTTTCATTTATTTAAGTAGACAACCAACACTGCACCTATAAAGTGCGAAACAAATGCCGCCGCAGTTAGAGCATGAAATAATTCATGAAAGCCAAACCAGTTGATAGAAATATTTGGTTTCTTGATTGCATAAATAATTCCGCCAGTGGTGTAAAAAATTCCACCAAGCAAAACCAATGAGAAGACTGCAACACCACCGGTCTGCCAGAATGTTGGCAGGAAAAACACTGCGGCCCAACCAAGTGCAATATAAAGAGGCACATAAACCCAACGTGGGGCGCCAAGCCAGAGAATTCGAATAAGCGCGGTCAAGATTGCCCCGCCCCAAACACAAGAGAGCAAAATAACTGCTTGGCTCTTATTTAATAGGTATACCGAGAACGGGGTATAGGTTCCTGCGATCAAAATCGGGATATTTGCATGGTCGATTCGGCGCCAGAGTGCCCGATATTTCTCCTGCCACTTGACCCGGTGATAAAGGGCGCTGCAGGTGAAGAGGGTTACGGCTGTGAGCGTGAAGATTCCGAGGGTAATTCGGCCCTGAAGCCGTTCGGCGGTAGTAATAAGGACTAACCCAGCCACGAGAGAGACCGGGGACATGATCAAATGGATCAGACCCCGCCCTTTCGGCTTGGGAATGTGGGGTTTTTCGGCCAAATTCATGGCCTAACCATAGGGCGAAATCACCGAAACCCCTCGGCGTGTCGGATTTAGGATTTCCTGCTCTTTCTGGGGTTGGAGGAGTAGGACCCGTTTTGACCGTTCGAGCCTGTCGAGGTTACTATTCGCGTCTGCTCTTTTTTGGATTGAGCGCTTGTAACCGTCTGCAATAACTTGAAAAAGTAATTGTCGAAATTTGCGAAGTTGGGTCAACACACCCGACCGCGTGGGTCGAGAAACAAACGGAAATAAGTGCATAAAACAAAATTGAAACGCAGTAATGAACGGAGAAGAAGTGCCAACAATTCAGCAGCTGGTCCGTAAGGGTCGCGCAGAAAAGACAACTAAGACGAGCACGCCTGCGCTTAAAGGCAGTCCGCAACGTCGTGGTGTTTGTACTCGTGTTTATACAACAACTCCTAAGAAGCCAAACTCTGCGCTTCGTAAAGTTGCACGTGTACGTCTTACAAGTGGCATGGAAGTAACTGCATACATTCCTGGTGAAGGACATAACTTGCAAGAGCACTCAATCGTTCTTGTTCGTGGTGGCCGGGTTAAAGATCTTCCAGGTGTTCGTTACAAAATCGTTCGAGGTTCTCTAGATACTCAAGGTGTTAAAGATCGTAAGCAATCACGTAGCCGTTATGGTGCAAAGAGAGAGAAGAAGTAATGCCACGTAAAGGTCCCGTTACTAAGCGCCCAGTTGTTGCAGATCCTGTTTACGACTCACCTGTTGTTACTGCGCTAATTAATAAAATTTTATTGCATGGTAAGCGTTCAACTGCTGAAGCAATTGTTTACCAAGCTCTTGAAGGATGTCGCGAAAAGACTGGTGGAACTGACCCAGTAATCACTTTGAAGCGCGCGCTTGATAATATCCGTCCAACACTTGAAGTTAAGTCCCGCCGCGTTGGTGGAGCTACTTACCAAGTTCCAATGGAAGTTAAAGCAGGACGTGCAACAACTCTCGCACTTCGTTGGGTAATTGATTACTCA
>Ga0209086_10002916_pt1 | contig 13156 bp, 13 predicted proteins | sample M_130207_XF_Meta_FD_187312 | JGI IMG/M metagenome (GOLD analysis project Ga0209086, IMG submission 187312) | Freshwater microbial communities from Lake Montjoie, Canada to study carbon cycling - M_130207_XF_MetaG (SPAdes) (version 2) | ecosystem: Environmental > Aquatic > Freshwater > Lake...
TACGTTTGCCCCTACTACGTTTGCCCCTACTACGTTTGCCCCTACTACGTTTGCCCCCTCCAACGCCATACGTGGTTCCGGGATAGGGTCCATTTCCATTGGGTCCATTAGATAAGGCAGGTGGGTCAAAGGCCCCACTCGGGATTCCATTTTTACTAATGGGATACAACACCGAACGATTTTCAATACCATAGACTGGGGGATAGTTGGCTCCATCGCCCCCCCGATAACTCTTCTTAACAGAACGCGTTTTATGTTTGGACCCTCGCCTTTTACTAAACTTTACTTTTTTCATAGTATTACAGTTTCGCATATATATTATATTTTTATAAAAAAAATAAATGTAAATAAATAAACAAATGTAAATAAATGTAAATAAATATATAGTAAAACAGCAACTTTATTCAATATCCACATGGGTCAACAAATGCCGTCGGCAGCACATTTTGTGTAAATTCAAACGGTCCATCATTTCACCTTCGGCGGTTTTATCGGTCTGCACTTTGGTTAAATAAATAACATTATCCACTTCCATATTTTTTCCTTTGGCTGCTTTCAGCTTCCGCACTTCTGTAATAAAATAACGATACAAATCGGCCAACACTTTTCCGCACGTGAAACATTTGACTGGAATCAGCATTTCTAAGTATATATAATTAGTGTATTATATTTATATGTATTATATTTATATGTATTATAACTATAATTCAATTTTATATTTTATTACACAACTCCCAACCTTTTAACAACCTTTTTGGAAAAGGTTGGACCAAAACACAACCCCAACGTAAAAGCATACGCGTAGGATGTAACATGTAAAGTTTTGGTTAATAATTTTCGCTAATATTGTTAAAAAATTTATTGTGGTAAATTACCGCGCGTATGCTTTTACGTTGGGGTTGTATTTTGGTTCAACCTTTTCAGAAAAGGTTGTTAAAAGGTTGGGGGCTGCTAAATACAACTTGGCAATTGCATTTTGTGGATGAAGTGTTTCGCATTCTAAATTATTGACTTTCATAATACCGTAGGTTTCCAAAAGAACATTGTAGAGTGTTTCCCCGGAATATTTCACCTTTTGCACCTTATCCGTCAGCGCAAGAAAACGATAGGCCTCCGCCAATTTTCCATCATAAAGTAGTTTGTGATCTTTGGACATGATGGTTTTTTGTGTAGGGTAATTTTTACCAAGCGCGTTTTTCTCAAAACAAATTAAATAGGGGTCAATGGATTTCGTGTGTGTTATACATTGAATACGTTGTCTGTCAATGGTATGTATGGACGGTTGTAAATGTTCAATCGCTATCAAGCCTTGATCAGTTTTAATTGGTGTCCCTGCCGGAAAACAAATATTAGAGATGGGCTCGTCCCAGCTGATTTCTACATAACCATCTTTGCCCATCAATCCATTGGGCTGACCTTGCGTACCACCGAGACCACCTAAACCATACTGCAAGCCATTATAAGGTGCTACGTCGTAGACAACAGTGGGGCCGGTTATAATTTTACCATTAAAAAGTACCGTGGAACTGCCGGAAGAACCTGTTTGAACAATTCCTCCTCCAGTACCATTAGTGCCACCAGCGCCCCCACCAAAACCAGCACTGCCACCCGACCCAGCATAATCACCCCCTCTCGCACTACCGCCCCCATTTTTTCCTCCTGCAGCATAGCCTGCAATAAATCCGCCTGCGCCCGTAACTCCATTAATTCCTGCGCCGCCACCACCGCCGCCGCCACCTCCGCCGCCGCCACTAGTGCTATCAAATATAGGCGCTACAGCACCAGCGCCACCGTTACCATTTGGATTAAAACTTCCGCCACTACCCCCTCCATAAACTATTACACTAGTACTACCTCCCCTGCCATCAGCCTTTCCGCCTGAATTTTCATTCCCTACATTTTCGCCCGCAGGAGTCCCTCCATTTAAACCATTAACACTGTTTTTGTTTAGAATATCATATTCGCCAGCCCCACTTCCGCCAGCCGCAATAATATTTATACTTGTATTAAAGACTTGAGTTAATCCGCCCCCGCCCCCATAATTTCCAAAAAATTCAGTGTCTAAACCACCGCCCCCACCTCCGCCGATCTTAATATTTACAGGGATTGCCACATTGGTAAAGGTGGTTTTGACTACAGCACCTTTCCCTCCAGCGCCCCCAGGTCCACTGTCGGCATCATATCGTGTATACGATGCTCCGCCCCCCTCCTGGGCCAACAACAACAAACTTATAAGTGGTTATTCCCGGAATCGGAATAAATTGCCCATCATCACTAAATGTTTGTTTTCCCATTTATATATATACACAACCTTTTAAGAAACAACCTTTTAGAAAAAGGTTGGACCAAAACACAACCTTTTAGAAAAAGGTTGGACCAAAAAACAACCTTTTAGAAAAAGGTTGGACCAAAACACAACCTTTTAGAAAAAGGTTGGACCAAAAAACAATCCCAACGAAAAGGCATACGCGATATAATTTACTAAATATCTTTTATTGGCTAAACACAACCTTTTAGAAAAAGGTTGGACCAAAACTGTGTGTTTATTTATTATGCGTACGCCTTTACGTTGGGGTTGTGTTTTGGTCCAACCTTTTTTAAAAAGGTTGTTAAAAGGTTGGACCAAAACTGTGTGTTTATTTCTTATGCGTACGCCTTTACGTTGGGGTTGTGTTTTGGTCCAACCTTTTTTAAAAAGGTTGTTAAAAGGTTGTTAAAAGGTTGTTAAAAGGTTGTGTTTTGGTAAGAATAACTTTTAATATCAATCGGTTTACCTTTGGTTGTCCTAAATGTAGGACCGCTGGCGTTCCCGGCTACGCAAGATTTACCATTTAACCAAACGCAACAACTCGTAGTGTTACAATTCTTCTCTGTAAGTGCCCCACATTTCTCATTAAGCACGGGGGGTTGTCTCCCATAGAGTGAGCAGAAATTGCCCCCATCGGCCGATGGCACCGGTATGTCTAAAGTGGGGCTACTAAACCCTTCCACCCTGCGCTGAATAAAAAATAAATAAATCACATACAATATGCCAATATTAAGCAGCATCATTATAAACGTGGCAGACATTGTGTATATATACATATATATATAGATATATGTATAAAGATTATTCTAAACCACTGCTGTCAATTCGTATTTCTTCGTCGTCTTTTTCACCTTGTGTTGTTGCCCAGTTTTGTGAATCCCTTTATGGCATGTTTCGCAAATGTTTAACAGATTCGCCACGTGATTCTTGTGAAACGACTTGATATAGGCATTCACTTTACTCGCACCTTCTTGGTGTTGTAAATGATGGACTTCGCTGGCGGGTTCTTTCTCGCACAGTTCACATACCCCCACGATTTTCTGGGCGTTAAAATGTGAGGTTCCAAGGGCTAAGATGTTTTTATCTTTCGCGTTGTATTTCATCCGGATATCGTGGGCCCGTTGAAGAAAGTCATCCGGCAGGTGGAGGGATTTACAGACTTCTAAACCATACATACTTTCCCCTGGACCATCCCGTAATTTTCGGTCGTAAACCAGGAGCCCGCGTTCGCGGTCGTAAGTCACCGCCATGTGGAGCATTTTCAACCGTGTCAAGGCTTTAATCTCGTCATACGTATTGATTTCGTGAAAATGCGTGGCGAATAAAAAAGTGCAATGTTTTGCGTGCAGGATTTCCAAGCCCGCGGTGAAAATGCTAAGGGCAGAGTCACTTTCCGTGCCCGAGCACAATTCATCCCCGAGCACGAGACTACTGGCATCTGCCATCTTCAAAATGGTGCGCAATTCCGACATTTCAACCGCGAAAGTGGAGAGACCCTTGAATAAATTGTCATTCCCCAAGATCCGTGTAAAGATATAATTATAAGGACTGTAGATAAACGACTGACACGGGACATAGAGTCCCGCTTGGGCCATGATGAGCGCTATACCAATAGATTTGATGAAACTGGTTTTGCCGACCGCGTTCGTGCCGTAAAGAAGGACGCCCAAAGGATCCTGTGTTACATTTTTATTCAAAGACAAATCATTTGTCACATATAATTCATTGGTTTGCAAATGTTCAATTAAGGGGTGGCGGATGCCCGTGAAAGTGAGAAAGGCCTTTTCCTGGGGCTCAATAACTGGTTTACAATAATTGTATTTATGCGCCATATAACATTTACACTGGACAAGGTCCACATTAGCCGTATACTGCACAATGGTTTGCAAAGCCGGTTCAAATTGCGTAAAATCATTTAAATAGCCTGTAAAGGCCCATTGGAGTTCTTTCACGATTTTCTCTCTAGAGGTTTGCAAAGCGGCCGTAATTTGCCGAATCTGCGTACTGGTAATAATCAAATCTTTCTTGTTAGTGCCGACTGATTGAAAATCCAAGGCGGTAAGGTCAAACACGAAGACTTCGTCTTGTTTACTGTAATTGGATTTGTAATGCATTCTTACACTATTACCGTCAAGCTGCCCTTGCCCCTGCCCTTGCTGTCTCTTCAAAAACGCCTTTAAGATTTCTACTCGCCGACTCGTGCCCATTAAGACAGCGTCGTTTTTCGGAGTTTCGTGGATTTTAATGTAGTGGGTGTCTTTACTGGTTTTTTCTACAGATTTAATAACATCCGAAAAATACGACCGAATGGCTTCCAGTTTCTCTCTACCATCCAGACTGTCTTTCACCAAAGTATCAATCGTTGGGCAAATACCGGGTTGAATAAACACTTCTACGTCCCCACTAATCTCGGTAATCGTTTGGCATTTTTCCAAGTCCAAGACTTTATTAAGATCGGTCAACAGGGTTTGGCATAACTGTTTTACGTTTACTTCATTTACATTTATTTCATTTACATTTATTTCATTTACATTTACTTCAGTAGTAAGTTGCGTGTAAGCATTTTTTATATACTCAGTTAACTTGGCATCTTTTATCGTATTATCATAGACAGTGGAAATTATTTGTAAATCCCGGGCGAGTAAGGCAAAATCCTTTGGGGCGACTTTTTGCAAGACCAATTTACGTTGAAGTTTTTCAATATCTTTAATACCAGTGAGTTGACTCCGTAAGGTTTGCCAAACAGGGACGGGTGTTGCGAGTAAATGCTCTATAATCGCATACGATGCATCCAGTAGAGTTTTATTTGTAATGGGGTTGTGCAAATTATACAAGAATTGGCGTTTGCCCATGGTCGTCACACAATTATTGAGCAGACTACTGACGGACCGCAACTTACCCGTGTGTCGTGCGTCGTCAATCATGTTTAATTGATACAGGGAATGATTCGCCAAGACGAGTTTGTCTGTATAATTTTCAAACACGGGTTCTGCTAATTTCTTCACGAGATTGGGGCTGTGTTGATTGACAAAATCCAAAAGAAAACAAAAGGCTTGTTTGGCGACAAAATGGGTGGGCGAGGCTTGGAAAAATTCCGGGTCCATAATGTGGGGGTAAAACCGCTTTAAGATTTCTTTTTGGTAGATTTGCTTCTCGGCATTTTGGGCAAAAAACAGCATGTTTGGCCCTACTACTCCGTTTGCCCCTACTCCGTTTGCCCCTACTCCGTTTGCACCTACTCCGTTTGCCCCTACTCCGTTTGCCCCTACTCCGTTTGCCCTAATATCCACCTTATGAATCTTGCTACTTTGTAAGCCCACAAACCCAATAATATCATTGAGGATTTTCTCCGGCATATTTGCCACAATCAAACATTCACTAGGGTTAAAGGCAGCAATATAACGTTCCAATTCATCATAGGTTGCCGGATTGTGATTGTATTCCGCGCTAAACTGAAAAAGGGCCGTTTTCCCAGTGAAAATATCAATATTCGCCACACCCAGTGTCACTTGGCAGCCAGTGTATTTATTCGCGTTAGATTTGTGGAGCCAAATACACATGACGTTATTAGACAACTCTTCGGATTCGCTAGAGAAAAACGTCCCTGGCGAGATAATCTCCGAGAGACTACGGGTCGTGTTTTTTGCATTGTTGTCTTGTTTGTAAAGAACCACAGTATAATCGTGCTCTTGCATTTTCTTTAAATATTTCTCAATATAAGCTACGCCCACTCCCGCCATCACCACTTGTTTCTGGTCTAGAAAGGACGCTTTATTCGCAATTGTCATATCGTTGATACTTGCGAATTCTTCAATATTGCTTCCGTACGGGCTATCAATGCCATAAATAGTGCCGTCCGCTTTACGGAGGCTGTAGGACTCAAAAAACGAGCCCACTTGCATCAGCACCAAGGTTTTCGGTCCATATTCGCGCAGCCATTTTTGCGTATAATCTAGGTATTCTTGCACAGTGGCCATGTTGATTATAAGGTATATATATACCGGTTTATAGCTTTATATACTATTTGGGCTTTATTATATATAAATAAATCGGGCATTTATGTGTTAACACGGCGTTTTCTTGTGGTCTGTTTATGTTTATGTTTAAGCCCTTTGGTACGTTTGTGTTTACGTTTAAGCCGTTTGGTCTGTTTATGTTTACGACGTTGGGTCTTTCCACCCACCAGCCGCGAAAAGTCGGGTTCTACAAAGGGACGCGATTGATAACTATACACATAGGGTTTATGCGTTTTGTTAAATTCGTTGGCTTCTTTTTTAATATAACTGGTGTAATCCGCCCCTCTATAGCGCCCATTAATAAAGTTCGCAGGGTTTTCGTCATATTTTCTAGTATACCATTGAATTTTCGCAGTGAGAAATTTGTAATAATCCGCGGTCACAGGTAGCTTCGGTGCACGTTCATACCAATTACCTTGCCCAACAATGGCAGGGGGATTATTATCCACATATAAAAAGGAATAATAATAATCATTCATCGCAAATGGATAAATTTGTATAACATTATACAATGGCACATAGATGGTATTTTCTTTATAAATTACCACTAAAATAATGGTGTTAAGATACACAAATGATTGCGCCTTTGCGTCAATATAATAATAGCCGCCGCCTTGCCCGAGATTATAATTCACATAACCGTCGTCGCCCAGGGTAGTCGCTATAACAGTGGCATACTGCTCCGAAAATGCCTGTAGTAAGGCATTAAATCGCAACATTATTTGAGATTTTTGACTCTGGTTGAAAAACGATAAATTGTATAAAATTTTCTTAACATTGTCTGTCAGATCAGGTAATATATTGAATTCCGAACAAATGAGCGTATTTTTTACTTTTTTACATTCACAATCGGTTTCACCTAGGGAGTCGCTTATCGGCTCATCGGTCATAATTTGTAAACCGATGCCAGGTCCAGGTGAAGTATTGTCCCCCATAAAATAATTATTAATGGCGTCCACGGTGATTAAGAAGAGTTTATCTACTTCAGGGACATCCTGTGTATAGGGTAAGCCTGAGAAGTTGTTTACGTATTTATTATATTTATTGCTAAAAAAAGTTGCGCGACCCCAATCTTTCTTGGATTGCGCAATATAGGATTCTACAATCGGCTTTGTGCTGACGCATTGGATCTCTTGTTTTGTTTTAAAAGCGATGGTGTCTTTGTTAGTGGCTCCATCCGCAAAAATGTCTATTAAAAATGCATTGGGGTCTTCATTTATTGATTCAAAGAGATCGTCTGTTTGAATAATACGGTAAATGTCCGCTGATTTACTTTCGTACATTTTAAATAAACTGGCGCCAATTTCCAACTGCAATTTTTTTTCTTGTCGTGAAGTTTCGGTAGCGCCGTTGTGGGGGTCTAGCGCTTCGGCAAACGTAAAATCTTGCATATAGTAATTCGGGTCTTGATTGATAATATCCGCGTCAGTTGCGAGATGTTTTTTCAATATTTTCGGTAAATTTTGGTAATATTCACGTGTTATTATGTCGGGATCGTTGGTGCTACGAAGTCCTTCTAGAAGATATGGGTTTGTTTTATATAATTCTTGTAAAGCTGCTTTCATTTCGTTCAGGGCTGGTTTATTGGCCATTATATTATAAAAATATTATAATAGAATAGGCTCCAACATTTTCACACGTAACATTTATGGATTAGATGTGTAAATAATATTTAGTGTATTGGTGGTTGTTGATGGCGTGCCTAGATTATTTGAAGGGACTGGTTTCGCACCAACACTAAATGCTGCCCCGTTAAACTGACCGCTTGCGATAATGTTTGTTAAGGGTCCATTATTCCCATAACCAAAATTTATATCTATTTGTGACGAACTGCCCATAATATTGGCGACATTATTATTCGGGGGCGGCACATTAAACGTGGTGTCTAATGTAAATGGTATATTTAAGGTCGTCTTATACGTCCCGCCATTGGCATTTACCGTAGTAGTACCGATACTCAATGTGACGTTGGATGAATTTGTTATATTTATCGTAATAGACGCCCCTCCACCAGGCGTAGGTCCAGGTCCAGGTCCAGCTCCACAGGGGGAGGGTTGCCCAGGCAGCCACTGGGTCGCATTATTCCACACAATACCACCGCTTAACGTGATACCTAATGGCGGAAAAAAAGCTTGTACTTGGCAGAAAAGTGGTATAAAAGTCACAGCTGGTATTATTTTTGGCGTAGCGCCGACCCACGCCGACCAGTTTGTATTAGGCCAAGTCGTATTCGTCTGTACCAAAGGGTTATCTGTACAACTGCCATTGTCATATAATTGAGGCGCTAAATAATCAATATAGGGAGAGGAGAGAAAAGTAGGCATAAGACCTGGCACACTTCCGTAGCCGTCATGACCAACTGTTACAATCACTGTATAATTACTTTTTTTGGCTGCTGCAAAAACAGCATTAAAAGAGGCGATTAAAGTCGTAATAGGCACACTCCAGTCAATATTTTCAACGTCAAACACGATCCCGGTATATTGACTTCCGGTGGGAGTAGTAAACAATTTGTTTTGAAAATAATTCATATACGTACCAGTCAATAACGCATTGGTGATAGTCGTATTTCCTCCTCCGAGTGTAACATATTTATTCACCCCTTGTAATAAATTATATTGTTGATTTGCTAAACTTAATGGATTTTGGGATGGGTCAGAATTACTAGGATCAACAAACCCACTGAATGCGATAGCTGAAATATTGCCACAGTCACTTGATTTGGGTATATTTAAGCTAAGCGTAGATGAACCATACGTTTGTTGAAAATAGCCAACAAAAGGCAGTGGGTTGGTAATGCGCGTCTTGGGCAAAGACATTCTAATGATTACCGAATGCTGTTTTAAGACCGTGGCATTTGTGTAAGCATCTGTATTTTCAACAATCGCATTTGTATATTGACGTATTATGTTATTAATTTTATTTGCACACGGATCACAACCATTACTCATCTTTTTATATAATAATTAAATAATAAAATAATTATTTAATTAAATAATTAAATAATTCATACACTTTGAAATATTATTTTGTCTAAAGACTATTTCTCATTTAAGAAATTATGAATAAGGGTATCTTTGCTTTTATTTGTAACGTCTCCGGTTAATATTGCACTTTCATACAATTGACGAAGGACATCATTTGGTACTTCACTGCCCACTTTCAACAGATTTTTTGACCGCAGATAAAGTTTAATATCCGCAATACTTGTCTGTTTTAAAAACGCTTGTTCGGTTTGAACCTTTCGCCGCGTTTTGGCGTTTTTAATAAGCACCGAGACTTTGCCGTTTTTGTGCTTGCCAAGGGAATATTTTAACGTGCGGGTGATGCGCGTTTTGAAACGCGGTTTCTTTGTTGAAGGTTTGGACACAACCTTTTTTGTAGGCGCAAGATTATTTGTATGCGCGTTATTTGTATGCGCAACATTATTTGTAGGCTCAACATTATTTGTAGGCGCGTTATTTGTATGCGCAACATTTGTAGGCTTACCAATATGAATTAGCGGTTTGACATCCGTTTCTTTGCCATAATTCTTTTGTGTTTTATTATGGTATTGCCTGTAAGTAGGTAGCGTACCGCCTTTTAAATTACTGTACATTGGTGAAGGCTTTATAGGTGCATGATTTATCGGTGCATTATTTATAGGTGCTTGATGTATCGGCGCTTGATGTATCGGTGCGACCTTGGGCAGAATCTTTATTTTGACCGGCGGGGGTGACACTTTCAAGGGTTCTAATTTTAATTCTTCCGGTAGCTCGGTAGAGATTTGTAAATGCACCGCATGTTCTATTTTACCACGCTTTAGCGTTTCATTCTTGGGTTTTTGTTTCCTTTGTTTGGACAATTCAGAGAGAAAATTCAAAGATTTATTAAATTCATCGGCAAAACCTTGGTCAAATTCTTCTTCTTCCGCTCTCTCTCTTTTTTCATTCTTGATAGATTCTTTTTCAGTATTATTTTGAAAATCTTTTATTTTGGCTAATAATTGTTTTTTCATTTTATTGGGTTTCACCGAGACTTGGGGTTTTTCTTTTTTCTCTCTTTTATTCATTGGCGAATTCTGTTTTCCTGAGCCGGAAAAAAATGCAGGATTGAATTGAATGGTTTTGTTATTGCTCATAATTAAAATAATATTTTATAAAAAAAACAATGTATAAACACAACTCAACCTTTTGGAAAAAGGTTGGGCCAAAATACATCCCACAACCTTTTGGAAAAAGGTTGGACCAAAATACATCCCACAACCTTTTGGAAAAAGGTTGGACCAAAATACATCCAATTGAACGATTAAGTTAATAGTAAATTTACTATAAAATTACTAATAAAATTATTGTAAATTAATCATTCAATTTGGTTGTGTTTTGGTCCAACCTTTTTCCAAAAGGTTGTGTTTTGGTCCAACCTTTTTCCAAAAGGTTGAGTTTTGGTCCAACCTTTTTCCAAAAGGTTGTGTTTTGGTCCAACCTTTTTCCAAAAGGTTGAGTTTGATTTGCCCATACTTTTTCTAAAAGATTGTTAAATATGTCCACCATAAGAAAACGTTCTGTGAACGATGATAATCAGGAGAAAATTAATCGTAGACGCCGTATTTCTGCTAACAAAGGGGGAAATTATTACATACCTCTAAATATAAATATTGAGGCGGATGCTACCTTACAAATAGAAGAACCACGGTATACCCAAACCGAAGTCACAGCTTTACTTGCCAAACAAGAACAGACTTTTAGGCAGATTTTAGAAGATAAATTGAGAGAACAATACAATATGTTTAATCAACATTATATTGATAATATATTTAAAGAATATCATCAGGGCGATTGTTCGTATATTAGTTGAGCGTATATTAGTTGAGCGTATATTAGTTGAGCGTATATTAGTTGAGCGTATATTAGTTGAGCGTATATTAGTTGAGCGTATATTAGTTGAGCGTATATTAGTTGAAAAATAAGTCTTGTACTTAAATATATATTACATGTGTTTTTATAAGAGATTCCTTTATTATACTTATTTACTCTTCTTGGAAATATCGCCAGTATTGGCTTATTTCTTGTGCGCTTTTACGTGGCAACCATATGCCTGGGCTGAATTATGTTTAAGTTTTGCGGGTTGTCAAATTAATTTTCTGAAACAAAGTCATAATACAGCCTTTTATGAACCAAATGGCTGTCTGTTTTTTTCTAGAAGGGCTCATGATGGATATAACAAAGCGATTGATACATATATTACTGAAGGCTGGGCCTTGAATTTGACACCTTATAGTTATTTATCTACTTTGTTGAATGCTATTCAAACTAAAACCGATTTGGCCACAACTTTAATAACATCTGGTTATAATAAAATAATCGTCTATCCGGATTTAGATAAAGAAGAGTATACTTCTCTCTATATTAGCTTTGCATGGGAAAAACAAATGTCAATCCAAATTATTCTGACTCAAGATAAAGTATCAGTATTGGATATTAAACAGAAAGAAGCTAATTATGGCACGCAACTCTCTTGTTACCGGAGTGAAGTGATTAGACCGAAATATTTCAACACCTGTAAAGAATTTGCCGAGTATATAGAATTGAGTTGGGTAGATGCCCATTTACATCTAGAAAATAAAGATCTCAAATATAAAAATTGAATCATTTATTTTATAGTATACCAAACACTATAACACAAAATGGACATTACTTATGACGCAAAAGTTGAAGACGAAGACGAAGTGGAAGTTGAAGTTGAAGACGAAGTTGAAGACGAAGTTGAAGACGAAGTTGAAGACGAAGTTGAAGACGAAGTGGAAGACGAAGTGGAAGACGAAGTTGAAGACGAAGTTGAAGTTGAAGACGAAGTGGAAGTGGAAGTGGAAGTGGAAGACGATACCGAATTCATAGAAATAATCCGTTATCTCGCAGACCGTGATTTGGCGATTTTATTCAAGACTTTGCAGTTGGAAAACGAGAACGTCCAGCGGCGCTATATGCGAGACCAAAAACCATCAAAAATGGATGGTAGTTTATACAATGCTTATTGTGCCAGGGTTTTGGTAAGGGACCCAATTGATTATCTTCTACAAGAGATTTTGACACGTATCAATGTGGCAAAATCTATGGCGACAGCTGAGTCTATGGCGACAGCTGAGTCTATAGCGACAGCCGAGTCTATAGCGACAGCCGAGTCTATAGCGACAGCCGAGTCTATAGCGACAGCCGAGCATATAATGAAAGCAGATGAGATATATTACACCTTCTTCTATTGTTATTTGCATGACGATGGCTGGATTATCTTAGGAAATCATGACTACGCACCTGATGGCTATAAATCGCAATGCACCTATAATTGTGACTACGGAGATTGGCATAAACAAGGTCTTGTGATGAAGAATAAACAAGGCGGTCTGACTATCTTGGAGGAAGTACGCATGAATTACGACCGCTTTGCCGGAGGATTTGAATTTGCCTTTTACCAAGATTCATTAAAAGATGAAACAGGTCAGCCGCTAAATATGTCTGACCATCCTGAATTGAAAGCGTGGATATATCAAAACACAACACAACCTTTTAGAAAAAGGTTGGACCAAAACACAACCTTTTAGAAAAAGGTTGGACCAAAATACAACCTTTTTACACCTTCGCACATTTAAAATGCCGATTATTTTAATATAAAGAAACAATACCATATATATAAAAATGTCTATTTCGTATAAAGATTTAGTATTTGAGTCCAATAAGACAGATAATTATATGATGGATTTATGTATGCTACCAGAAGGAGTGAATTTAAGATGTAATGATGTAAAAATGTCCGTTTCTAAACCAAAAGATTACACAGAGTGTAGTTTTGCTTTATC
>Ga0209086_10002917_pt1 | contig 13148 bp, 15 predicted proteins | sample M_130207_XF_Meta_FD_187312 | JGI IMG/M metagenome (GOLD analysis project Ga0209086, IMG submission 187312) | Freshwater microbial communities from Lake Montjoie, Canada to study carbon cycling - M_130207_XF_MetaG (SPAdes) (version 2) | ecosystem: Environmental > Aquatic > Freshwater > Lake...
ATTTTAACAATGAATGATATAGGAGTATATTATTTTATGTTATCAAAATATAGTGATGCTATTAATTATTTTAAACAAGTTTTAACTATAAATAGTAACATACCCGAAGTATATAAAAATATTGGCACTTGTTATATTAATTTACGTGAGTATAAATTAGCAGAAAATAATTTACTTATTTCATTTAAATTATTAGATAATGATGATATTAATTCGTCATTAGGTGAACTTTATTTTTATATTAAAAATTATGATTATTCAATATTATTTTATAAAAAAATTAAAAATATCGAAAAAATACCTAAGTGTTTATACAATTTATGCTTTCCTTATTTAGCGAAAAAAGATTTCATAACCGGTTTTAATTTATATGAAAATAGATTACAATTTAATGAAGTTCAAAAACAAACTGGACAAATACAACGGGTTGAAATACCTTGGTTACAGTATTGGAATGGATATGATATGTGTGATAAATTATTAATTATTTATGAACAAGGTATTGGTGATAATATACAATATTATCGTTTTATAATTGAATTATCTCATATGTATCCGAATATGAAAATTTGTTATTTTTGTAGAGACGTTGTGCAAAATATGTTTAAAAAATATGATAATATAGATATTATATCTAATGTTGATACTATAAATGATTTTAATTATAAATTATACATTATGTCTTTGCCATATGTATTAAAAATTAGTAATATTTTACCAAATAAAGAACAATATATCTATACTAATGATGACAAACATATTTTTTGGAATAATAAATTATCACACTTAAAAAGATTTAAGGTTGGTTTCATTTACAATGGTTTATTATCATCATTTATTGAAAAAAATATACAGTTAAAAGAATTCAAAATTTTATGTGATTTAGATATTGATTTAATCTGTTTACATAAATTAAATGATATACAAAATGATATTGAAAATATTGATTTTAAAGATAAAATAAATTTTTATGATATAGATAAAGAAAAACCTTTTGAAGATACTATTGCTATATTGCAAAATATAGATTTATTAATTAGTATAGATACTTCAATAATACATTTAGCAGGGGTTTTAAATGTCAAAACACTATTATTATTAGGTTATGGATCAGATTGGAGGTGGTTTGATAATGATAATAGCACACTATGGTATGATTCTGTTGAATTAATGAGAATGAAAGAAAATACTGATTTGAAAAATATTATGAAAAAAGTTAAAAATAAAATCATTCAAATAATAAAAAAGGATTAATATTAAATAATAGAAAAGAATTAATATCAAATAATTAAATAATCAAACAATTATTTAATTATTTTTATAAAAGAAAATTGAAATAATTTATTTAAAAGTATCTTTAGTAAATATAGTAAATATGAGCGATAACGAACAAAATAGTGATTATTATTCTGAAAATGATTCTGGTAGTGATTCTGAAATTGAAACATCTAAAAAAACAAATATTAAAATTGGTGTGAATGATAAATCTATTAAAGCTTTAGAGTCTCCTAATATTGATGATTATGATAGTGATGAAGATGTTAATGAAGATGTTAATGAAGATATTGATGAAGCCGAAGATGATTTAGAAGAACCTCAAATTGGTGGACGTATAGGTGAAGGAGGAATAGATTGGGGGTCAGAAGATTCTGAAAATGATGATGATGAAGACGAAGATAATGAAACAGATGCAGATGCAGATGAAGAATCTGAAAATAAAGATGATGAAAGACAACCAAAAGCCACTTCTAAAAAAACGAAGAATAATAAATCTAAAAAAACTGTGCAAATTGACATAGATGATGATGATGAAGATGATGACTATGATAATTTATATTTACAAAAATTTGACAGTGAAATTACTAAAAATTATATTAATGATTTCCACCCCGAGTGTTTAATTCATAATTATGATGAAATCTCTAAACTTACAACTGTAGTTAGAGATATACATAATATTATTATTGACCCATTACATAAAACAATCCCATTTTTAACAAAATATGAAAGGGCTAGGATTCTTGGGCAAAGAGCAAAACAAATTGAAACTGGTGCTAGACCATTTGTGCAAGTTCCCGAAAATGTTATTGATAGCTATGTAATTGCGGAACTTGAATTACAACAAAAAAGAATACCTTTTATAATCAGACGTCCAATTCCTGGAGGTGCGTGTGAATATTGGAATCTTAAAGATTTAGAGGTTATTTTATTTTAGATTATATAAATTTTAAAAATTTCAAAAATAAAGAATATATAAAAGTAAAATATAATTACTATATATGAATTCACAACAAATATTTATGTCGGTAATTTTGTGTATAGTTATTTTTGTAGTGATAGCTTTTACACCATTAGCAACAGGTGTAGCATATATAACATTTTGGAAAGGAAGAGATCCTCCTAGTAGTGGAGGTTCTAAAAAATATAAAAAATAAAAAAATAAAAGAATTTTTATTTAAAGATAATAATTGTATTATATTTAAATGTTTCGTTGCAATTATAATACTATTTTAGAGTATATTTGGATTGGCGGCAATTGTGAAATTAGAAGCAAAACAAGAGTATTAAATATTGCTATTAACAAATATATTGATGTGCCTTATTGGAATTATGACGGTTCGTCTACTGCTCAAGCAGATTCAAATAGTAATACCGAAGTTATTTTAAAACCTTGTAAATTATTTAAAAATCCTTTCATAAGTGATAATAATAGTAAACATTTTTTAGTATTATGTGAAACATATGATGTCGATTTAGAACCATTGTCTACAAATCATAGATATAATGCAGTTACTATTTTTAACGCAAATCTGTCAATTGAACCATGGTTTGGTTTAGAACAAGAGTATTTTATGATTCATAAAGGAGAAAATGGTAATAATTTATGTTCAGAAGATGGTAGATATTATTGCGGAACACAATTAAATCCCGTAGAAAGGACAATTGTAGAAGAACATTTGCAAGCATGTTTAACTGCTAAAATCAAAATATCTGGATTAAATGCGGAAGTATCTCCTAGTCAATGGGAATTTCAAGTAGGACCATGCGAAGGTATTGATTCAGGAGATGAACTAATTATTGCTAGATTTTTATTAGAAAGAATATCTGAAAAATACAGTGTTCAAATTATTTATACCCCAAAATTATATAAACATATTAATGGTTCCGGCTGTCATACTAATTTTAGTACTGCAATAACACGTTCTGAAAATGGTATTGAAGAAATTTATCGTTGTATGGTAAAATTAGAAAAAAAACACAATGAACATATTGCGGTTTATGGGAAAGACAATGAGAAAAGATTAACAGGAATTCATGAAACATCTAGTATGAATAATTTTACATTTGGCATTGGAACACGAAATACATCTGTAAGGATTCCAAATCATGTTGTCGATGATGGCTGCGGATATTTTGAAGATAGACGACCAGCTGCAAACATAGATCCATATCAAGTAACTTCTATCATTTTTAAAACTTGTTGTTTGGATGAATAAAATAATAAATTTCTTTAAGTAGTTTTGGAAATTTATTATATAAAAACATGAATTTAAAATTCCCAAAAGTATTTCGGGAAATTGATTTTGGACATTTATAAATGTCCATTTTTGAAATATAGAAATAATTCTTGAAAAATGAAAAATGCAAAATCTGTGAGACCATAAAAATTTTTAGCGTCACACATTTGAAAAAATATTTTTAATTTTGTTACGATAGTTTTTATTTTTTATTTATATTTTATTTTGGAAACTATTTAGGAGTTTTTTCTGTCACTTATATATGGAAGCTTTTTGTGATATAAAAACATCAAAAAACATACAAAAATTTGTATGCGATAGTTGTAACTTTACATGCTCTAAAAAAGGCGATTGGAATAGACATATTTTAAGACCAAAACATATTAATCTAACACTTTCTAACACTTATTGTGACAAAAAAAACATATACACTTGCAATATATGTGATAAAAATTATAATTCGCGTAATGGTTTATGGAATCATAAAAAAAAATGTTCTATTGAAGTAACAAATATTCAACAAATAACACCTGAATTAATTATCAGTGTTTTACAGCAAAACAAAGAGTTACAACAAATGTTAGTAGAACAACATAAACAAAATAATGAATTACAAAAACAAATATTAGAGGTTTGTAAAAATAGTTCAAATAGTAATATTTCAAATAGTGATATTAATTCACATAATAAAACATTTAACCTTCAATTCTTTTTAAACGAAACCTGCAAAGACGCAATGAATATTATGGATTTTGTAGATTCAATAAAAATACAATTGGCTGATTTAGAAAAAGTTGGTAAATTAGGATTTGTTGAAGGTATTTCAAATATAATTGTTAAAAATTTAAATTTACTAGATGAAAATAAAAGACCAGTCCATTGCACTGATTCAAAGAGAGAAGTAATGTATGTAAAAGATGAAAATAAATGGGAAAAAGAAAATGAAACAAATGTCAAGCTGAGAAAGGCAATTAAAACAGTTGCACATAAAAACACAAAAATATTAAGTGAGTTTAGAACAAAGCATCCGGATTGTTTAAAAAGCAATTCCAAGGTTTCAGATCAATATAATAAATTAGTATTTGAAGCTTTGGGAGGCAAAGGGGATAATGATTCAGAAAAGGAAGATAAAATCATTAAAAATATTGCAAAAGAAGTTACAATTGCCAAATAATTTCTTTAAGTTGTTTCGAGAATTTATTATATAAAAACATGATTTTAAAATTCCCAAAAGTATTTCGGGAAATTGATTTTGGACATTTATAAATGTCCATTTTTGAAATATAGAAATATATCTTGAAAAATGAAAAATGCAAAATCTGTGAGACCATAAAAATTTTTAGCGTCACACATTTGAAAAAATATTTCAATTTTTGTTACGGTAATTAAAAAAATTTTTTATAGTTTTAAAATAAAAGAATTTAAATTTATTTTATATTTAAAATATATGAAACAAAGTGAAACAAAATTAGGAGAAAAAGGAGAAAAAGGAGAAGCAAAATTTTACTGTAATAATTGTGACTATTCATCAAGTATAAAATTTTCATATGAAAGACATTTGTTGACATCTAAACATCAAAAACAGCTTCAAAAACTAATAAATGAAACAAATGAAACAAAAAATGAAACACAACAAAATAAAAAGGAGAAAAAAGAGAAATTTATAAATATAAATAATATTTGTGGTTGTGGAGTAGTTTATTATAGTAGAACAACACTATGGAGACACAAAAAAAAATGCAACTATATTGAAAAATCAAGTGAAAATGAAAATATTAATAATGACACAACTAATAAAGATGAATTAATAAATTACCTTATAAAAGAAAATCAAGATTTTAAGAACTTAATTTTAGAAATTGTGAAAAAAGATACGATAACTAATAATAATAATAATATTACAAATACTAATTCAAACAATAAAACATTTAATTTGCAATTTTTTTTAAATGAAACCTGTAAAGATGCAATGAACATTATGGATTTTGTCGATTCAATAAAAATACAATTATCTGATTTAGAAAAAGTTGGTAAATTAGGATTTGTGGAAGGTATTTCAAATATAATTGTTAAAAATCTAAATTTATTAGATGAAACAAAAAGACCAGTTCATTGCACAGACTCAAAGAGAGAAGTAATGTATGTAAAAGATGAAAATAAATGGGAAAAAGAAAATGATAATAATGTGAAAATAAGAAAGGCCATTAAAAATGTTGCATATAAAAACACAAAAATGTTGAGTGAATTTAGAACAAAGCATCCAGATTGTTTAAAGAGCACTTCTAAGGTTTCAGATCAATATAATAAATTAGTATTTGAAGCAATGGGAGGCAAAGGCGATAATGATTCTGAAAAAGAAGACAAAATAATTAAAAATATTGCAAAGGAGGTTGTAATTAATAAACATAATGTTTACACCTTTTAACATTTCAAACACCGATTATTTTATCAAATAATATGTTAATAACATTTGTCCTATTGCAGTGTAACACCATATAGCAGGTTGTTCGTGTATATTATTTGTTAATAAAAAACCAAAATATGGACCTGTTAATAGTGTTGCTAAAATAGGTTTTAATTGAAAAATTGTTAAAACTGGTATTATCCACATAAAAAAATGTAATCCAATACTTGGAGTAAACCAATATTTTCCAGGAGCACGCAATCTTATATTCCATGCAATATGTCTATTTCCGGAAAATGCACAGGTTTTTTTACCACATAAAGGTTCATTATTATTATCACATAATTCTTTATTCTTAACAAAAAATAACCGACTTGCCAATAATAAACCAGCAAAAAATGACATATATATAAAAATAAAGTTTGGTTTATTTGTAAAAGCAAACAACCACAAATTAAAAAATAATGGTTGAAAACATACATGAATATATCCAAGATTTGTTAAAAATATATTATAATTATTATTACATTGATTTATTACTTTATATTGAAAAAATTGCAATATTTCCATAAGGGCAAAATATCCTATTCCAATAGAAGCGTAAATATTTTTTTTATAGAAATATATACTTGATAAAATACCAATTACTCCTATTGTCAATGAAAGATTTTCAGAAAAACACATATATATAAGATAATAATATAAAACAGTGTTAGAAATATAAAACAGTGTTAGAAATATAAAACAGTGTAAATGTATTAAATATATTACAATAATTTATATTATTTATTAATAATGACAGAACCAAATGTATCAGATAAATTAGCAGATGTTATAACATCTATATTTAAAAAAACAAATATATTCGACAAAATAGAGAGAATCCATGGGTTAATTATAATTTCGTCAAGCTTTTTAATTATTGGTAGCACAATGTCACTAATTAATTTTTATTTTCTTAAAAATATTAATTCAAAAAACGATGAAAATATATCATTATTAAAAAATATCGACGATAATTTATCAAAAATAAAAGAAGACAATTATTTTATTAATTTTAAGGTATATCAAGAATTCCAAAAAAAAATAGATTTAATAACTGATATTAGTTTAGAACTACAGAAACAAAATATTAAATTATTTAGATTTTTTGAGGAAAAAAGTAAAAATAACGAAAAAAAAACTATAACTACCATGACGTCAATGAGCGACTTTGAAAAATATTGTAACTCTACAATTTTAAAAGAAAAAGAAGATTTAGAAATATACGAAGATATTGAAAATGAAATATTACAAGAATGTTATGATAATTTACCATGCAATAATTTTAAAAAAGTTACTTCATCAGGGTTTTTTAATTGGAAATAAATTATTTGTATTTTTTTAATATAAATATAGATTATATTACTTATTATGAAGAATAATATTTTAAAAAATATTTATGACTTTTTTTCAAGATTATTTGAAAAATTATCATTAAAACTAAAGCCAAAAAAAATAGAGGATGAAAATGAAGAAGAAGATTGGACAAATTTAATAATTTCAAATGAAATATTAGAAAGATATTAAAATATATTTATATTATATATTTTATGTCAATCTTACAAATTGGTATTAATCCTACTAAGCTAAATTATCCACATCCGTGTGATAGTAGTGAAATAGCATTTAAAGTGATTAGATGCGGTAATAAATTTTGCTGTATTGAAAGCGATATTAATAAATATCAAGTAGATAAAATAAATCCATTGTTAGTAGATGAAGAAATATTAGGTAATTTAGATAGTCGTGGTGATAGTATATTTACATTTGTAATTGGAACATCATATCTAGTTGATGAACATGAAAAAAAACTTGTCAGCGACGATACTGATAATAATGGTGTATGTGATATAAGTAAAATGCATATATGGACAAAAAACGCATTTAGTGTTCAAGAAATTAATTCAAAACATACTAGTATAATGTTAGAATCTGATCATAATTGGAATTCAATTGATCGTGCTTTTCATGATGATGTAGAAATTGATTCGGTAATAAAAACCAATGGTGTTATAGATAAATACTATTACGCAGGAGAAATGAAAATTAATTTAAGTCAACATAAGATATCTATCAATTTTTTGTCAGGAACATTTATGATGGATATAATTGATGTTTCACATGTTTCGGATGATATAAAAAAATGTATAACTAGTTTTTTACAAAATAAATTTAGAGGATGGACTATAGAAATTGATGAAACAGGTCAAACATATATAACGCAAGAAATGACAACACATATGTTAGATTATTATATTAACCATGGAGTAATACGAGTGAAACAATTTGATACTGAAGAACAAGCAAAAAAGTATGCAAATCGAAAAATGACGTTAGTGCGAATACAGATGCAGATAAATGCGGAGAAACAAATTATTGACAGATTTAAAACGGATAATACACCAAGATATTTACAACTAGTAGAAGATTATAAAAAATTAGAAAATGCACCAATTGAAGAATATGTCCCTACAACTAATTTAACAAAAGGAGGGACAAAAAAATATAAACGAAAACAAAAAAAATATCGTTCTCACAAAAAAAAACGCTCCCAAAAAAAACGTCGCACATACAAAAAATATTTTAAAAAACGATATTAAATAAAAAATTATATTTATAATAACAGTCTTGTTTAAAAATTATGTATACTTTTATCTCTATTATGGTTTACCATTAGTGTTTTATTATATGCATTTAAATATATCTTCTAATTATCTATATAATGGATGAAATTCAGTTATTAAAAAAAGAAAACGAAGAGCTCAAAAATAAAGTTATTGAATTAGAAGAACGATTGAAGAAATATACTGCACCTGCTAGAAGTAAAACTTATTATGAAAATCACAAGGAAGAACTTTTGGAAAAGATGAAAAAATATAAACAAACTCGTGAACAAATCAAAGAGCGAAATAAGAAGGCGTATTTGAAAAGAAAGGAAAAAATGGAGGAAGACAAATTAAAATTGATATGATTTAATATATTTAACGTTAAATATATTAAATACGAAATCTTTAGTAATAGTATAAGAATGAAAAGATTAAAATATGATTATGAAATGTTAACAAATATTTGTCATGAAGGTGGTGTTACATTATTATTTGATTATAAAGATAAATATATAACAAGGGATACAAGAATTATAGGCAAATGTATTTTATGTGAAAATAGTTTTGATAAAAGCTTAAATAAATTACATAAACAAAGAAATTTCGGTTGTGAATCATGTGCTAAAATAATGAGGTTTGAAAGAGTAAAAAAAACAATGGTAGACAAATATGGTGTTGAATATGCAGCACAATCTCAATTTTTTATGAATAAAATGAAGAGCACTACTTTAGAAAAATATGGTGTAGAGCATGCTTTACAAAGCGAAGTAACTAAAAATAAAATTAAACAAACTAATTTAGTAAGATATGGTTGTGAATATGGTTTGCAAAATGAAGAAGTTAAAGAAAAAAGAAGACTTTCAAATTTAGAAAAATATGGTTTTGAAAATCCTTTACACCGAGAAGAAATAAAGGAAAAAATAAAGGGGACAAATTTGGAAAAATATGGGGTAGAACATGCTTCACAATGTAAAGAATTTAAGGATAAATGTAAAAAAACTAATATGGAAAAATATGGGGTAGAACATTTTACACAAACTGATATTATGAAGGAAAAAACTAAAAAAACTAATATGGAAAAATATGGAGTTGAATATAATTTACAACGTGAAGAAATTAAAGAAAAAATAAAAGAAACTAATATGGAAAAATATGGTGTTGAATATACTTCACAATCAAAAGAAATTTTTGAAAAAATAAATAAGAACTCTTATTATTTAAAGGAATATATTTTACCATCTAGTAAAATAATTAAAATACAAGGTTACGAACATTTTGCATTAAATGAATTATTACAAAAAGAAAATATTAATGAAGACGATATTATAATTGGATGTAAAAATGTGCCAACTATTTGGTATAATGATGAAAATAATAAAAAGCATAGACATTTTGTAGATATTTATATTCCATCTATAAATAAATGTATAGAAGTTAAATCTACATGGACATTTGAAAAACAAAAAAAAATTGTATTTTTGAAACAAACTGCGGGAAAACAATTAGGATATTTATATGAAATTTGGGTTTATGATAAGAAAGGAAACAAAGTGGAATTTTATAACTAGCACTTCCAGCGGTTACCACACAAAATACAATTGCAAAAAGTTGTCATCGGTTCGTCTGCACTTCTCGTCTGCATTTGATAATATGTACATTGATTTCCCTTACACTTGCGACAAGTAAAAGTATCAGTAGCAGCAGCAATATTAGTTTCAAATTTGTTAGCATCACGTTTCGCTTTGGATTCAATTAGTTTAGACCATTTTTCAGGACTAAGTTCTTGATGTGTCATAAAAGCCACCACATGAGGTTTAATAGTTTCATTATTAATCTGTTCAATTATGTTATCATTTAAATTGGTGTAAATGCTGCGTAATCTATCTAAATATATTTGCACAAAGTGTTTGTTATCCCATTTTTTAACGACCTTTCTTTGGTCAGCTTCTTTCAAAACATAATTGAATATTCCTTTTTCTAAATTGGAGCTATTTTTTTCGTTTTTCAATTTTTCATCTATTTTGGCTCTAATATTAGAACGAAATAATTCAGAATTTGCAATCTTGCGAGACGACATAGTTATTGATTTACATACTATTTTATATTTAAATCAATATCAATTTTATTTTATAGATTATTTTTCTACTTTATCAGAATCGTAATCATAAGATTCTTCACTTAATTCAGAACCAATATCTTCAATAACGATATTATCTTCTTGACTATCTTTTTCGGTTTCATCACTGTCGTCGATATCATCTTCGCTTTCATCATCTTCATCATCTTCATCCTCATCGATATCATCGCTGCTATCAACAACAAACCCATCTTTAAGATAACCTTGCTTTGTTTTTTTCTCTTTTGGAACATTCGCGAGTTCATCTTCTTCATTTTCATCTTCAATTGCCGTAGCCGCAAGGTCTTCAAAACCGCCGAATAACTTTTCATAAATTTTGTCCCATAATTGTAAGGTTAAATTAGTGTATAATTTAGTTCCATCAGAATTTTTAAGGTAAGCTACAATAGCACAACAACCAAAAAACAATTTATTATCAATTGGTGGTGGAAAATCGTATTTATTTTCAGAATTTGCTCTTCCATCTGTTTTAGCAAAAACCTGAATATAATATTTTTTACTATCATATTTTACATTCCATTCTGTTTGTTTCACAAAATCCTCAGACTTTTTAAATCCGCATTTTTTAAATAATTCTTCTTCTTTAAAGTCCTTAATTGCTAATATTTTTAGTGTGCCGGTTCTTTCAACAATTATAATATTTAATGGTTGCGACATAATTATTTATAATTAATTGAATAGGTTTAAATAGTTTACAATTTAATAATTATAATGAAAATATACATTGACAATTATAGCGCTGAAAAAATGCATAAAAAACTAGGTTCATTTAATGATTATTTATTAAATAAAACAAATGTAATTGAAGTTTATTCAGATGAAGGAATATTTGTAGTAGAACAAAATAATATTAGTAAGATTACTTATTTAGATAAACCGATTAATAAGGTTAAATATTCAGATAAAATTAATTTCATTATCGATTCATCAGAAACTAACCAAACAATTGTAAACCAACTTCCTTTTGATTGTATAATTTTAAAAATAGAAACTCATAATTATCAATTAAATACTAGATCAAAAATAAAATTTGTAATAAATTTTGCATTAATTAAGAATACAGATTATAAATTGCATGACTTTTATTTTATTGTATCTGATGATGTTGATATAAACAGTCCATTATTTAAAGAAGATATAAATGTGTTTTTATCTCTCTTAAACTAATATTTTAATATAATATGTTATCTTGGATTATTCAAATTACAGTTATATCTATTGTTTTAATATTTTTAGTGCATTATTTATTTAATTTTTTTAAATCTACATTAACCGTTCCAAAAATTAAAGATTTAGTAAATACGCCTACACAAAAATATGAAAATATGTTTAATATTATTTCAAAAAATAATTCTAATACAAATTTAATCGATAATTTAAATACTAATTATGAATATACAATAAAAGATTTGTTACCAAAACAAGAAAATGATATGAAGAGCGAATTGAAAAAATTTTTAAAAAAACAGTTGAATTCAAATGAAAACACATCATCAACATCAATCTCTAGTTTAGATTCTATGATGTCAAATTCATATTCTGAATTTACATAATATAATTATATAGTATAAACTAAAATGGATATGTATTTATATTTTTAGTTTAATAACTTGGCTATTTGTATAGCTGTTTTAATACCTTTTACGCTATTACCAAATTTATTTAATGGCGGTGATGCTATTCCTATACCCATAATGCCTGGAATTACAATCATCAATATACCACTTACACCACTTTTTGCAGGATATCCTACTTCTTCCATCCATTTCGGTGTTTCATCATATAGCCCAGCTACTTCCATATGTTTCAATATATATTCTATATTTTTTTTACTAACAAGTTCTTTCCCGGATTTAGGATTGATACCTTTATTTGCTAAGGTTGCTGCCATTAAAGCAAGATCCCTGCTTGTAACCATTGTTGAACATTGCTTCGTATATACATCTACACTTGTTTCTACGTCGCCATAAAATCGATCATATGACTTTAATAAATAGGCGATTGCTAAATTATGTTCCGCATGTAATATTTCTGATTTATATATTTTATTGCTTATATGCAACTTTTTGTCTGCGAAATCACTCATGTTAGTTACTATTTTATTTATAATTTTTTTTTCATTTGGTTGATATAATAAACTAACAGTTGCCATTGCACCACCATTATTGAATGAATTTATTGTATGATTTTGTATGCTATCTGCGGCACAAATAGAGTTAAATTTTTCAGATGTTCCCTTATCACCTATTTTTGTTTTTAAATATTTGATGCCGAATTTTTCTAAAGCAAGAGCTAATGTAAATACCTTGGAACAGGATTCAATTGCAAATTCATGAGTAAAATCACCTATATTTATTTCTTTGCCGTCTAATAAAAAAATGGATATAGCATATAGATGTGAATTTTCTATAAATAATTCATGTATATATTCCGCATTTTTA
>Ga0209086_10002918_pt1 | contig 13142 bp, 13 predicted proteins | sample M_130207_XF_Meta_FD_187312 | JGI IMG/M metagenome (GOLD analysis project Ga0209086, IMG submission 187312) | Freshwater microbial communities from Lake Montjoie, Canada to study carbon cycling - M_130207_XF_MetaG (SPAdes) (version 2) | ecosystem: Environmental > Aquatic > Freshwater > Lake...
TGCGTTGACCGCGGCTGAAACGGGCCACCTTGTATTTGCCACGTTGCACACCCAGGACGCGGCCCAAACCATTGACCGCGTCATCGACGTCTTCCCGCCGCACCAGCAACAACAGGTTCGTGTTCAGCTCGCTGGTGCACTGCAGGGTGTGGTGTGTCAGACCCTGGCTAAGACCAAGGACGGTGACGGTCGCGTCGCGGCAACCGAGGTCTTGATGGCCACTCCGGCTATCCGCAACATGATCCGCGAGGGCAAGACCCACCAGATCTACTCCGCAATGCAGGCGGGGGCCCAGTACGGCATGCACACCATGGATCAGCACCTGGCGGATTTGGTCAACAACGGTCAAATTAGCTATTCCACAGGCATGGAGAAGTGTCATCACATCGATGACTTCAACCGGTTGACAGGACGAGGCTGATTGTCATGACGACTTCTACGTACCAATACTCGGTTCGCGATCGCGCCGGCAAACTCGTTCAGGGCCAAATTGATGCTGACTCGCCAACGGCTGTTGCCACCAAGCTCAAGAGCATGGGTTACGCGCCGCTAAGCATCACGGCATTCAACCCGGGGATGAAGCGCGAACTCACGTTGCCTTCGTTTGGTTCTAAGGTCAAGACCAAGGACCTGGCGATCATGTCGCGCCAATTTGCCACGATGATCAATGCCGGTCTGTCCTTGCTACGCGCTTTGGTCATCTTGTCTGAGCAAACTGAGAACAAGGAACTGGCCAAGATATTGGTCCAGGTCAGTGCAGATGTCGAAGAAGGTCAATCGCTGTCGGCTTCGTTAGCCAAGCACCCTCGGGTCTTCCCGCCGCTTATGGTCAACATGTGTCGCGCTGGTGAAGTAGGCGGCTTCTTGGACTCTGTCCTGCTGCAGATTGCCGAAAACTACGAGGCGGAGGTCAAGCTCAAGGGCAAGATCAAGTCCGCCATGACCTACCCGGTCGTGGTCTTTGTGATGGCCATTTTGGCCGTTGTGGGCATGCTGTTGTTCATTGTTCCCGTCTTTTCCAAGATGTTTACGTCACTGGGTGGTGAACTGCCAGCACCGACGAAGGTCTTGATCTTCATGTCGTCGGTGTTGAAATTTGGCACGCCCTTCTTGATTGTTTTTGGTATCGCAGGTGTGATCATTTGGAACAAGGTTAAGCACACACCTGAAGTGCGTGGTTTTATTGATCCGCTCAAGTTGAAGATTCCTGTATTTGGTGACTTGTTTGCCAAGATCGCCCTCTCGCGCTTTGCCCGCAACTTGGGAACGATGATGAGTTCGGGTGTGCCGATCCTGCAGGCGCTCGACATTGTGGCCGAGACCACCGGCAACAGCGTGGTGGGTAAAGCTGTCCTCGACGTGCAAGAGTCGGTTCGTCAAGGTGAATCTATGACGGCACCGCTGACGCGTCACGCAGTCTTTCCGCCGATGCTGGTGCAGATGATGGCTGTGGGCGAGGACACCGGAGCCCTGGATGCGATGCTGCACAAGATCTCTGAGTTTTACGACCAGGAAGTTGAAGCGACCACTGAATCCCTCACAGCTTTGATCGAGCCGTTGATGATCGGGTTCCTCGGTGGCATCGTGGGAGCGATGATCATCGCCCTGTACATGCCGATCTTTAAGATCTTCGACCTCATCAAATAGGACAAAACGGACACTATCGGTCACATTTGGTCCTGATTTCAGGGTCGATCAAGGCCGATTTCGGTCTGCCCAGGCCAGATTTTGTGCCTAGCGGGCCCGATTGCGGAAAATTGTTGAAAAAACTTTGGAAAAAGGGCTCAAGGTTTTCCCCGATCTGGGCGAAGTACTAACTGTCAATGAGCTACAAGGCCAGAAAGGGCACACCCGCCGCGAGGCGGGGTCGCAAAGCCAGGGGACCGCACCCGCGGTCAGCCCAGCTACCTCGGTTGGTACTTCGAAAGAAGGATCGAATGGGGACCAGACGCCGACAGCTCTCGGTTCACCAGAAAGGGACCATCCTGATGCTCGCTCGCATCCGCAAGTCCATGGAGGAGAAGGACCAGGGCTTTACCCTGATCGAGCTCCTGGTGGTCATCATCATCATCGGCATTCTTGCTGCCATCGCTATTCCCGTCTTCCTCAACCAGCGCAAGAAGGCAACTGAAGCGTCCATGAAGTCGGACCTTCGTTCAGTCGCTAATGAGATGGAGACCTACTTCGTCGACAACCAGGCTTATGCCACGCCAACGCAGGCTGCCCAGGTTGTTACCGTCGGAACTGCCACCGTCAAGGTTTCAGCTTCGAACACCATTTCCAACGTTGCCGTCGGAACTGGCGTTGTTGCCGGCTCGTATTGCCTCAAGGCAATCAGCTCCAACACCAGTGCCATCTGGTACTACGACAGTGATGCCGGCGGCCTCGTAACGGCCTGTGCCTAATCACTAACTAAGACAGTCCTCATGGGGCCCGTCCTAACCACGGACGGGCCCCATCGGGCGTCTTACCAACAAAGCTCCATCACGCACCACCCGAGCTAGAAAGCTAGAAAGGAGAAACCCCGTGAAGCACCTTCCCCAGGCGCCTCAGTCCGATGGTCTGACACGTTTCGCTCAGCGGCTTACTCCCTCGCGCGATGACCGAGGCTTTACGCTCATCGAGCTCTTGGTAGTCATCATCATCATCGGGATTCTTGCCGCCATTGCACTTCCACTGTTTGTCTCTCAAAAGCGCAAGGCATTCGATGCCTCCGCCAAATCCGCGCTGCGCACCGTGGCTGTTTTTCAAGAGGCCTATCTGGGCAGCAGTTCCAGCTATGGAGACATCGCGGATCTGCAAGCCCAAGGTTTTGGCATCACGCCTAGCAAGAACGTCACGATCACCGTGGTGTATCGAGCAGCTAGCACCGGCTACTGCCTGTCTGCAAAGCATGCCGGGTCTCCAACGACGTGGTATTACGACAGTCAGGCTGGGGGATTGCTGGGCAGTTCAACGACCTCATGTCCGACCACCAACTCCGGGACCACACCTGGCGGAAGCGCTGGTAGTTCCCTGACGGGCTAAACCCCCACACCCAGCCCCACACACGCAGCCACAGACGTAGTCCAGATGCGATCTCCTTGGGGGATCGCTTTTCTGGTTTCTGGGCAGATCTGCGGGTAGAAAGCTCAGATCCGAGGCGAAAAAGGCTCAAGAATCAGGCACAAAATGACGACAACTTCCCCATGGAACGCTTCCGTCCTCGATCCCACGCCATCCGCCAGCGCGCTCTGCTGACGGATGATGCCGGGGTGTCCTTGATCGAGTTGATGATGGCGATCGTGATTTTTGCTATTGCCATGGCAGGGATCACCGCAGGATTTGTTTCCGTCGGTCAAAAGACTCGACTCAACAAGGACCGCGTTGCTGCCGCCAACTTGGCCTCACGCGAACTTGAAATCGCTCGCAACGTTTTCAACGCATCAAGCACTGGCCCCATCACGATTGCCGCCGACCTTGACGTCACCAATGGCTACCCGCTCCCCGGTGGTACCGCAGGAAGTCCGCTTGTCGTTGACTCGGTTCCGTACACCGTTTTTCGACGTGCCGAATGGTTGCCGGCAGGAACGGGACAAAGTCCTTGCGATGGTGGTTCGGGCGTCACGTACCCAACGTTGGCCGTAAACGTCAAAGTCACGTGGCCGTACATGGGGCAGGTCAAGCCCATCGAGTCAAACACGCTTTTGACACCGCCCAAAGGCGTGCTCGCATCCTCAACGTCTTTCGTCGCTGTCAAGGTCCTCGGCTCGAATGGATTGGGCAAGGAAGACGTTCCCGTCACCGTTTCTGGAAACGGTGGCACCTACACGGCAACCACGGCTGAAGACGGCTGTGCCACGGTTGCCGTCGCTACGACTGGCACGTACACGGCATCGCTTAACTCATCGGGATGGGTGGATTTCTATGGAGCTGCGAATCCCAGCAAGTCTGTGACGACTTCCGCATCGTCGATTTCACGTTTGACCTTCAACTACGACCGCGCAGGAAGCCTGCAGCTCAACCTGACCACCACGTCGGGTTATGCGCTTCCCACAGGATTGCGCAGTGTCACTTTGGGAAACACTGGATTGCAGCCATCGGGAACTCAGATCAAGGACATTGGTACTGGTGGCAACGCAACGATCACCACGTTGTGGCCGTTCTCTGATGGGTACACGCTGTGGGCCGGATCATGCGGTCAAAGCGACCCGGCAGCAGCGGGAGGTTCGCGAGCTTTAGCGGTGGTGGTGCCCGGTAACGGCAGCGCGTCGACCACTACGCAGTTGGCTCCTGTGCGAGTAAACGTGACTACATCAACCGGTAGCGCTATCGCTGCAGCAACAGTGACGGCCACTCCGCTGTCGACTATCTCGTGCGTTGCCACTGAGAACCCCTTGACTCTCGGTGTAACGAACTCTTCAGGCCAACTCCAGACGTCGCTTCCCGCGGGAAGTTGGACTCTGAAAGTGACGGGCAAGACTGCAGTCGGTTCGTGGCCCAACACCCCGGTCCTGCTTCCTGGAGCCGCTGCTGTGACGGTGGGGGTGAGTGCCGCGTGATGCGTCGCCTCAAGCGATCTGACGAAGGCGTCACCCTGATCGAAATGGTCGTGGTGATTGCAATCCTTTCCGGTGTGTTGGCCATGGTGATGACCGTGATCATTGCCGCTCAAAAGAACGTCAATGGCAACTCAGCGCGACTCGACCAGATTCAGCAGGGCAAAGTGGCGATGGAGTCCATGTCCAAGACCTTGCGCACTGCCGTGCGCCCCTCACAGCTCAATGCCACCTGCATCGGCTGCGATCAGGCCGCTTTCCTACAAGGCAATGCGCGCAGCGTCCAGTTCTACGCCAACATCAACAACCCGGCCAATATCTTGGGGCCTAGTCGCGTCAGCTACACGGTGGACAACTCAGGCGTCCTGACTGAAACGTTGCAGGCCCCCAATGCCCACGCTGCCACTGATTACAACTACCAGTACTGCACGCCTGGCCCTGGGTGCACAGTGACCAGCCGAGTCCTGGCTCGTGGCGTTTCGCTCACCAAGACGATGTTCACGTACTACGACGCGTCAAATAACACGTTCTCTACGCTACCTCTGGCCAGCACGGACTTACCTCGCGTGGACTCGATTGACATCATCGTGAACATCTCCAGCAGTGCACAAGTGTCTGCAACAACCTTCACGCAGCGCGTGACGTTGCCTAATGCTGATGCAGTGCAACAAACGGCGGTGCCAACGCCATGATGATTCTGCGATTGATTAAAGCGTTCGGCGCGGGTGTTGATCAACGCATCAACAGCCGCAAGGCGCAATCCGACGAAGGTATCGCCATGATCATGGTGATGGGTGCGATTGTTGTTTTGAGTTTGTTGCTGGCGGCCACCTTTGGCTATGCCAACGCAGTGGAACCCCAAGCGCGCGCGGACCAAAACTGGAACGCGGCTTTGGCGGCGGCTCAATCAGGCGTCGACGACTACGTGTCCAAGCTCAATGCCAATGACAATTACTGGCAAAATATTGACTGCACCAACATTGCCATGCGTGGCCCGAACGCAGGGACAAACACGTGTAACTGGACGGGCTCAACGGCTGTGGGATGGCAAAACGTCAGCGCCAGCGACACCACCGCAGGCCAATTCCACTACGACGCGGACTCATCGGTGATCTTCAGCCAAGGTGCGGTTCGTCTGACATCAACTGGCAAGGTGGGCGCTTCTAAGCGCACTATTCAGGTCTTGGTCACGCGTGGTGGATCGACCGACTTTTTGTATTACACCGACTTTGAAACTGCAGACCCGTCTAATACGACCGTGTACCCATCTGGGGCACCCAATGCTGACTGTGGATCGACCGGACCGGCAGCGGCTAAGTACTGGTGGAATGGTCGTACCAGTGCTGATAGTTGTGTCGAGATCCAATTCGTGACCGGCGACACCTTGGATGGGAAGGTGCACTTCAACGATACTCCGTTGATCAACGGCACCACATCGTTCTTGCAGGGCTATGAAACGTCGGAACCCACCTGCAAGACCACGCCATACAGCGTGACCAACTGCCGCCGTGGTTCGGGAACTCCCAACCTCAACGGCACTAAAGCCAGCTATGCGGATGTGCTGAATTTGCCCGACAATGCAACGAATTTCTCTACTTACCCAGGTTGTCAATACACCGGTGATACCCGCATTCGTTTCAACGCCGATGGCACCATGACCGTGTGGAGTACGCGCAGCGCCGGAACGACGACGAGTAACGATGGAAGCAGTTGTGGCACGTTCACTGGATCTGGTTCGGTCACGGTCCCTGTGCCGACTGACAAGATTATTTACGTCAAAAACTGGACGAGCCAAGCCAAGTGCACCGTGGGTCAGGTGGGCGATGGTCTGCCAGTAACAGGGGACATCAATATCGACATCTCAACCTTTTACTGTGGAAACGGCAACGTTTACGTGGAAGGAACGGTCAAGGGTCGCATCTCGATAGCCGCGCAGAACAACGTCGTAGTGACTGGCGACCTGCTCCTTGATGGTGTGTCAGCGGGAGCTACTCCCTCTGGCACGAGCGTGACCGGCTTGGTCGCCGCAAACTCGGTCGTTGTCGAGCACCCCGTGAAGTGCACTGCCACCTATAGTGGGTCGTGCACCGCCTGGGCCAATATTGATTCCTCGTCCACGAGTCGCTACGTCTATGCCTCGGTACAGACACTTCAGCGCAGCTTCTGGGTGCAGTCCTACGACAAGGGGGCCCAGCTCGGGACCCTGAACGTTTACGGATCCATCGCCCAGAAGTGGCGTGGCATCGTCGGAACCGGTTCGAGCACCGGGTATTTGAAGAACTACCGGTATGACTCACGCTTGCGTTTTCAGGCTCCGCCGTATTTCCCCCAGTGGACCAATGCCGTGTGGTCGGGGCGCACTACCGGTGAAATCAAGTCCACCTACTAGTCCACAGCCTGCCCGTGATCAGGCTCGCATTGGGATAGCGTGCGAACGTGACTGCTGTGTTGATCGCTGCGTGTGCTCCTTTGGGTTTACTCGTGGGGTCCTTCCTCAATGTCGTGATTGCGCGGGTTCCTGCCGGTGAATCCGTTGTGTCGCCACGATCGCGGTGCCCTGGGTGCCAAACCGAGATCTCACCGCGCGACAACATTCCTGTTTTGAGCTGGTTGATCCTGCGCGGCAAGTGTCGAACCTGTTCGATGTCGATTAGTTACCGCTATCCGATCGTGGAATTGCTCACTGCAGTCGTATTTGCATTGTTTGCTTGGCACTTTGGTTGGTCCGCTGCACTTCCAGCATTTTTGTATTTGGGCGCGATTGGTGTGGCGCTAGCCATGATTGACCTTGATGTACGACGCCTCCCCGATGTCATCGTGGTTCCTTCCTATGTAGTGGCCTTGGTGCTTCTGGGTGTCGGCGCTGTGGTTGAAGGAACGCCGGTAGTGCTGATCCGTACAGTTTTGGGCGGCCTGTCCCTGTATGCCTTCTACTTCCTGCTTGTGCTCGTTAAGCCGGCTGGAATGGGCTGGGGGGATGTGAAATTAGCTGGAGTTTTGGGACTCTATTTGGGCTTTTTAGGCTGGGGCAGCGTGGTTGTCGGCGGATTCTTGGGGTTTGCCCTCGGGGGACTCGTGGGTGGAGGCTTAATGCTGGCCAGGCGGGCGGGGCGCAAATCCAAGATCCCCTTTGGGCCTTTCATGCTGGCAGGGGCCTTTTTAGCCGTGTTTTGGGGCGAAATCCTGGCTCAGGCTTACCTCGACCAGCTCAATCTCTAGCCGATAGCCCTTTTGGGCTTAAGGAAGGGGCTCAACGAGCCGAAAACTCCTGTAAGCGCCATCGCGGATCACGCGAGGCAGGGCAGGAGGGTCACCATGGCTGGGAAAACCGCCATCGGGCTCGACATCGGCAGTAGCGGTGTTCGGGCAGCAGAATTGTCGTTTGGCAAAAACGGCATCACCCTCGAAAAGTTTGGTCAAGTGGAGTTGCCCGAAGGCAGTGTCCGTGATGGGGAAGTCATCGACACCGATGCGGTGGCAACAGCGATCAAGCGCCTGTGGGCGCACTCAAAGTTTTCTAGTAAGTCCGTTGTCCTCGGAGTCGCTAACGGCAAAGTCATCGTTCGCCAGGTTGAGCTTCCCTGGATGCCAGCGGCGGACCTGAAGCAGTCGTTGCCATTCCAAGTTCAAGAGTTTATCCCGATCCCGGTTGATGAAGCAGTTTTGGACTTCCTCTCTGTGGAGGAATTCCACAATGAACAGGGCGCTCCGATGGTGCGTGGTTTGTTGGTAGCGGCTTCGCGTGACATGGTCATGAGTGCAGTCACGGCAGTACAAGCTGCCGGCCTGACGCCATCAACCGTTGACCTGACTCCCTTTGCCCTCTTGCGCTCACTGTCTACACAGACTTCCTACGGTGTCAATGAAGTCGAAGCCGTCGTTGATGTTGGTGCTCGTGTGACCAACATCGTGATCCACGAGGGCGGCGTACCGCGTTTCGTGCGCATCTTGCTCATGGGTGGTGCGGATATCACCGAATCGGTGGCCGAACGCATGGGCGTTCCGATGGAACAAGCCGAAAGTTTGAAGCAATCCCTGTCATCTGATGCCCATTGGAGCAGCGACAGCGTCGATGAATCTCTTATGCATGTGATGGATTCCAGTGGCCAGGCATTTGTTGACGAGGTGCGCGGTTCGTTGGACTACTACCTGGCATCAACAGGCTCGGCCCCGATTTCTCAGCTGGTCTTGACCGGCGGTGGCGGCCGATTGGTTGGCCTAGTCAATCGACTTTCCCAAGCCACGCGCATCCCCGTCGTCGTGGGAGCGCCTACCTCGTCGCTGGAGTTGGGTGACACCGGTTTGAGTCCTGAACAGTTGCAATTCTTGGAGCCCTTGACTGCCGTTCCTGTTGGTCTCGCGATGGCGGTGGCCTGATGAGCACTTTGACCAAGAGTCGTGAGGAAGATGCGCAGACGGTGTTGATTCCGCGGGTGAACTTGCTTCCCCCAGAAATTGCTGAAGCCACCCGCTTTGACCAGATGAAGCGCATCATGGCCGCCTCCATCATCGGTGTCTTTGGCGTGGTCATTCTTGCTGCAGTGGTTGCCAGCTTCCAAGTCTCCGCAGCCCAAAATGAACTTGCCGATGCGCAAGCCAGCGGAACGAGTTTGCAAAACCAAGTGAGTCAGTTCACCGATGTTCCGAAGGTTTTCGCCGAAGTGCAATCCGCGCAAGCCCAATTGAGCTCAGCTATGGGCAATGAAGTGCGCTGGTCGACCTATTTGGGCGACTTGAGCTTGACCATCCCGCGCAACGTGGGATTGACATCCATGACGATCCGCCAGGACCCTGGAGCACCGGTCACCAGTGCACTGGGGGCCACCGGAATCGCCACCGTGAGTTTTGAAGGTCAGGCGTCATCAAGCAAGAACATCGCGACCTTTTTGGATTCGTTGGCTAAGCAAAAGGGGTACATCGACCCTTACTTCACCAACGCGACGAAGTCCACCGGTGCAGACGCGAAGAACCTGGTGACCTTTACCGCCTCGGTGACGGTGACAGATGAAGCCAAGTCCGGCCGGTTCACGCAGAAGGCGAGTAAGTAATGACTAAGTCTCGCCAGTGGACTATTGGAACGGCACTCGTCGCCCTTGTTGTTTTGGTCGTCGGCATGCTCCTGTTTGTTCAGCCGCGTCGCAGTCAGGCTTCGGCCTTGAAGGACCAAACCGCAACGCAGGAAGCTGCCAATCAATCCTTGCAGACCAAGATCGCCAACCTGAAGGCTCAGCAGCAGGACTTGCCCAAACAACAAGCGGTCTTGGACACCATTCGTGAGCAAATTCCTACCACGCCGAACTTGCCTTCATTGATTCGATCGCTGACCGATTTGGCCAAGTCAACGGGTGTGGAGTTGGTGGCTCTTGCCCCGGCTAACCCGCAGCCCCTGGTTGAAGCAAAGAGTTCCGCCGCGGGTGGATCGTCAGGCGCGGCACCATCAAGCGGTACCACGCCATCGGGCGCCGGAACTGCGACAAACGTGCAGCAGATCCCGATCAAGATCACTGTGATCGGTAGCTACACCGAGTTGACGACCTTCTTGAACCGGTTAGAGACCCTGCAACGGGCCTTGGCGGTGCAAGAAGTCAACGTGTCCTTGGCCAGTGCCGTAGGGGTGACCGGTGGGTCTACCGCGTCCACGGATTTGCAAATGGAGTTGTCCACCTTGGCCTTTATGGCCCCCAAGGCAGCAGCAGCTACTTCACAAGCCCCGACTGGCTCGACCGATAGTGGTCCGGCCGCCGCGACGAATAACCAGTAGGAGTCCACATCATGGTGACGAAAAATGTTGCGCTCGCTGAGCCGGTCGCTGACTTTGCCTCTGGTTACGAAGAGCCAGAAAGCAGTCGACGACCATTGATCATCGCCGTTGTCGGCGCGGTGATTGTTGCTGTATTAGCTGGGGTGTACTTCCTCTTTTTGGCTCCTTCTTCCTCCAGTGAGGATCTTGGGCTCGTGGTTCCGGCACGGCAACCAGCGGCAAATGCTGCACCTGCTCTCGTGCCAGATGCAGTTGTAGCAGATCCGGGAGTGACCATCGGTCGCAATCCGTTTGCGCCGGTCAAGGCTGGATCTTCGCAAGTTGACGCCCCAACAATTTCGGTTCCCGCTGCTCCGCCGGCCGCTAGTGGTGGAGTGACGTTGGAGATGGTGTCTTTGGATCCGACCTCGGCGACTGTGAAAGTTGACGGCACGTCCTACACCGCCAAGGTGGGCGAAACCTTCGCTAGTGACTTTAAGGTGTACGGGATTTTCGGAACACAATGTGCCGGTGTCTTGTTTGGTACTCAGTCGGTGCCACTGTGCGTCGGGGATGTTCGCACCCTGTCGAAGTAGAACCTGCCCTGTGTCGGTGGGTTCACGGCACGGCAATGGGTGGTCTGGGCCGCGTGTCCCAACGGTTCATGAATCGTCCGAGCGTGGGAAGATAGACATATGTTGCGTTGGATTACGGCTGGGGAATCCCATGGACCGGCCCTGGTTGGCATCCTTGAAGGACTGCCAGCAGGGGTAGAGATCACCACTGATGTGGTGGCCAATGCGCTGGCTCGTCGACGACTTGGCTATGGCCGTGGCGCTCGGATGGCCTTTGAAAAGGACCTCGTCACCTTCCAAGGCGGTGTTCGTCATGGGTTAACGATGGGTGGGCCCATCGCCGTAGATGTGGCCAATAGTGAATGGCCGAAGTGGACCACCGTGATGTCCGCTGACCCTGTAGATGCTGACGAACTAGCGGCTCAGGCCCGCAACGCTCCCTTAACGCGTCCGCGTCCCGGTCACGCCGACTTGGTAGGGATGCAAAAGTACGGATTCGATGACGCCCGACCGGTCCTTGAACGTGCAAGCGCTCGCGAAACCGCCGCTCGCGTGGCCGTTGGTGAATTTGCTCGGCAATTCCTGGCCCAAGCTCTCGGCGTGACGATCTTGAGTCACGTTGTGGGTCTTGGTTCGGTGCAGGCTCCCGATGGCGCCATTCCTGGTCCGGATCAGTTGGATGCTGTGGACCAAAGCCCCGTGCGATGTATTGATCCAGACACTGAACAAGCCATGATCGCCGAAGTTGATGCGGCGCAAAAGGATGGTGACACCTTGGGTGGCGTCGTCGAGGTTGTGGTTTACGGTCTGCCACCTGGTTTGGGCAGTTACGTGCATAGCGACCGACGCATTGATGCGAAGTTGGCCGCTGCGTTGATGGGCATTCAAGCCATCAAGGGTGTCGAAGTTGGCGATGGCTTTGCCTCGGCTCGCCGCCGCGGCTCGCAGGCTCACGACGAGATAGAAAACACCGATGCGGGCGTGCGTCGAATTTCGGGTCGCGCGGGCGGCACTGAGGGTGGCATGACCACTGGCGAAGTGTTGCGCGTTCGAGCAGCCATGAAGCCGATTTCCACTGTTCCGCGTGCGCTGTCAACCATTGATGTCGCCACCGGTGAGCCTGCCAAGGCCAATCATCAGCGTTCCGATGTGTGTGCTGTGCCAGCAGCTGGGATTGTTGCTGAAGCTATGGTCGCACTCGTTCTAGCTGACGCCGCGTTAGAAAAGTTTGGTGGCGACTCGGTTCGTGAGGTGGAGCGCAACCTCCGTAGTTACCTCGACAACCTCATCATTCGATGAGTCCCCGGCTCGTTCTCGTCGGTGCCCCAGGTGCAGGCAAGACCACCGTGGGCCAATTGCTCGCCCAACGTTGGGGTGTCACTTTTGCCGATACCGACGCATTGATTGAGGCCGAAGCCGGTTTATCAGTCGCCGACATTTTCATCACCCAGGGCGAACCCGCCTTTCGCGACTTAGAAGTGGCTGTCGTGTCGGTCGCTCTGGCTGAAGATGATGGAGTCTTGTCGCTGGGTGGTGGGTCAGTGCTGAACGAGGGCACGCGATCACTTTTGCAAGGACAGCCCGTTGTTTACCTGACGGTGGATGCGACGCACGCCGCGGCGCGCATTGGCTTAAATCGCGATCGTCCGCTCTTGCTGGGCAATGTTCGAGGCCAACTCATGAACTTGATGTCCGAGCGCGCCGAGCACTACGCCAGTGTCGCGCTGTGGACCGTGGACACCAGTAGTTTGAGTCCAGACGAAGTTGCCGACTTGATCGAAACGCAGATGGGAACGAAGTGATGGCCACCACCATTGAAGTGGAGACAGAGCAGCCGTACTCCGTCATCATCGGTCGCTCAGTCGTGGGCGATCTCGGCTCGTTGTTGCGCGAAGGTACAACGCGTGTAGGTGTCTTTTTCGCTCCTGCAGTCCAGGTGCTGGCGTCGCAGATTGTGGACCAACTCACTAGCCAGGGTTTGATTGTTGTGGCTACGCCATTGCCCGATGCGGAAGCCGCCAAGACGGTGGAAACACTGTCCTCGTGCTGGGATGTCTTGGGGCAGGCCGGTTTCACGCGCAGTGACGCCGTTGTGTCCGTGGGTGGGGGAGCCACCACCGACCTCGTGGGGTTTGTAGCGGCTAGCTGGCTGCGCGGAATTGATGTGGTTCATGTACCTACAACGACTTTGGCCATGGTCGATGCGGCAGTCGGAGGCAAAACGGGCATCAATACTGCGGTGGGCAAGAACTTGGTGGGGGCATTCCATGAGCCACGCGGCGTCCTGGT
>Ga0209086_10002919_pt1 | contig 13137 bp, 10 predicted proteins | sample M_130207_XF_Meta_FD_187312 | JGI IMG/M metagenome (GOLD analysis project Ga0209086, IMG submission 187312) | Freshwater microbial communities from Lake Montjoie, Canada to study carbon cycling - M_130207_XF_MetaG (SPAdes) (version 2) | ecosystem: Environmental > Aquatic > Freshwater > Lake...
TTGCATACCTCACTCCAGAACACGCCGTTGAAGGCAACGAACTGCGCGTGATGTACATGAACGAGATGTTTCCAGTGCGCGTTGCTCGTGTTGGATCGCAACCGTTGTTTGACCCAACCGATGCACGGATGAAGAGCTAGAAACTTTTATTCGACCATGAACATCCTCGTCTGTGTCAAACGTGTGCCAGCCCCTGGCGCGCGCATCAACATCACGGAAGATGGCCAGCAAGTTGACACTGCGTTTCTTGGCTTCACTGTCAGCCCGCACGAAGAATGTGCAGTCGAAGCGGCCGTGCAGCTTGCAGAAAAACATGGCGGCGAAGTCACTGTGCTCACCCTCGGTGGTGTCTTAGCAGAAGAGCAACTACGCACAGCCGCGAGCGTCGGTGCAGTCAAGGCGGTGTTGGTGCCCATTGAAGGAATGGATTGGGATGCGCAACGAACTGCATCAGCAATCAGTTCGGCCATTACCGCACTTGAAACCGCGAGTGGCAACTTTGACCTGATCCTGTTTGGCAACGAATCGGCCGACTCGTGCGGCTACCAAGTTGGAGTGCGTGCAGCAGTCAAACTCGGTCGGCCAATGGTTAACGGTGCAAAAGGCATTGAGGTAGCAGACGGCGTTGCCACAGTTCGTCGCGAATCGGATGCTGGTATCGAGATCTACAACCTGCCACTTCCTGCGTGTATCGGAGTGCGTGAAGGCATCAACCTCCCCCGTTACCCAACGATGAAGGGTCGCCTCGCTTCCAAAAAAGTTGAGATTCAACGCACCGAAATTTCTGCAGAGGTTGGTGGACTCAAAATGATCCAGTTGCAGCGCCCACCTGAGCGCGTCAGCAACACACAGATTCTTGGCACCGGACCAGAAGCAGCGTCGGCAGTAGTTGACTTGCTCGTTGAGCTCGGAGTTTTTAAATGAGCGTGCTGGTTGTTGTAGAACACGACCGTGGCACGATGACTCCAGCATCACTCGGCGCACTTACTGCTGGTCGCAATCTTGCAAAACAGATCAACACAACAATGGAAGCAGTAACCGTTGGCGCAAATGCCGACGCACTGAGCGACGCAATCGCTGCATATGGCGCAACAACCGTGCATCAAGCACACCACGCTGCACTTGTTGACTTTGGTCCTGAAGCGTGGGGTGAGTCTGTTGCACAAATTGTGCGCAACATATCGCCCCAGGTTGTTATCGGATGTGGCACCGAGCGCGGTCACGAAGTGATTGCCCAAGTTGCCGCACGTCTTGACTTGCCAGCGTCCATGAACTGCACAGAATTTGATACGTCCTTTGATGGCACACAACCGATGCAAGTAACTCGCGCACGTTGGGGTGGGTCGCTTCTCGAGGACGCTGCACTCGATGCACCAATCAAACTCGTCACGCTTGCCAACCACACTGTTGAGCCTGTCGAAGCACCTTCAACTATTGCGGTTGCAGTTGTTGACGTTGCATTAGATGCGTCCGTATTGCACTCGTTCGTTCGCGACAGAGTCGAGCGGGTTGCTGGTGTCACACTTGCCACAGCGCCAGTTGTTGTCAGTGGTGGACGCGGCGTTGGATCGGCAGAAGCATTTGGCCCTCTCGAAGAATTGGCTGCTCTGCTTGGCGGAGTCGTCGGCTGCTCACGCGCTGTGACCAACAATGGTTGGCGCAATCACGTTGATCAAGTCGGTCAGACGGGCACGCGCATTGCCCCCGACATTTACATCGCTTGCGGTATTTCTGGTGCGATTCAGCACTGGGTTGGCGCAATGGCGTCCAAGAACATTTTGGCAATCAACACCGACCGTGAAGCAAACATCGTGACCAAGGCTGGCTACGCCGTCATCGGAGATTTGCACAAGGTCGTACCTGCTATTTCTGCAGAAATTCGCCGTCGTCGCGGTCAATAGCCGCGGTCAATAGCCACTGACGCTTTCGTTTCACAAAGGCATTAGCCACGAAATATGGGCATAAATTATCGCTATCTGAGCCCTGAGCACTAGCCTATTTCCTCTAGTCCTGTTGATATTTACGCATTTGGAGAGGTCATAGTGCCCGAAGTAGAAGATGGATCTCCACGTCGTCGCGGCCGCGAACGACATGCTGCAGGACCTCGCTCACTGCTTCCCGAACAGAAACCGTTTCGCCAACCACGGATGAAATACGCGCCCACCAAAGTGGTGAGCGACGACGAACTTGAAAGCATCCATATAGCGTCCTTGCGCATTCTGTCTGAGTACGGCATGGATTTTTTGTTGCCAGAAGCCCGTGACCTGCTTGCCAAAGCCGGCGCAAAAATCACCGACAATCGTGTGCGCTTCGACCCAGAAATGGTGCTCGAGACAATCAAGACATGCCCGAGCGAATTTAAGTTGCACGCCCGCAATCCGGCGCACACCCTCAATATCGGCGGAGACTGGATGGCGTTTGGTTCGGTCGCTAGCCCACCAAACTTTATGGAACTGGACGGAACGCGCCACGCCGGCAACCGCCAAAACTTCCAAGACCTACTCAAGCTGACTCAAATGTTCAACATTGTCCACTTCACTGCCGGTTACCCAGTCGAGCCAGTCGACTTGCATGCATCAATTCGCCACATCGAGTGCTCGTACGACATGCTCACCATGACCGACAAAGCAATTCACTGTTACAGCCTCGGTCGTCAACGCAACCAAGATGTGCTCGAGATGTCGCGCATTGCTCGCCAGGTTTCGCCAGAACAACTTGACAAAGAACCATCGGTGTTCTCCATCATCAACTCGTCTTCACCATTGCGACTCGACATTCCGATGTTGCAAGGCATTATGGAATTTTCGTCACGCAACCAGATCATCATCATTACGCCGTTTACATTGGCAGGCGCAATGGCACCGATCACACTTGCTGGTGCACTCGCCCAGCAAAATGCCGAGGCGCTTGCTGGCATGGTCTTTACACAACTCGTTCGCCCCGGCGCGCCAGTTGCATACGGTGGTTTTACATCGAATGTAGACATGCAATCCGGCGCTCCTGCATTTGGAACTCCTGAATACATGCGCACCGCAATGGCAGGTGGCCAACTCGCTCGCCGCTACAACGTGCCATACCGATCGAGCAATGTGTGCGCAGCAAATGCACTCGACGCTCAGGCTGCATATGAAAGCGTGTTTTCACTGTGGGGCGCAATTCAGGGTGGCGTCAATGTGTTGATGCACGGTGCTGGCTGGATGGAAGGCGGCTTACATGCCTCGCTCGAGAAGTTTGTGCTCGACGCTGACTTGTTGGCGATGGTCGCTGCGTATCTCGATCCGATCGTTGTTGATGAAGCAACACTCGCCCACGAAGCTATTGGTCAAGTGGGCCCGGGCGGTCACTACTTTGGTGTGCAACACACACAGGATCGTTTCCGCGATGCATTTTACAAACCAATTCTTTCCGACTGGCGCAACTATGAGTCGTGGGAAGAGGCTGGCAAACCAACCGCCGACCAAAAAGCCCGCCAACTTGCCAAGGCATATCTCGAGAGTTACGAGCAGCCGGCGATTGACCCAGCGGTTGTTGCAGAACTCGACGCATTTCGTGCCCGCCGCCTCGCCGAGGGTGGCGTAGCAACCGATTTTTAAGTACAGACATTCAGCTAAAGACATAGAAAGTTACTCATCATGAAATCATCAGCACGTGTTGTAGTAATCGGTGGAGGCGTCGTTGGCGCTTCGGTGTTGTATCACCTCACCAAAGCCGGATGGACGGATGTAGTGCTCGTTGAGCGCAAACAACTCACAGCAGGTTCAACATGGCACGCGGCTGGCGGCATGCACACACTCAACGGTGATCCGAACGTTGCTCGCTTACAGCAGTACACCGTCAACTTGTACAAAGAGATCGAAAAAGAATCTGGTCAAAACTGTGGCATTCACTTGCCAGGTGGCCTGATGCTTGCCGACACACCAGAGCGTCTCGACTTCTTGCGTATGGCGCAGGCTCGTGGTCGCTATTTGGGCATGCACATGGAAATGTTGTCAATGAAGGAAGCAAAGGCTCTCAATCCGCTGCTCGAAGAGAAATACTTTGTCGGTGCGTTGTACGACGAAGACGAAGGTTCGGTTGACCCCTACGGTGTAACTCACGCATACGCGATCTGTGCAAAAAAACTTGGTGCCGAGGTGTACACCGAAACATGGGTGACCGGGCTCAACCATCGTCCAGACGGCACATGGGATGTCATCACCGACCAGGATCACACGATTCATGCAGAGCACGTTGTGAATGCCGGTGGATTGTGGGCCCGCGAGGTTGGGCGCATGTGTGGTATTGAATTGCCAGTGTTGGCAATGGAACATCACTACCTGATGACAGAGCCAATGGACGAAGTGATTGAATACAACAAGACAATGGGTCGCGAGTTGCCGCACATCATTGACTTCGCCGGAGAAATCTATGCGCGTCAAGAAGGCCAGAGCATTTTGCTGGGCACTTACGAGCAAGAGAACCGCCCATGGGCTGCAAAAGAAACACCTTGGGATTTTGTGTTCCAGTTGTTGCCACATGACCTAGAGCGCATTGCACCAGAGCTCGAACGAGGGTTTGCCCACTTCCCTGCTGTTGGTCGTGCAGGCATCAAGAAGTTTGTCAACGGTCCATTTACTTTCTCGCCAGACGGCAACCCACTTGTTGGTCCAATCCGTGGCATGCGCGGCATGTGGTCTGCGTGCGGCGTAATGGCCGGCTTGTCACAAGGCGGCGGCGTTGGTTTGTCGCTTGCCAACTGGATGGTCAATGGTGACCCAGGAGCAGATATTTGGGGCATGGACGTTGCTCGCTACGGCGACTACGCAACGCTTGCATACACACACGCAAAGGTGCGCGAAAACTATTCGCGTCGCTTCCGCATAACATTCCCCAACGAAGAACTAGCAGCAGCACGTCCATTGCTCACCACACCGATTTATGATCGATTAATTGAGCACAACGCAGTGATGGGCGTTGGTTTCGGTCTCGAGCACCCGCTGTGGTTCCAAGATAAAGATAAAGAACCAGTTGAAGAAGTGACGTTCTACCGTTCGAGCGCTTTCCACAACGTTGGCGAAGAGTCGCGTGCGGTGCGTGAGCGCGTTGGGTTCTCCGAGGCTTCCAACTTTGCTAAGTACAAAGTGAGTGGCCCAGGTTCGGCTGCATGGTTACAAGGACTGTTTACCAATGCGTTGCCAAAGATTGGTCGCACAGTGCTTACTGCGATGCTCAACCCACTTGGCCGCATCGAAGGCGAGTTCTCTGTGTCACGCATTGGCGAGGAAGAGTTCTTCTTGTTCGGTTCACAGGCTGCAGAGGTGCATCACCCACGTTGGTTCTTGGCACACTTGCCAGAGGGTTCTCCAATTCGATTCGAGACACTTTCACTTTCGATGGTGGGTCTCACCGTTGCCGGTCCTCGCTCGCGCGACGTCCTGCAAAAACTGACCGATACATCGCTCGCCACGAAGGACTTCCCGTTCATGTCATTCCGTCGCGTCAACATCGGCATGGCGCCGGTGTGGTTGTCACGCATGACCTATACAGGAGACTTGGGCTACGAAATTTGGATTGCTCCGGAATATCAGCGCTACTTGTTTGATCTCATCTGGGATGCCGGCAAAGAATTCGATATGCGTTTGTTCGGCTTCCGTGCGTTGATCACGATGCGTCTCGAAAAGAATTTCGGTACCTGGTACCGCGAGTTCCGCCCTATCTACACACCGCTCGAATCCGGAATGGAACGCGCGATGAAGTTCGACCACGAATTTATTGGGCGCGCTGCAGTCGAGGCGGAAATGAAGACTGGTCCTGCACGCAAGCTCGTGATGTTTAGGGTCGACGTCGATAAGGACAAGCCTGCAGACGTGCTCGGTGACGAGCCCGTGTTTCACAACGGCGAAGTTGTTGGCTGGATCACATCTGGCGGCTATGCCCATTACTCGGGTGTCTCACTTGCGCTCGGTTACATCCCTGCCGCATTGGCTGCAGAGGGCACGACTGGCTTCGAGATCGAAATCATCGGCAATATGCGTCCAGCCCACTTGCAACTCGAGCCAGTGCTCGACCCAAGCGGCTCTCGCATGCGCGCCTAAATACTAGAATTTCGCTATGGCTCAAGTATGTGTGGTCGGTGCTGGCTATGTAGGCCTGACCACTGCATCATGTATGGCCCAAATTGGTCACACCGTTATTGGTATCGATGTCGACTCCGCAAAGATTGAAGCGCTCAATAAAGGCATCATTCCGATTGTCGAAGATGGCCTTGAGGCTATTACTCAACAGATGCTCGCAACTCATCGACTTACCTTCCAACTCGGGTACTCGGAGGCAATTAGTTCATGTGAGTTCATATTCTTATGTGTCCCAACTCCACAAGATGAAGATGGCTCGGCGGACCTTACTTACATTCGCGAGTCTGCTAAATCATTATCTCCTTACCTTGCCAGCAACTCAGTGATTGTGAACAAATCAACTGTTCCAGTCGGTTCAACCTTGGTTGTTGAAGACATTGTTCGTCGCGAGGACATATTCGTGGTTTCGAATCCCGAGTTTCTACGCGAAGGCTCGGCCGTTCACGACTTTCTTCATCCCGACCGAATAGTCGTTGGATCATCCAATAAGCAAGCAGCGCAGCGTGTTGCTGATCTGTACCAGTCGATAGACGCCCCTGTAATTATTTGCGACCCAGCATCAGCAGAGACCATCAAATACGCAGCAAACGCATTCCTTGCCACAAAACTGTCCTTCGCAAACGCGATCGCTGCACTATGCGAACACGTTGGGGCAAACATTGATGACGTCATGCAAGGAATTGGGCAGGACAAGCGAATTGGTAATCAGTTTTTAAAGCCAGGGCCAGGTTGGGGAGGGAGCTGTTTTCCAAAAGATACTCGCGCACTAGTAAAAATTGCCGAAAGTGCCGGCTATGACTTTGAGCTCCTCCGTGGAGTTATCGACTTTAATGAGATCCAGTTTGACCGTATCGTTAACAAGGTTCGTAGCGCTGTAGGTGGAAACCTAGCTGGCAAGAATATTTCCGTTCTCGGACTGACGTTCAAGGCTCACACAAACGACCTTCGTGATTCCCCCGCGCTGCGGATTGTCGAGCATCTCAAGTCACATGGCGCAACTATCAACGCATATGACCCAACAGTAAACGAATCACTCCATGGAATAAACATTTACAAAACAGCAATCGAAGCATGCGCATCAGGCGATGCCATCTTGATCGCAACCGAATGGCCGGAATTTGCCTCGCTCAGCCCAGACGACGTTAGTCAAGTCGTTCAATCCAAACACATCATCGATGCCAGAAATATTCTGAACGCCAACTTATGGAAGGCAGCGGGTTTCACGTACCAGGGCGTAGGTCGATGACAGCAGTAGTGCTGGGTGGATCAGGGTTTCTCGGCTCGCATCTTTGTGACGCACTTCTTGCCCGAGGACAGGATGTAATAGCTGTTGACGACCTGTCAACTGGACGTTTACAGAACATCGAACATCTCACAGGTAACAAATCTTTCAAATTTATTCAAGCAGACATCTCAATCGGACTCCCCGATCTCGGCACTCCCGAATTGATTCTCAACTTTGCGAGTCCTGCATCGCCCCCCGCATATCTTTCGATGCCCGTTCATACCATGCGCACAGGATCTTTAGGAACAATGCATGCGCTTGAACTTGCTTCCAAAGCAAATACGCGCTTCATCATGGCGTCTACAAGTGAGATTTATGGCGACCCTCTTGAGCATCCACAGACTGAGTCGTACTGGGGAAATGTTAATCCTGTTGGTGTTCGATCGTGCTACGACGAAGCCAAAAGATTTGCTGAATCTCTAACATTTGCATATCAACGCGAACGTGGAACCAATACTGGAATAGTTCGCATTTTCAACACATACGGTCCGCGCCTAGACCCAACGGATGGACGAGTTGTATCCAACTTCATAATGGCGGCGCTTTATAATCAGCCGCTCAATATCTATGGAGACGGTTCTCAAACCAGATCGCTGTGTTACGTCTCTGACTTGGTGGATGGAATTCTGCGAATGGCGGACTCCAAAATCTCTGGCCCAATCAATCTGGGAAATCCAAACGAAATGACAGTCCTTCAGTTGGCCCAACGAATTATTGACTTAACTCGTTCTCAATCAACAATCAATTTTCAATCCTCGCTCCCAGATGACCCCCAGCAACGAAATCCAGACATCACTCTGGCAAAATCCAAACTTGACTGGTTTCCCCACACAGATTTGGATACTGGATTACAATCAACCATTCACTGGATGTCGACGATGGAGCAAAAATAATGACAAATGGCGACTCTTGCCTGACGGTTGTGATGCCGTGTTTCAACGAGGAAGCAACAATTATTGAATGCACGACGAAGGTTCTGGAGTCTCGTCATGTGGGCGAACTCATCATCGTTGATGATGGTTCAACCGATAAGACACGGTCACTCTTAGCGACCATGAGTGACCCACGTGTCAAAGTGCTTCTTCAAGACGTAAACCAAGGAAAAGGTGCAGCGCTCGCAAGGGGCTTCAAGACTGCAACCCTCCCCTATGTCGTTGTGCAGGACGCCGACCTCGAATACGATCCGGCAGAATTCACTAAGTTATTGCAACCTTTGCTCGACGGCAAGGCTGATGTTGTTTTTGGTTCCCGTTTTATTGGGTCGGACGCCCATCGTGTTCTTTACTTCTGGCACTCCGTTGCAAACCGCATGCTCACACTTGCTTCAAATATGTTCACCAATCTCAACTTGACCGACATGGAGACGTGTTACAAGTGTTTTAAGCGCGAAGTTATCCAATCGATTGATCTACAAGAGAAGCGCTTTGGCATTGAACCTGAGTTAGCCTCAAAAGTCGCTAAGGGGCGCTGGAGAATTTACGAAGTAGGTATTTCATACTCTGGACGGACTTACGATGAAGGCAAAAAGATTGGCCCAAAGGATGCATTCCGAGCCATTTACTGCATTATCAAGTACCGCTAGCCGCAATCACCACCGATAATCGCAATTCTTGACAGGTTTGCTTCTGGTTTGAGTTTGTGTATCTCGATAAACATTCTGTTTAGGTCCTCACAAGTCGTCACATTTTCGTAACCAAAGGGCATAAACCCCGAGTATCCGTTAAGTGTTGGAATATGCAAAATTTGCGAAGCCGAAATTGCATCCAGGTCAAGCATAAAACGATTAGTTTTCGCATCGTCCAGCACAAAAAATGCATCAAATTCATTTCGATTGCCTGAATTAATCTTTCCACTAACTCGCTTAACCATTTGCTCGGTTGGCGCGTTGAGATCAGATTTTGATATGTGCATCAGATCGATGTTTGAGTATTCCCGCACCATAAACACCAATAAAATAATTGCCATAATCTGGAAGAGTTTGTGCCTAGAAGCAATCAATGCGTCAAAACCAGACGCCGCAACCAAACCAATTGGAAATAGCAGAATTAGTACGAATCTTCCGGGGGTTCGAACCGAATCAAAACCGGGGATATTTGTAAGAACAATAAAAATACTCGAATCGCCGAATCTCAAAATACTGATGAATAGAAAGACACTTCCTAGGAAAATTGATACTCGTACATCTTTCAAAGAACGCACGCCGAACATTCCAATTAAAAAAAGCACAATGAGTCCTAGACCAATAAAAAGCTGGGTTTCGTTTCTTCCACTATCGATTACAAGCCGGTAGGAATATCTATTCCACACGTGCGAGTGATCGGCCAAAAAAAGCGACTTTAAAGTGGGAGAAAACTCCCATACTTCAAGTTTTTCTCGAGTGATTCCGTAGACATTCTTAAAATGGCTATATCGAAGAGCGACATATCCAGAACCGACTATGGCAAAAATTCCACTGATCGTCGTTAGGAGTTGTCTTTTGTCGGTTCTTACCTCACGAAAATCTTTCACTGAAGTGCCGAGCCATACCGACGCTGCCCAGATGAATATGGAGACATAGATCGTTGCGATTGCACTTCCAGGAGATAACAAAAACTGGAGACTGATGGATACTGCAAATACAAACAAGTGAGAACGCCGTGTGAGCACTGAACGTGACAGTCCAATTACAGCCACTATTGCCCATGGAGCAGCCCAACGGTGCACAAGTTGTGCATGCCCGGCTTGTGCCGTGATTGGCAGTGCACAGGTGAAAACTATTGCAACGAATGCGCTAGCCGCAGTCGAATACCTCATCCAACGTGCTGCAAAGTATGCCGAAAAGAGTGTCAGATAGAGACCCGATACAAACCACACCTGCATAGCCTCATATCGCTCTAACCCCAGCAGTCGTGGAACAGAGTAGAAAATAACGCTCCCTAAGTGCATTTCACTAAAAGCACTCGTCCCATTGAGTGGCCAAAACATTTGCATATTCCAAAGAGAGCTGTTTCCAATTAACCACTGGTGACTATGTTCAAGGGCATACATATTGAATCTTGTGTCCCCAATGTCACCGGGTAATTGTCCAAACGGTGGAAGCACCCGCGCCCAGACTGCATAAACAGCTGCGATCATTGCAACCATCCAAGCCAAAGTGATCCAACGACCATCCCGTTTGATTTGGAGCTGATAGCGAAGTTTCACTGCGAAGAGGTTAGACCATTTGTGAGTATCCGACAGAACTAAGATTTGAAAGTGGATTACGACTTGTACCAAACTGAAATTCTTGAAGTAGCGCAAAGTGCTGTCAATTATCGCAAGTGGTTAGCACAACTCACATTCCCGTATCTCGGAGATAATCCCTTGGAGTTTGGTTCTGGTATTGGCGATTACGCCAAAGAATGGTTACAACTTGGATGTCACCGATTGACTGTGTCCGAAAATTCACCAACACGAATCACGGTTCTCCAAGATCAATTTCTGAACAGCCCAAATATCAAAGTTCGACAATTGGACATTGAGAATATTACTGATATTGATGCAGGATATTCCTCTATCGTCTCTCTCAATGTAATTGAGCATCTGGAGAACGACGGCGCAGCACTGCGAGGTGCGCATAATGCCCTCATGCTTGGAGGGTACTTTGTTGCCTTCACTCCAGCATTTCCACTACTCATGAGCAAATTTGATAGAGCAGTCGGTCACCACCGGCGCTACACGAAGAAAACGGCTCGAGCGCTTCTCGTCAATAACGGTTTCGATATTGTAAAAATAGAATACGTGAATTCGTTGGGCTGGCTTGCTTGGCTCGTCGGAATGCGAATACTCAAGATCACACCGAGAGATAGCTTGGTGTTAAAGATTTGGGATAAAATTGTTATTCCTGTTGTCAGCAAGATTGAGTCGTGGATTTCTCCACCATTTGGACAAAGCATTTTGATTGTTGGCCAAAAAAGCATCCAAGAACGGGGCTAACACATGAGCACGATTACTCGCATTGAGATCACGCACCATCGCCTACCGCTAGACCCCCCATTTCCCGCATCTTGGGACACGGTTCCACGCACACACTTCCCCGCCACAATCGTGCGCGTGTTTGACGATGCGGGCAGATGCGGCATTGGCTCTGGCGATTCGATGTACGGGTTTTCCGACTATCAAAAGTATTTCATCGGTCAAGACCCAACCAACATCGACCGACATGCTGCAGTGCTTGCAAATATCGAGTTTCATGCTGGTCGACCATGGCCACTCGACCTCGCGCTGTGGGATCTCATCGGCAAAATCAACGGCGAACCAGTCTGGAAAATGCTCGGCGGGTTCAGCAACAAGATTCGCGCTTACGCATCGTCTGGTGTACACCGCCCAATCGCCGACATGGTCACTGTCGCACGTCAAGCGCGTGATCTTGGTTTCCCTGCCCTCAAGGTGCGTTTTGGCCGACCAAAGTTGGATGACGACCTTGCCGTTGTCAAAGCCATCCGCGACGATCTGGGATCATCACTCGAGTTGATGGTCGACTGCAATCAGGGATGGCGCATGCCGTGGGACATTGCAGCGCCTTGGACGGTTGATCACGCAACAGACGTAGCAAAAGTGCTCGAAGATAATGGCGTGTACTGGATGGAAGAGCCACTGCACCGTGGCGACTACGACGGCATGACCGAACTGCACAATCGTGTCAAGATCCGCATTGCTGGTGGAGAACTTACGCGCGAGCCATATGAATTTCGCGAATTACTGCAGCGCGGATGCTTCGATGTATTTCAACCAGATGTTGTGTGCACGCAAGGCATCACTGGCCTCGCCAAATTTGCGCACGAAGTCGCTGCTGCAGGCAAGATTTTTACACCACACACGTGGGGCACTGGCATTGGTGTGATGGGCAACTTGCACGTTACGGCCGGCACCGTCGGCGCTCCATTCATTGAGTTTCCATTTGACCCACCAGAGTGGACAACTGAGCGACGCGACTACATGCTCACCAAAACCATCGAAGCCGATGGTGAGGGTTGGATACACCTTTCAGACGAACCAGGCCTTGGTATCTCACTCAACGAAGACGTACTGCGCAAAACAGCGAGCGATCAAGCAACTTTTTCGTAGAACTACATTTGTACGCGGTGATCATGCGTGTAAATGTTTGCCTTACCGTCGCGCAAAAATCCAATCAGCGTGATGCCGAATGCATCTGCTGTCTGCACTGCGAGGCTTGATGGCGCACCAACCGCGGCAATTAGTGCAATTCGTGCCATTGCCGCCTTCTGAATAATCTCAAACGACAATCTTCCGCTGCAAAACAACCCATATTCCGTCAACGGCACAGATTTTTCGAGCACACTATGACCAATCACTTTGTCGACTGCGTTATGCCGACCGATATCTTCGCGCACGACTTTCATCTTTCCCCTGGCGTCAAACAATGCAGCAGCATGCAGCCCACCAGTGCGATCAAACGTCGGCTGCACCTTGCGCACAGCATCGGGCAACCCGATCAGTACCGATGTCGTCAATCTGGGGCCAGATTCGCGATCTACAGGAGTTGTGCACGTCAGCAATTGATCAAGGGACTCGGTGCCACAGATGCCGCAACTCGATGACGTCACCATTGCTCGTCGAGCCAGCGCCATATCGAATGCGCGCGTCAGCCCAACAGTAACAATGTTGTATTTTTGCTCTTCTTCGCCATTGAGCTCGCAATATTTCACACTCGCAACATCGTTCGGCTCTGCGATCATGCCCTCTGTGAATAAGAATCCG
>Ga0209086_10002920_pt1 | contig 13134 bp, 14 predicted proteins | sample M_130207_XF_Meta_FD_187312 | JGI IMG/M metagenome (GOLD analysis project Ga0209086, IMG submission 187312) | Freshwater microbial communities from Lake Montjoie, Canada to study carbon cycling - M_130207_XF_MetaG (SPAdes) (version 2) | ecosystem: Environmental > Aquatic > Freshwater > Lake...
CGCGGCTCCTTGTGCCCGGGGATGAAACGACCCCGGCGGGTATTCGCCTCAGGGCGAAACGCGTACGGCGGGCGGCGTCATGCCTGTAAAACCGCGAGGACCCCCGTGAGGTCGGGGGCAACGCCGTCGGCGTCGGCCAGCGCAGCGGCATCGTGCGCCCCCGTGGTGACGGCGATGACGCGCACCCCGGCTGCTCGCGCAGCAGTGATATCGCGCGGGGTATCGCCCACCACCACCACCTGATCGTCGGCGTAGCGACCCTGCGCGCGATCGCGTGCCAGCCGCACCAGGTCGGCACGCACCTCGGAGTCGGACCCGAACCCACCGCCGCCGGGGGCGAACGGGTGCCCCAGCCCCGCGGCCGCCACCTTCGCACGGCCGATCGCCTCCAGATTGCCGGTCACAAGCGCCAGTTCCGCGCCCATTCCCGCGAGCGCCGCCGTCACCGCACCGGCGTCGGGTGCCGCCGCGGGCGGCGCGTGCAGGTGGGCGACCTCTGCGTGCATGCGACAGGCCAGGTCCATCCAGTCCGCGTTCCCCACATCAATGTCCGCATCCGCCACGCCGTGCCCTCGCAGCACCAGCCGCGCGATCTCGCGGTCCGTGCGCCCTGCGGGGTGGGTGGCCCACACGTCGTCGGGCGTCACGGGCACGTCCCACACGACGCGCATGGCGTCGGTCATGGCACGCGTATGCCCTTCGGGCAGGCCATGCACCAGCGTTCCGTCAATGTCGAACAGCACGAGCACGGCACCAGTGTGCCCGAGGCCGCCCCGCTGCGTCGGCTCAGCTGCCCGCTGCGTGCCCCAGGGTGGCACCCACGTGCGAGTGCGCCTCCTCCGGCTCGGCACCGATGACCTCGATGAACCGTTCGGGGTAGCCGAACATGCCGTGCTCGGAGATATCGAGGCCGGCCAGCTCGTCGGCCTCAGTTGCGCGGAGGCCGATTGTCTTCGAAATCAGCCAGAACGCCAGATAGCCGGTGCCGAACGCAAACCCGGCGATACACACCATGCCGAGCGCCTGCCAGCCCAATTGCGCGGCACCCCCGCCGTAGAACAAACCGGGGCGGCCGCCCAGACTGGCGGCGGCTTCCGGGGTGGCCAGGAATCCGGCCGCAAGCACACCGACGATGCCGCCCATGCCGTGCCCTGCCAGCACGCCGATCGGGTCGTCAATACGCATGCGGTCAACCAGCAGCACCATCGGCACCATCACGCAGCCGGCGACCGCGCCGATGACCGCACCGGCCCATGGGTCAACGAAGGCACATGGGCCGGCGATCGCCCCGAGCCCGGCGATGGCGCCATTGCCCATCATGCCGATGTCGTAGGTACCGAGCAGCAGGCGCGACATCACCACTGCCCCCAGCACGCCGAACGCGCCCGCCAGGTTGGTCACCACGATCACGGTGCCGAGCGGCTTCCCCACTGCGCCGAGGAACGACCCGGCGTTGAAGCCCATCCACCCCACCCACAGAATGAGCACGCCGAGAACTGCAAGGGGCATCGAATGCCCGGGAATCGGATTGGGCTTTCCATCAGCCCGGAACTTGCCGATGCGGGGGCCAACGACGATGGCGCCGGCGATGCCGGCGAACGCACCGGTGATGTGCACCACACCGGACCCCGCGAAGTCCTGAAAACCATTCTGGTACAGCCAGCCGCCACCCCACACCCAGTGGGTGATGATGGGGTAGATGAGGCCCACGAACAGGATGGCGAAGGGCAGGTAGGCCACAAACCGGGCCCGGTCGAGCATGGTGCCCCATACGATGGCAAGGGCCACCGCCGCGAACATGGCCTCAAAGAAGAACTTCGTGGCCTCATCGATCCCCGAGTACTGCAACGCCAGCACACCGTTGCTGTTGCCGATATCGATGAACCACGCCGTGGCCCCGGCGAAGCCGCTGCCGTCGCCGAATGCGATGGCGTAGCCGATGGCCCAGAACACCACGATGGCCAGCGCGAAGTTGACGATGACCTTCGCGGCCACCGCCCCGGCGTTCTTCATGCGCGACAGGCCCATCTCAAGGGCCGCGAACCCCGACTGCATCAGCAGCACGAGGCATCCGGCGAAGATCACCCAGACGGTGTCAATGGCAACTGCATTCATGCGGGAAACCTTCCGGGGCTCGGGACGCCGGGCACCCCGTCGTGGGGCTGCGGAACGATGTCAATCAGGCGCACCGCACGTTCATGGCCCCCGGTACAACCGCGGTGCCGCACATATGGCCCGATGTACAAATGCCCATGCGGGCGGGGGAATGCTACCCAGACGCTCCCTCGAGCACGGCCTTCAGGCTCGCGAGGCCCGCGGCCATCACACCCGACAGGCGCGACTCGATGTCGTAGCCCTCAACATCAGATGTGGCCACCTGGCGCCATCGCACGCGGCTTCCACCGGTGATCTCGTCAACAGCGATGGTGGCGCGGTGGCTCGTGAGTCCGGGAATGCCCGAGATCACCTCATATGAATACGTGCGCGCTGCGTCGTCACGGTCGACGATGCGCTCCACCAGCACGGCCCCATTGCCCATGGTCGCCGTGCGGGTGTCGCCATCCATCGCGATCTCCACGACCGGGCCGAACCACTCGATGATGCGCACCGCGTCGCCAGCCAGCGCCCACGCCACATCGGCTGGCACCGCCACCTCAATTGAGACCTCAAAGTCATTCGCCATGCGGCGAGATTACGCCCCCGGCGGCAGTGGCGCGTCGTCGCAGAGGATGGCGGCAGCAGCCAGGATGCGCCGACCGTCAATCTCGGGGCCAAGGCCGGCCAGCGAGTTCGCGCAGAAGGCGCGGTAGGTGCCAAGCGCCTTCTTGTGCATCGCCTTGCCGGCGGGGGTGAGGCGAAGCACGATGCCGCGACCGTCACGCGGGTGCGCCGAGCGCGTGATGAACGCGCGCTCATGCAGACCGGCGAGTTGGTACGTGAGGCGATTCGACGGGATCCCGAGGGCGCGCGCCAGCGTGTTGGTGCGAATGCCATCGGCACCTGCGCGCGCGATGCGGTCGAGCGCGAGCAGGTCGGACAGCCGCAGGTCATGCGCAGCGAGCAAATCCGCCGATGCAAGCCGCTCGGTGTTCTCAAACGACTCCCCGAGACGGGGGATCGCGAGCAGCAGCTCGTCGTCACCGAACAGACCGCTGAGCGCTGCATCCACAGTGCGTCCCGGCATCCCGCCCCTTCACGTTGCTGTCACCGGCTGATGACAGCCCGGTTCGAGTGTCGCAGGAGCGCGCCACCCGGTGGCCATATGAAACACGAGAAATCGCTGATTTGCAGGTATTTATTGAATTGAATTCAAATCACGCACGAGGGCGGATTCAGAAGTCGTCCCCGAGGGCCTCTGCCCGGGCCACCTCGTCGTCGCCGGGGAGCGCCTCCGGCGGCGTCGCGCGCATGCGCTTGACGAGCTCATTCAGCGTTGCGCGCACCTGTCGATCGGGGTCAAAGCCGAAGGCCTTCCACAGGAACCCATACGGCTTGCGACCGGCCACCCACATCGCAGCCCCCTGCCCCCCGAAGCCGACCAGCGAGATCCAGTAAGCGAACTCGCGGTTGATACGGATGAGCGCCGCCACGCGTGCGGTGGACAGCCGCCGCGGCGCATTGCCGGCCATCAGCGCGTACACCGCCGACCCAAGAGTGGTGACGTTGGCACGGCTGAGTCCGCTGAGCGTCTTGATGAATGCATCGGGGGTCTCGAGCCCGGCCTCGCCCAGGGCGAGCATGGGGTAGTCGATGACCGCCGCCACACCCGGGCTCCGGCGCTTCCATTCGATCGTGGCAAGCACCCACTGCTCGACGGCCTCGGTGGCGTCCGCCGCAGTCTCAAGGGCCTGCCCCTGCGCAACGACGTGCGTCTCGTAGGCGAACAGCGCCGCTTCCCAGATGACCTCCGACGGTCCGGCGAAGTGGTAGTTGACCAGGCTGGGCGACACACCCAGGTCGGCGCACACGGCCTTCAGTTCCACATGCCGGGGTCCGAGCCGCGCAAGGTGCTCGGCCGCCTGAGTGATGATGCGCTCGCGCGTCCCCGGCTCAGCGTCGTCGTGTGAACTTCTGCGCCCCATTGCCCCAAGGGTAACGCCATGGGCGATAGGCTGGCGCGCGTGACCGATCCCGGCACAAAAGCCCCTGCCACGACCCTGCTCGCCCTTGGTGCGCTCGGCGTCGTGTTCGGCGATATCGGCACGAGCCCGCTCTATGCATTTCAGGCGGCCATCGCCACGGGCGTGGGTACCGATGAGACCGACATCCTCGGCCTGCTTTCGCTGTTCCTGTGGGCGCTCATCCTCATCGTCGGCGTCAAGTACATCGGCCTGGTGATGCGGGTGAGCAATAACGGCGAGGGTGGCGTGCTCGCGCTCTCAGCCCTTGCGCGGCGCACGCTGCAGGGCAAGACGGCGCGCTGGGCGTTTCTCGCAGGGCTCGTCGGCGTGGGGCTCTTCTACGCCGATGGCGTGATCACCCCGGCCATCTCGGTGCTGTCGGCCGGCGAGGGCATCACGGTCAACTTCCCATCGGCCACCGAACTCGTGGTGCCGTTCGCGATCGTCGTCGTGACCATCCTGTTCTTCGTGCAGCGCTTCGGCACGGCCAAGATCGCCAAGGCGTTCGGGCCGATCATGCTGGTGTGGTTCATCGTCATCGCCCTCCTCGGCCTGAAGGAGGTCATCGCCGCGCCATTCGTGCTGCAGGCCTTCAACCCGGCTGACGGCATCCTCTTCCTCGGGCGCCACCCAGGGCATGGACTGGCGGTACTGGGCGCCGTGGTGCTGTGCGTCACCGGCGTCGAGACGCTGTATGCCGATATGGGGCACTTCGGCCGCAAGCCCATCGCGCTCGCGTGGTTCGTCGTGGGCTTCCCATGCGTGATGCTGGCCTACCTCGGCCAGGGGGCGCTCGTGATGACCAACCCTGCGGCCGCAAGCAACCCCTTCTTCAACATGGGTCCGGCGGTCATGGGCATTCCGCTGCTCATCCTCGCCACGGTCGCCACCTTCATCGCCTCGCAGTCGGTCATCTCGGGCGTGTTCTCGATGACCCGCCAGGCGATCCAGCTCGACCTGCTGCCGCGCGAGCGCGTGGTGCACACGTCAGAGGAGATGGAGGGCCAGATCTACATGCCCTTCCCCACCATCGCGCTGTACGTGGTGGTGGTGGCATTCATCCTCGCGTTCGGATCGTCGGAGTCGCTGGCCGGCGCCTACGGCCTGGCCATCGCCGCCACGATGCTCATCACGACCGGCCTCACCATGATCATCGCGCGCAAGGCATGGGGCTGGAATCCAGCGCTCGTCACGCTGTGCTTCGCGCCGCTCCTGGCAATCGACCTGCTGCTGTTCGCCGCCACCTGCGAGAAGATCCCGCACGGCGGCTGGGTGTCGATGCTCATGGCGATCCTGCTGCTCACGGTCATGATCACGTGGCGCCGTGGCCGCGTGGTGCTGCGGCGCCGCATCGCGTCGGAGTCGGTCCCCATGGATCGCCTGCTTGACGTCGTACCCGTCCGCGCCGAGCGCATCCCCGGCGTGAGCGTGTTCATGGCGGCCAACCCCAAGGTGGCCCCGCACTCGCTGGCCATTCACCTGAAGCACAACAAGCTGCTGCCCGAGCACCTGCTGCTGGTCAGCGTGCGCTACCGCACCACCCCGTACGTGGATTCATCAGCGCGCGTACTGACCAAGCGCATCGGCGAGGGAATCACGGCGATCGAGATCTGGTACGGCTACGTGGAGCAGCCGGACATCCCCGAGGCCCTCAAGAGCGTGTGGGGCGTACTTGGCCTGCCGGAGTCGCCCGCCGAGGCCTCGTACATCGTGAGCGACGACACCTTGGTGATCACCCGCGAGCACGTCAATGGGTTGCCCCACTGGCAGAAGCGTCTGTTCGGAGCACTGCACCGCAACGCGGCGAAGTCGGCCGACTTCTTCCGCCTGCCCCCGGGCCAGGTCATTCACCTGGGCACCGAGGTCAGCGTCTAGGCCCACTCAGCGCGCGGCGTCGCCCATCAGCGACCGCGCAATGACGATGCGCTGGATCTCGCTGGTGCCCTCGTAGATCTCGGTGATCTTGGCGTCGCGGTAGTGACGTTCCGCCGCGTACTCGGCCGAGAAGCCGTAGCCCCCGAGCGTCTGCACTGCGACGTCGGCAGCACGTACGGCCACCGACGACGCGAACAACTTGGCCTTCGCCCCTGCCTCGCCATGCGGCTTGCCGGCATCCCGGAGCGCCGCGGCATGATGCGTGAGCAGGCGCGCGGCATCGATCTGCGCGGCGATGTCGGCGATGGGGAACTGCACGCCCTGAAACCGCGCGATGGGGGCACCGAATGCATTGCGCTCGCTGGCATACGACACCGCCAGGTCGAGTGACGCGCGGGCAATGCCCACCGCCTGCGCGGCCACCGAAATCCGCCCGCCATCCAGCGTGGCCAGTGCCACCTTGAGCCCCTCGCCCTCAGCGCCGAGCATGCCCGACGCCGGCACGTGAAACCCATCGAACACAAGACTCACCGTTGACGAGGTGTGCAGGCCCATCTTGCGCTCAGGCGGGCCCGCGGTGAGGCCGTCACCTGCCTGCGCGACGAATGCGCTGACGCCCCGTGCGCCCTCGCCCCCGGTGCGCGCGAAGATCACGAACACCTCTGCGAGGCCGCCGTTGCTGATCCACTGCTTCGCGCCGGTGATGTCGTACCCGTCGCCCACCACCACCGCGCGGGTGCGCAGGGCAGCGGTATCCGACCCGGCATCGGGTTCGGTGAGGGCGTAGCAACCGAGCGCCTCGCCGCTCGCGATACGCGGCAGCCACTCGCGCTTCTGCTCCTCGGTGCCCGCGCGCAGGATCGGCGCAGCCACGAGGCCGTTCTGCACCGCGATCGAGACGGAGATGCCGGCGTCGGCCGCCGCGATCTCCTCCATTACCAGCGCAAGCGCGGTGGCATCGAGTCCGGCCCCGCCGTACTGCTCGGGAACGATGATGCCGAGGAACCCCATCTCACCCATGCGCCGGATGACATCAACCGGGATGTGGTGGTCCTCATTCCAGCGTGCGGCATTGGGTGCGATCTCGTTGGCGGCGAACTCGCGGGCGAGCGACTGGATGTCGCGGTGGGTCTCGGTGAGGGTGGTCATGCGGAAAGCATGACATCTCAACCCGGGTGGCCACGGTGTACCGTCAGGCCATGAGCAACGAGGGCTTCTTCATCGACCATGTCATCTACGGCGTCGTGGATGCAGACGCCGCGTGCGAGCGGCTGCGCAACGAGTTCGGTCTGGGCTCGGTGGCCGGGTCCGAACACATGGGCGGAACGACCAACCGCATCGTGCCCCTGGGACCCCAGTGCTTCCTCGAGATCCTCGGCATCGGCGACACCTCCAAGCCGGACGGCGCATGGCTGCATGCCACGCTGCAGGGGCAGGACCGTGTGCTGTGGTGGTGCCTCGGAGTCGATGACCTCGACGCGACGGCAGCGGAGCGGGGCCTCCCCATCAGGACGGGCCAGGCGCGGAACGCCGAGGACAAGATCGTGTTCCGCAGCGCAGGGATGCCCCAGTACCCCCTGCCGTTCTTCCTGCAGTTCGTCGGCGATACGGCGGTGCGTGCAGAGGTGCAGGCGGAGCGCTACGAGGCTGCCCAGCACACCTGTGCCCCCACCGGATACACGTTCGTGGAGGTGGGTGATTTCGCCCCGGTCCTCGACGGCTGGCTCGGCCCCGATCACGGCCTGCCGGTGCGCTACGAGCCCGGCACGGGCCCCGGTATCCACGCCTGCGGTATTCAGACGGCGGACGGCGAGATCGTCCTGCGCTGACCCTTCGAGTGGAGGATGACGGGATCGAACCGACGACCTCCTGCTTGCAAAGCAGGCGCTCTCCCAGCTGAGCTAATCCCCCGGGACGCGGGAAGGTAGCACCGAGGCGGCCCGATGGTGAGTGCGGTCACCGTCCGGGGAACGGCACCTCAACCCGCACGCGGTCCTGCCACACGAACGCCACGCCGCAGCCCACAACCGCAGCACCGAACAGCATGAGCGACGGCTCCAGACCGAGCGCGTCGAAGCACTCGCCCACCACCAGCGCACCAACGGCGATGCCGATGGCCCCCAGCGAGGTCACGAGCGGCCCGGCAAGTGTGGCGGAGCCCATGGAGATCTCACGCGTCAGTGAGAACTCAGCGCTCTTCCGCACGAGCTCGCCCGCGATGCCGATGAGCACCATCACCACGAGGTCGAGCACGAGCGAGCGGGAAAGGGCAAGGAGCACCAGCAACGGCCCGGCAGCGACCAGCGCGGTCCCGAGGATGGGGTGCCGGTAGTGGCTCCCGCTGAACCGGAAGACGACCGGGCTGGCGATGGCTGCGCCCAGGGCGAGGGCCCCGACGAGGTATCCGATGTACATCGGATCGTCTCCGTGCTGCGCAGCGATGGACGGCATCTGCCGACTCAGCGGGCCGACAAGCAGAAAGAAGATCGTGGTGCTCGCAATGACCACGCGCACGACACCCGGCCTCAAGTACTGCCGCACGGCGTGCGGAACCGCATCGCGTACCTGCGCCTGCAAGAGATCGCACGCGGGCTGCAGCGACCGGGCAGCGATGATGAGGACGGTGAAGAGGGCCAGCGCCACCGCATTCGCGAGGAACGCGGTGGCATACCCGAGGCCAAGCACGATGGCGCCCCCGGCAATGGCTCCGAGCACCCGTGCGCCATTCACCAATACGCGCTCCACCGCACCGACCGCCTCGCGCTGCGCTTCGGGCGCCGTGAGTTTGATCAGGTCGTCTGCGACGGCCGTGGCGATACCGGCGGGCACGGCCGCGAGGAAGGTAAAGGCGAAGACCACCGGCACGGATGCGAGCCCGGCGTAGGCCAGCAAGGCAAGCGCGAGCACGACCATGGCCTGCACACCGAACAGGACGGCGCTCGCGATACGCGGGCAGTGGTTGTGCACCCAGATGCCACCGATCGCACCGCCCGGAATCTGCGGGGCCACGGCGAGTACGGCGAGCACCCCCACAGTCATCGCACTGCCCGAGGCCTGGTACACCAGGTCGGCGGCGGCCACGAGGGTGATTCCGGCGCCGATTGCCACGAATATGCGGGCGGTCATCAGCAGCTGAAACGCCCGCGAGTGCAGCGGTGCCCAGGAGGTGACGGACCGCATGGTGATGTGCCTAGGCATCGGCTCCGCCAGCGTGGCGTACCCACATGCATGTCGTACGGAAGTTGGTCATATCAGTGCGGATCACCGGGATCGGGAAAGGATACCGGCGGCGTGGATGATCGCTGCGCTCCGCTCGCGGTAGGGTGTGGGCATGTCAGATGAGGCGCTCGCCCGCATCGACCAGCTGCTGCAGATCCAGCAGCAGCACCACCTCGACCTGGCCGCGCTCGTCGAGGAGTACCGCCGCATGGTGTTCGAGGCCGACGATGAGGGCGCCGAGGTGCTGTTCAAGACGGCCTCGATCATGCCGGGCGGCAGGTACCACGTGCTCACCACGCACTTGCGCGAGACGTGGCTGGTGCTGAAGGCCGACCTTGTGCAGCTGTTTCCCGACCTTGCCCCACCCCCCAAAGGCGGCACGGGCGACTAGTCGGTGAGTGATGCCGCGAGCGCGGATTCCACGTCGGGGTGGGTCCACGTGTAGCCGAGCGATGTGGCAATGCGCGGCACGCAGCGCTGGCTGTCGAGCACCAGCACGGCCATCTCCCCCATTGATGCCTTGAGCACGAACCCCGGCGTGGGCACCCTGGCCGGACGGCCCACGGCATGCCCCAGGGCGTGCGCAACATCGCGCTGACGCATGGGCTCGGGTGCGCACACGTTGACGGGGCCCGTCCAGGCGTCATCGTCGAGGGCGCGCAAGGTCATTCCCACCACGTCAGCGATGGCCACCCACGGCACCCACTGCTTTCCCCCGGCGATCGGGCCGGCGCCACCGGCGCGGGCGATCTTGGCCAGGCGCGGAACCACGCCGCCATCCGGGGCCAGCACCATGCCGGTACGCGAAAGCACCACCCGAACGCCCCCGGCTGCCGCGCCGAGGGCCGCGCCCTCCCACGCCTGCGCGACGCCCGAGAGGAAGTCACGGCCGGCCGCGGACTCCTCGTCGAGCACCTCGTCGCCGCGGTTGCCGTAGAAGCCGCTCGCGCTGCCGTTGACCAGCACCTGTGGGCCCGCTCCGGCGGCGAGCGCCTCAGCGATGCGCGTGGTGGTGACCACGCGGCTCTCGCGAATAATGTGCTTGCGGTCGTCGGTCCATCGACCATCGGCCACGGATGCACCGGCCAGGTTGACCACCGCATCAACGCCCTCGGTTGCGGCCGCGGGGAACGGCGCGTGCGCCGGATCCCACCGCACCGCGGGAACGCCCGCCACGGTGTCCACCGACGTGGAGACCGGCACTACTTCGTCGCCGCGGGCGATGAGGGCACGCATCACGTGCCCGCCGATCAACCCTGTCGCCCCCGTCACCGTTACTCGCATAGGTACATCATGCCCCGCCGCGTACAATCACGCCGTCCGGAACCGACGCATTGGAGTGCGCATGGCGGCAGTTGACCTGATGGTGCGGGGCGTCCAGGTGAAGCGGCGGGGGCCGCTGGTGACCTGGCTCCTGATCATCATCACCTTCGGCATCTACGGCCTCTTCCACTGGTACTACATGAATCGCGAGGTGCGCGATTTCTCGGCCGCCATGGGCCAGCCCCTGGGCAACAGGCCCGGCAGAAGCGTGCTGGCCCTCTTCCCCGGGGGAATCCTCGTCGTGCCGGCGATCTGGACGTGGGTCACCACCGCCAAGCGGGTGCGCGCCGTGCGCGCCATGGTGCTCAACAACGGCCCCGGCGAGTACCCGTCCGTGGGTCTGTCGGTGCTGCTGAGCTTCCTCTACTCGCTGCAGCACCCCTACCTGCAGGTGTCGCTCAACGGCACGTGGGACCTGGCCGGCGGCACGTCGGCCACGCTCGAGCCGCCGGTTCCGCCCGCGGCATCCCCCGCGGAGTAGCCCTGCTGCGAGTGGGGGCTGCCGCTACGCCGCGGGGCGTGGCGGCGGCTCCCCGTGGCCGTACTCGCGTGCGGCGTTCGGGTGGGCCCGGAGCACCGCCGCGATGGCGGCGCCCTCGTCGGCCGTGAGCGGGTGAGCGGCGAGCGCCGCGATTCCCTGGGCCTGCTGGGCATTGCGGGCGCCGATAATGGCGGTGGTGACCACGGGATTGCGGAGCACCCATGCCACTGCGAGCTCCGCGACCCCGTCCGGGCGACCCGCTTCGTCGGCGATGGCCTGCAGTTCGCGCACCACTCCCACGCGCTCCGCGAAGTACTCGTCGGCGAAGAACGAACTCACCGCGCGCCAGTCGTTGTCGGGAAAGGTGGTGTGTTCGTCCATGCGGCCGGTGAGCAGCCCGTGCGCGAGCGGGCCGTAGGCCAGCACGCCGACGTTGTTGGCCTCGCACCAGGGCAGCTCGGCCTCCTCCACCTGAGGGCGCATCGCGTGGTATCCCACTTGCAGCGACACGAAGGGCTCCACCGCATGCGCCGCCTCGAGGTCGGACAGGTGGTAGTTCGAGACGCCGATCCAGCGGATCTTGCCCTCGTCACGCAGTTTGGCGAGTTCGGCCATGGTGTCGTCGGCCGGCACGCCGGCCACAGGCCAGTGCACCATGTAGAGGTCCACGTGGTCCATCTGCAGCGCGGTGAGTGAACGCTCCAGCGACATGCGCAGGTACTCGCCCGTGGCCTCACGCCAGATGCTGAGCCCCTGGTCGCCGAACTCCCAGGCCACGCCGCCCTTGGTGGCCACAATGACGTCGTCGCGGCGCTCGCGCACCACCTTGCCCACGATGGCTTCGGCACGCCCCTGGCCGTAGATATCGGCGGTGTCGATCCAGTTGATGCCGCTGTCGAGGGCTGCATGGCAGGCAGCCGCGCTGTCGGCGTCGTCGGCACCACCCCAGCGTCCGCCGAACTGCCACGTGCCAAGGCCCACCACGGTGAGGTCGAGGTCCGATGCGCCCAGTCGCCTGGTCTCCATGGTCATCCCTTCGTCACCGGCGTGATGGCCACCAAGAGCCCGCCGTCAGCGTCGTACGCGGGGAAGAGATCCACCAGCGCATCCCGGTCCTCCATGAGCCCCTGCGGACGGAACGTGCATTCCTGCGCCTGTGCCCGCACACCCCACTCCATCACCCGATCCACCGGATCATCCTTGGCGCCGGGGAACCGCAGCGAGAGCGCCTCGACCACGTCGCGGCCGATCATGTCTCCTTCGGGCCAGCCCGTGACCGGCACCGACGCATGCCCGGCGGTGAGCACCCGGCGCTCGGCATCACAGGCGATGAGCGCCGTGAGCGGCCCGGCGTAGTAGTCGTCCATGATCTCGAACACGAAACCGGCGCCGCACTTCTCGCACCCGCGGGGCTGATGCCCCTCGGTGCGTTCGGACGACGCCTCACGATGGGCGCACTGGGGGCAGATGAAAACGGCCACCCGCGAAGCCTAGCCGCCGAGTACGTCGACCCAGGGAGGTCGGTCAGCACTGCCCGGCACACGCCACGTCCACGTGGTGTCGTCAAAGGTGCTGCCCGACATACGCGCCACCTGACCCACGAACGCCACGAGATCCATCGGCTGCACAAGTGATGACGGGGTCATCACGTCGGCGGCAAATGAGAGCACGCGCCCGTTGCCCACGCTGCGCAGCACACCGGCCGGTCGGCCGTCGAGATGCGTGACCACCACCGTGGCGTCGGCCGGAACATCGGTGAATGCCCATGTGCGGTTGTCGTCAACCGGCAGGGTGAGGAGGCCGGATGGCACGCCCGCCGACAGCGCGCTTCGCTGCACGAACAGTGTGGACCCACCGGCCGTGGATGAGAGACGGCCGCCCATGAGCGCGCTTCCCACGTCGGCCAGACTCTCATTGGCCGGGGTGCGCGCAAAGGCCTGCGGATCAGTGACGACGAGGAATCCCCCGGCCGCAACCCAGTTGCGGAGCGCCTCGGCGAACGGGCGCGTGAGCACCTCACCACGCGGGAGCCACACGACCGTTGCCTGCGCAAGGCGGGCCGGATCGGCCTCGAGCCGCGTGTCGGAGTCAAAGCGGAATCGCGCATGGTTCAAC
>Ga0209086_10002923_pt1 | contig 13120 bp, 5 predicted proteins | sample M_130207_XF_Meta_FD_187312 | JGI IMG/M metagenome (GOLD analysis project Ga0209086, IMG submission 187312) | Freshwater microbial communities from Lake Montjoie, Canada to study carbon cycling - M_130207_XF_MetaG (SPAdes) (version 2) | ecosystem: Environmental > Aquatic > Freshwater > Lake...
CATTGCTAATACTAATGACACCCATTTCGGTGGGTACTTTTATTTGCAATGCTTGAATGGCTTTCATGACCCCAATTAATATTTCATCGGTCATGCAAAAAACAGTATCTAACTTTGCTGTTTTGCTATAATATTTTTTGAAAATTTCTTCCGCTTCATTGGAACTAGCGGCATTAACATATTGAACAATTGTTTTAGGAGAGAAGTCCTTCATGAAGTTCTGGAAAGATGGTTTTCTATTTTGACTTATGGAAAGTGCAGGATCACCAAAAATGGCCAATACTCTTTTTGCATTTCGTTTTATGATATTTTCGGCTGCAATTACCCCACATCGTTCATCTGCCATCCTTACTTTTGTAAACGAATTATCCTTGGGAACAATGTCAAAAAAGACTACAGGAATTTCACGTTCAATCATTTTATGATATTCATCAAGGTTTTTGGCACTGGCCGATAAGCAGGCAAATAATCCAGAAACTCTATTTTGTCTAAAAATTTTCAAGTTGTTTAATTCATTTTCAACATTGTGGCTGGATTGAAGAATCATTAAGGCATAACCATTTTTACGACTTTCTTCTTCTACAGCTGCAATAAAGCTTTCATAAAATAAATTTGCGATGGCCGGAACAATGACCCCTAGTATTTTACTACTCTGCGTTCTTAATTGAATGGCATAAGCATTGGGTTCGTAATCTAAGCTTTGTGCAAGGGCTTGTACTTTAGCTTTTGTTTTAGCAGAAATATCTGGATGATCTTTTAAGGCTCTAGATATTGTAGAGATGCTTAATTGCAATTGTTGTGATAATAATTTTAGCGTGGTATTGGTCATAAAGCATTGAATTATAAGGCTAAAATTAAGCAAATTTTACCGCAAATTTTACCGCAAACGATTGTATTCTTTGAAATATTAAACAATTTAGGAATATTTGTAAGCATAAATATCGATTTTTTTTCAAAAATTTAAACTCTTATGATATTGATTTACAGCATTTTAAAATGAAAAAAATGAAATAGTAACAAAAAGGCTAATTTATTTAAAAAAATAGTTAACAAAAAAGTAACAATTGATTAAAATTTATTCCTATTTTACGTGTTATAACATTGTTAAAATGCAAAAAATTCTTAAATTTTAAACTTAAAACACATGAAAATTTTAAAGTTTGTAAGGCCAATCATGGTTGCCTTACTTTCACTTTTCTTCGTCTTTTCAGTACAAGCCCAATCAAAAGCTGTTACTGGTAAGGTAGTTGATGCCAAAGATGGTTCAGCTATTCCTGGTATTACAGTAACTGCTGTTACTGCAAGCGGTAAAAAAGTTACAGCGGTAACTTCTAATGATGGTACTTACAAAGTAGCCTCTGCAGAAGTTATATCTAGACTAGTTGTTTCTGGAGTAGGTTTTGAACAACAAGATCTTGCTGTAGGCAAAAACGCTTCATTGAACGTTTCATTGACTTCTACTGTTTCTAGCTTAGGCGACGTTGTCGTTGTAGGTTATGGTACACAAAAGAAGAAAGAAATCACAAGTGCTATTACTCGTATTAGCGCTGAAGAATTCAACAAAGGAAATATCAATAACGTTGCACAATTATTGCAAGGTAAAGTGGCTGGTCTTTCTATCGCTCGTCCAGGTGGTAACCCTAACGAAGGGTTTGCTATCAGATTGAGAGGTCTTTCTACCATTGGAGCAAACACTTCACCTTTGGTGGTGGTGGACGGAGTGGTAGGGGCAGATTTAAACTCTATCGATCCTAACGACATCAAAAGTGTCGATGTATTGAAAGATGGATCTGCTGCAGCTATCTACGGTACGCGTGGATCTGCTGGGGTAATCATTGTTACTACTAAGAATGGTTTAAGAGGTGGAACATCTTCTTTTAATTATTCTTCTCAAGCAACTGTGGAAAGTCCAGTGAAATTTACAGAACATATGGATGCTGCTCAATATGGTGCTTTAATTAAAAAATTAGGAACTGGTAATAATTTAGGATCAAGTACAGATTGGAATAAAGCAATTACTAGAAATGCAATTACGCATGTACATAATTTATCTTTCTCTGGTGGTACCGATAAAACAACTTTTGATGTTTCTATGAACTACAGAAATGCAGAAGGTATTGCTATCCAAACTGGCTTCCAACAATTAAATGGTAGAGTTAATTTGACACACAGAGCATTAAACGATAAGTTAGTGTTTAACATTCAAATGACTTCTACTTCTAAAGAAGCTGATCTTGGATTTAGTAACGCATTTGAATATGCTACAATCTACAATCCAACTGCACCTATTTATTCTAAAGATCCAATGTACGATCTAGCAAAAGGCGGATATTTTGAGCAAAATGCAACAGAGTATTCAAACCCTTATGCGATGTTGATGCAGAATACAAATCATCAAACTACAAGAAAAATAAATTTTGCAGGTTCGGTGGAATATGAAATAGCAAAAGGATTAAAAGTTTTAACTAGATATGCTCAGTCTACTAGTAATTCTGACATCAATGCTTACTCTCCAAGTAATGCATTTATTGATCGTGGTTTCTACACTGGTGCAACTGGTTTAGGAAGACATGGTTATAGTTGGAAGACAGCAGATAAAGCAGTTACTAGCTTATATGAAAACACTTTAACTTATGCAACTAAAATAAGTAAGTTAGATGTGAATGCAGTAGGTGGTTATTCTTACCAAGAATTTACCAACCAAGGTCTTAGCGTAGGTGGTGGTAATTATGTTACTGACTTATCTGCAGAGTCTATTGGTTCTGCTCAAGATTTTCAAAATGGATTAGGTAGTTTAGGTAGTTATAAGAACGGTAGTAAATTAGTAGCGTTCTTTGGACGTGTAAATTTAAACTGGGATAATTTCGCTTACTTGTCTGCTTCAGTTAGACAAGAAGGATCTACACAATTTGGAGACAATAACAAATGGGGAATTTTCCCAGCTGTGAGTGGTGGTGTGGATTTAAAGAAAATCTTAAATGTCGGTATGTTTGATGCATTGAAATTAAGAACAAGTTATGGTGTGACTGGATCACTTCCTCCACAAACAGGTTTGGCTCAGTTAACTTTCGCAGGTTCAGGTAACTATTTAATTAATGGTAACTGGATCACTACTTTTGGACCTAACCAAAATGCAAACCCAGATTTGAAATGGGAGAAAAAATCAGAGATTGACTTTGGTGTTGACTTTGCTATGTTAAACAATCGTTTAACTGGTACTCTTGATTATTACCAAAGAACCACTACCGATTTGATCTTTAATGTAACCGTTCCTTCACCTCCAGCTTTATATAACAGAGCTTGGAGAAACGTAGGTGATTTAGAAGCAAAAGGTTTTGAGGCAGCTTTAAACTATAAAGTAATTACTGATGGTAAACTAACTTGGAACACAGGGGTTAACTACTCAACTAATAAAGTTACTTTAACTAGATTAGACAAATCTGCAGGTTCTTACATTGGTGAAACTAACTTAGGTTCTCCAGGTCAAGAAGCAACTCAAATCATTAGAACTTACGAAGGTGGCCAAATAGGTACTTTCTGGAATGCTGTTTACCGTGGTATTGATGCTAATGGTAAATACTTGCATGATGATGGTAAAGGAAACGCTGTTTTATCTACAGCAACTACTTATAAAGCACCTATCGGTAATGGTATGCCTAAGTTTGAAATGGGTTGGTCAAACGTTTTCACTTATGGAAAATTTGACTTAAACTTCTTCATCCGTGGAGCTTTCGGTCATCAATTAATCAATACATTTAGAACATTCTACGAGAATCCAGCGAATGCTGCAATCTACAACGTAGTAAATACTAAGTACTTTGATCCAAAATTAAACGACGCTTCTATATTTAGTAGTTTGTTTGTTGAAAAAGCAGACTATGTTAAATTAGATAATGCTACTTTAGGCTATACTATTCCAGTTTCTGCAAAAGCAAAAGCACAAGGAGTTAAAAGTTTAAGAGCTTTCATCACTGGAAATAACCTAATGACTATTACTAATTATACAGGAGCTGATCCTGAAGTTAGATGGCAAGATGGTGGTAATATCTTAGCTCCAGGTATTGATAGAAGAGCAACTTGGGTGATGACTCGTTCTTTCTCAATAGGAATTAATATTGGACTATAATACATAATTCAATTAAAAACTTTTATAAATCGACAATATGAAAAATAACTTTGTAAATAAACTATTTATAGCATCAATGCTTTTAGTAGTCGTTTCTTGTACCAAATTAGACGAGGGACCACTCTTGTATGATAAAGTAACTGGAGATAAATTCGGAGGCACCGATTTAGAATTAAGTGCTGCAGTAGGTGCGGCTTATTCTAACTTACGCAATGTAGGCGGTAACGGTAATTTGTTCGCATTAAATGGAGCAACTACTGATGAGATTGTAGTTCCAACAAGAGGACCAGATTGGGGCGATGGTGGTCATTGGGTTAGATTAAAAAGACATCAATGGAAAGCAGATGATCCAATGCCAGGTGGCGCTTGGTCATTTTGTTACGGTGGTGTTTCTACATGTAACCGTTTGATTGCTACTTTACAGGGCATTAACTCACCTTCGGCTGCTAAATACATTGCAGAATTGAAAGTGTTACGTGCTATGTATTATTTTTGGCTAATGGATTGGTTTGGTAACGTTCCTTTAAGTATCGACTTTAAGAATGTTGACCCACCAAAAAATGCCACTACCGCTCAAGTATATGCATTTATCGAATCAGAAATAACAACCAATGGTCCTTTGTTGGTTAAGCCTACATCAGTTCCTGATGTTGCTACTTATGGTCGTGTAAACTATTATACTGCGCAAGCTATCTTAGCTAAATTGTATTTAAATGCTAAAGTGTATACTGGTACTGAGCAAAATGCAAAGGCACTTGCTGCAGCTAATATAGTGATCAACTCTGGCGTTTATAAATTGGCTCCAACTTATGCTGAGAACTTTATTCAAAATAACGCAGGTGCAAAAGAAACCATTTGGGCTGTTCCATTTGATCGTATCAAATTGAGTGGTTTCAACGTGCATATGATGACATTAAGTTATTTGAATCAAACTACTTACAATATCAATGCGCAACCATGGAATGGTTTTGCATCTACTTCTGAATTTTATAATTCATATATAGATCCAGCTTTAAATCCTGGGCCTACTGGTACTGTAGTTGGTTTGGATAACAAAGGAACACCAACAACTGGTACTGATGATAAGCGTATGAGAAACAACTTCTTAGTTGGACCTCAGTTTTCATCTGCTGGTGAAAGATTGGTTGACAATGGTGCTGAACCAGCTGATCCAGATGGCAAACCTTTCACTTTCACACCTTATGTGAATGAGTTAGAGCCAAATGCTTGGCGTCAATCTGGTGCTAGACTTGCAAAATGGCAGTTCGTACTTGGTATGACTGCTGATTTGGACAATGATTTCGCTATCTTCAGATATGCTGATATCATGTTAATAAAAGCGGAAGCAACTGCAAGAATTGCTGGCAACTGGAGTGATCCTGCTGCTTTGGCTATTGTAAATCAAATCAGAACTACCCATGGTGGTGTTGCTGAATGGACTAGCATGACAGCTGATCAATTCTTAGCTGAAAGAGGTAGAGAGTTAGCTTTTGAAGGATGGAGAAGACAAGACTTGATTCGTTTTGGTACTTTTCAATCTAAGCGTTTATTCCAAGATGAATCTGCAGCTTACAAAAATCTTTACCCTATTCCTGCAACTCAATTGAATGCTAATAAAAATTTAACTCAAAATGCTGGCTACTAATAAGTAGAAGTATTTAACATTAAATTTAGATTTTAAAACAGCAAATAGCCCCGGCTATTTGCTGTTTTTTTTATTAAAAAAGAGGTATTTTTATATACTTAAATACTCTTCAATGATTGGTAGGCGTTGGGCTTGCGTTAAGCAAGGATTTACTTTAATATATCTGAATGGGTTGGTTGCTTTACGCAATTTGCACCGCATCGCCCTGATCCTAGGATTTGTAATTTCACTAAACGCTTGCAGTCTAAATAATCCATTTACCAAGCAAGAATCCTTATTTAGTTTATTAGATTCCACCACAACAGGTATTCACTTCGCTAATAATATTCCCTATACCGATACCTTGAATGTGTATACTTTTCGAAATTTTTACAATGGAGGTGGGGTAGGCGTAGGGGATATTAATAATGACGGGTTACCGGATTTATTTTTTTGTGGTAATTTAAGTTCCAATAAACTCTATATCAACAAAGGCAATTTTCAATTCGAAGACATTACGGAAAAATCCGGTTTAGCAACAGCAGACATTTGGTCAACTGGAGTTACTTTTGCAGACATTAATGGAGACGGCTTATTGGACATTTATATTTGCAAATCGGGTGATTTTACTACCCAACACAGAGCTAATGCATTGTACATCAACAATGGCAATTTAACTTTTACCGAAAGTGCAGCAAAATACGGCCTTGATAATTTAGGCTTATCTACCCATGCTGTTTTTTTTGATTACGATAGGGATGGCGATTTAGATTGTTATTTATTAAATAATTCTTTTAAATCGGTGGGCAATTTTGATTTGATCAAAGATCAGCGAAAAATATCAGATAGCTTGGGAGGTAATAAATTATATCGCAACGACAATGGACATTTTAAAGATGTTACAGCAACTGCTGGCATATACAGTAGTAAAATTGGATTTGGGTTAGGGGTGACCATTGCAGATGTCAATAAAGATGGTTGGCCGGATATGTATATTTCCAATGATTTTTTTGAGCGTGATTATTTATACATCAATAATAAGAATGGGACCTTTACCGAACAAATTGAAAAGAGTATTCATGAATTAAGTTTGAATGCCATGGGTGCAGACATTGCTGATATGAATAATGACGGCTACCCGGATATCTATGTAACAGATATGTTTCCTGATATAGAATCAAGAGTTAAGACCAAAGCGAATTTTGAAAAATGGGATAAATACCAAGCTAATTTACAAGCGGGGTATTATCATCAGTTCGTGCGCAATACTTTACAATTAAACAATGGTAATAATACTTTTAGTGAGATAGGCAGGCTCGCAGGGACAGACGCCACTGATTGGAGTTGGGGTGCTTTGATTACAGATTTAAACAATGATGGACTAAAAGATGTTTTTGTAGCCAATGGTATTTATAAGGATTTAACCGATCAGGATTATATTCAGTACACTGCCAACCCAGATGAAATCAGAAAAATATTAACTAATAATCGAACATCAGGTATTAAAACCTTAATTGATTTAATGCCCTCTAATGCATTGTCCAACTATGCGTATAGTAACAATGGCAATTTAACTTTTACGAATAAGGCAGAGGAGTGGGGTTTAGCTACGCCAAGTTTTTCAAATGGTTCGAGCTATGTAGATTTAGACAATGATGGGGATTTGGACTTGGTGGTGAACAATGTAAACATGCCCGCTTTTGTGTACCGAAATAATAGTGTGCAGCAGCACCCTGAGAATAAGTTTTTAAAAGTAAGCTTGGAGGGTGTGGGGATGAATAGGTTTGGTATAGGCGCTAAAGTGACGGTGTATTACGATCATACTTTATCGTATCAAGAAGCGATGCCGATGCGTGGTTTTGAATCGACGGTAGACAATCGTTTAAATTTTGGCTTGGGCAAAGCAAGTAAGATTGATTCTGTGAAAGTGGAGTGGACGGATGATAAAGTGCAGGTGTTATTGAATGTGGGATTAAACCAGCAGATTGTAGTGAAGCAGACGGATGCAGTAAAGCGTATAAAATTAGTAGAAGCGCCAGTGAAAACATTATTTACTGCAGCTACTGATAATGATGGAATAGATTTTGTACATAAGGAAAATGAGTATTCGGATTTTAATAGAGATAGGATTATTTTTCATATGCTATCCACGGCAGGCCCCAGGATCACGAAGGGGGATGTGAATGGAGATGGCTTAGAAGATTTTTATATAGGAGGAGCGAAGGATCAAGCGGGGGCATTGTATATACAAAATGCAGCGGGTAAATTTAAGCGTAGTAATGAAAAATTATGGGAAGCAGATAAAGGCAGCGAGGATGTAGATGCTGTATTTTTTGATGCGGATGGAGATGGGGACCAGGATTTATTTGTGTGTAGTGGAGGCAGTGAGTTTTCGGCTAACTCAACGGAGTTAATTAGTAGATTGTATTTTAATGATGGCAAGGGTAATTTTACAAAATCAACACAGTTATTACCGTCATCAAGTGTTTTTGAGAGTGCCTCTTGTGTAAGTGCTGCGGATTATGATCAAGATGGGGACATCGATTTATTTTTAGGCGTGCGCTTAAAAATAGGTGAGTACGGCTATGCGGCGCAGAGTTATTTATTAGAGAATAATGGTAAGGGTGTATTTACCGATGTGACGCAAAAAGTAGCACCTGCATTTTTACAAGCAGGCATGGTGACCGATGCGAAGTGGTTTGATTATGACAGAGATGGCCGCATGGATTTAGTGATGGCTGGGGAGTATATGCCTATTCGTATTTTCCATAATACTAAGAAAGGCTTTGAGGAAATTACAAAAGCAGCAGGCTTAGATAATAGCAATGGATGGTGGAATCGATTAGAGATAGCGGATGTGAATGGAGATGGGTATGCGGATATAGTTGCGGGCAATCATGGTTTAAACTCGAGGTTTAAGGCCAGCATAGAAAAGCCGGTATGCATGTATGTGAGTGACTTTGACGAGAATGGGACTTCGGAGCAGGTAATAACCACTTATAATGGGAAAGACGCCTATCCACTAGCCCTGCGCCATGATATAGTGGAGGTGTTGCCTTATTTAAAGAAGAAGTACTTAAAGTATGAGAGTTATAAGGAGCAAAAGATAGAGGATGTCTTTACCAAGGGTCAGTTGGCAAAGACAACGAAGCTAGAAGCGAAGGAATTAAGGTCGAGTGTTATTATGAATAATGGTAATGGAACATTTAGCATCAAGGCCTTACCAACGGAGGCTCAATTTTCGCCAGTATATGGTATTGCGGTGGGAGATTATGATGGGGATGGCAAGCAGGATATCTTGTTGGGGGGTAATTTTTACGAGAGTAAACCGGAGGTAGGGATATATGATGCAAGCTATGGCATGCTATTAAAAGGGGATGGCAAAGGCAATTTTACCAAAGTGCCTGAAAAGCAAAGTGGTATAGTTATTAAAGGTGCTGTAAGAGGTATTTTAGGCATCAAAGTCGGCAAAAAAAATGTATTTTTAGTATCGAAAAATAATGAGGCGCTAGCTTTTATTATTCAAAATTAAAACGGATCAATAACCTAAAATCTCCCCACATGAAATACTTTATTAGTAGTTTATTTCTATTTTTTTGTTTGTCCACAATGGCACAAAAATCAAGTACCGAATTTACCTCCATTTTTAATGGGAAAAATTTAAATGGTTGGCATTCTTTTTTAAAAACTAAGGGAGTGAATTACGATCCTGAATCGGTTTTTAAAGTAGAGAATAATTTATTGCATATTTCAGGGAAAGAATTTGGTTACATCATGACGGATAAAGTGTATGAAAATTTTGATATGATTGTAGAATTTAAATGGGGCACTAAAAAATTCCCACCTAGAGATGCCGATACTACTAAAAGAGACAACGGTATTTTATTCGCTATACCGCCAACAACAGTTGATAAAGTATGGCCAGCGGGTGTAGAATGTCAAATTCAAGAAAGAGATTTAGGCGATATCTGGTTAATTGACAGTGCTACTGTAGAAATAGACGGACGCAGAACTCCTCCTACAGATTATTATAGGGTGATGAAAAAAGCCAACGGAGAGTTTCCAACTGGAGAGTGGAATAAAGTAGAAATTATTGTAAACAATGGCAATATTACTTATTTCGTGAATGGGGTAAAAGTAAATGATGCCAAAAATCCAAACCGCAAAGATGGCAGAATTTTAGTGCAATCGGAAGGGGCTGAAATTTTCTATCGAAGTATTAAAATTAAAGAATTATAAAAAAAGGGAAAACGAAGACATGGAAGAAAATAAAAACGAATCAACCAATTTAAATACAAAAGCGAAGGATCAAAACACCTATGATGCCATTGTTATTGGTTCTGGAATAAGCGGTGGTTGGGCTGCTAAGGAATTAACTGAGAAGGGATTAAAAGTGTTGATGCTGGAAAGAGGCCGCAATTACGAGCACATTAAAGATTATAAAACTGCCAATAAAGACCCTTGGGAATTTGAGCACCGTGGCACAGCGACTGCACAATACAAAAAAGACAATCCAGTAATTTCAAAAGATTGGGCCATGTATGGTACGGCTGCAAAGGAACCTTATCAGGATTTGTGGGTGAATGAAAAAGAATGTCCTTATGTTCAGGAAAAACCATTTGCTTGGTGGAGAAGTTATAAATTAGGTGGAAGGTCTACCTTATGGGGACGACAATCCTATCGATTAAGCGATATTGATTTTGAAGCCAATGGGAAAGAGGGTGTAGGCGTGGATTGGCCGATCAGGTATAAAGATATTGATGCATGGTATACGTATGTTGAAAAATTTGCAGGCATTAGTGGTTCCAGAGATGGCTTGCCGCATTTGCCGGATGGGCATTTTCAACCTGCCATGGAATTGAATTTTGTAGAGAAGGATGTAGCAAGTCGAATCAAGAGTCATTATAAAAATAATAGACACATGATTATTGGGCGCACTGCTAATTTAACACAAGATCTTCCAGGACGAACCGCATGTCAATATAGAAATAGATGTATGGAGGGTTGTCCATTTGGAGGTTATTTTAGTACGCAATCTTCTACCCTGCCTGCTGCCACCGCGACGGGTAATTTAACTGTGCGACCTTGGAGTATTGTTACTAAAATCAATTACGATAAAAATACTAAAAAGGCAACAGGCGTAGAAGTGTTGGATGGAGAGACCAACAAGACCTATACCTTCAATGCAAAAATTGTTTTCTTAAATGCATCGGCTTTAAATAGTGCTTGGGTACTGATGAATTCAGCAACAGATGTTTGGGAAAATGGATTAGGAAGTTCAAGTGGTGAGTTAGGACATAATATTATGGACCATCATTATATGTTAGGTGCGCAAGGAAAGATTGAGGGATTTGAAGATAAATATTATTATGGACGAAGAGCCAATGGTTTTTATATTACCAGGTTCGCCAATTTGTACGGAGATAAAAGAGATTTCTTAAGAGGCTATGGTTTTCAGGGGGCTGCAAGTAGAGAAGGATGGAGTAGAGAAGTGGCAGAATTAAATATCGGAGGTGATTTTAAAGAAGCGCTAACAGAGCCAGGTGCCTGGACCATTGGTGCCACTGGTTTTGGTGAAATTCTTCCTTATCATGATAATAAAATTACTTTAAGTAAAACTGTAAAGGATAAATGGGGCTTACCTGTATTGGTGATGGATGCAGAGCTAAAAGAGAATGAATTAAAAATGCGTAAGGATATTTTGAAAGAATTGGTAGAAATGTTTGAAGTAGCGGGTGTTAAAAATGTCACTACTTGGGACAGTAAAGAATATGCCATTGGGCAAGGGATACACGAAATGGGTACTGCGAGAATGGGACTTGATCCCAAAACTTCTGTATTAAATGGGAATAACCAGGTATGGGATGCACTCAATGTATTTGTAACCGATGGAGCATGTATGACATCCAGTGCTTGCCAAAATCCATCCTTAACTTATATGGCACTTACGGCAAGAGCTGTTGACTTTGCAGTAACGGAGTTGAAAAAAGGAAATTTATAATAGTGTTTTGAATACAACTAAGCCAATAACTATCATTGCAATGAGGTATCTACATTTACTCTTTGTGGTAGTAGTTACCGGCTTATTTTTTTCTTGCAATACAAAGCCGACTACCCTATTCACAGCCATCTCCGAAAATGAGTCAGGCATTCATTTTCAAAATAGAATCAACGATACCGATTCGCTCAATATCTTAGATTATTTATATTACTACAATGGCGGTGGTGTAGCTTTGGGCGACTTTAACAATGATGGACTAGTAGATATTTACTTTACTTCCAATCAAGCGTCTAATAAATTGTATTTAAATAAAGGCAATTTTAAATTTGAAGATATTACTGCTGCGGCAGGAGTAGGCGGAACTGGAAATTGGAAAACGGGAGTTACTTTGGTAGATATTAATAATGATGGTTTATTAGATATTTATGTATCGGAAGTAGGTGCCTATAAAAGCTTTACCGGTCGCAATGAATTATTTATTAATAAGGGAGAAATTACTTTACCCAATGGAGAAAAGAGCCTGCAGTTTTCAGAGCAGGCACATGAATATGGGATAGATGTTTTAGGCTTTAATACGCAAGCTGTATTTTTTGATTATGATCACGACAGTGACTTGGATTTATTTTTAGTTAATCATTCAGTGCATTCTAATCGCAGCTATGGCAATGCTTCCATCCGAAATACAGTAGATGAAGCAAGTGGGGACAAGCTTTTTCGAAATGACATCAATGGTCATCAATCTAAATTTACAGAAGTAACTAAGCAAGCGGGCATCTATAGCAGTGTCATTGGCTATGGTTTAAATGTGGCAGTGGCCGATGTGAACAATGATGGATGGGATGATATTTATGTTTCCAATGATTTCCACGAAAATGATTATTATTATATCAATAATAAAAATGGAAGCTTCTCAGAAATCAATAAACAAGCTTTTGGGCATGAAAGCCGCTTTTCGATGGGCAGTGCTATTGAAGATATGAACAATGATGGATGGTTGGATATTATCACCTTAGACATGTTGGCCCCAGATGAGAAAACAATTAAGTCAAGTTTTTCGGATGATCCATTAGACATCTATAATTTTAAATTAACCTACGGGTATCATCATCAATATTCTCGAAACAGCCTGCAACTAAATGTGGGACAAGGTTTACAATTTAGTGATATTGCCTTGTATGCAGGCATCGCTTCTACCGATTGGAGTTGGTCACCCCTCGCAGCCGATTTTGACAATGATGGAATAAAAGATTTATTTGTAAGCAATGGAATTGTTCGACGACCTAATAATTTAGATTTTATTAATTTTTATTCAGCAAAAAATGCCAACGACACCAGTCGCGCATCTAATTTAAGCTCGATACAAAAAATG
>Ga0209086_10002925_pt1 | contig 13118 bp, 10 predicted proteins | sample M_130207_XF_Meta_FD_187312 | JGI IMG/M metagenome (GOLD analysis project Ga0209086, IMG submission 187312) | Freshwater microbial communities from Lake Montjoie, Canada to study carbon cycling - M_130207_XF_MetaG (SPAdes) (version 2) | ecosystem: Environmental > Aquatic > Freshwater > Lake...
ATCCACCAGCGACAGTGGAACGCAGGCCGTTCTCGTGGACTTCACCTATTGAAGGAGCCGCAAGTGGGCCCTTTCGGTTATTCCAGCAGCAAAAATCGTGATAAAATATTTTATATCGCAGACATTAATCGCAGACACGCAAATAATAGATCTGGTGAAAACCAACGAATGGTGAGTAGTCGTCTGAGGCATTTGTCCGTGCGTGGCATCGCCGGAAATGACTCCATCGCGTATTCTTAAAGAGGTTTTCAAAGTTTTCGATCGACATCCGTTACAGAGCACACCTGAAAGAATATTCATGAGCGAACCTGAAACAGCATCCACGCGAAAGCCCAGCGCCGTTGAAACAGTGAAGATCGCCAGCAACTACCTCAAAGGGGATATTTCCCAAGAACTTGCTGACGGAATGCCAGGCTTTGGGAAGGCGAGTATTCAGCTTCTCAAAAATCATGGCACCTATCAACAAGACGACCGCGAAGCCAGAAAGGCCAGAGAAGGGGCGAAAAGTCTGCGAGAAATCAGCTTTATGATTCGCACCCGCATTCCGGGAGGAAAGCTCACCGCCGAGCAGTTTGCAGCGGAAATCGATCTGGGCGATGAACTCGGTAATGGCACCGTGCGGCTTACAACTCGTCAAGGCATCCAACATCACGGCATCGTAAAGGGAGATCTTCAGGCAACGATTCAACGAATTAACGACATCCAGCTCACTACGCTTGCCGCTTGTGGCGATGTGGAACGCAATGTGATGTGCTGCCCGGCCCCGATCAAAAGCAATCCGGTACGTGATCAGATGCAAAGCATGGCCGATCACCTTGCCGAGCATCTGGCTCCTCGCACCCGCGCCTACCACGAAATCTGGCTCAAAGATCCAGACACCGGCGAAAGCACGATGGTTGCCGGTGGATCGGAAGGGAAAGAAGTTGAACCAATTTATGGACCGACCTATTTGCCGAGAAAGTTTAAAACGGCCTTTGCGCTCCCCGAAGATAATTGCGTTGATGTCTACGCAAACGATCTTGGATTTTTAGTTGTTCACGAGAACGGAAAAATTCTTGGATACAACGTGCTGGCGGGTGGCGGCATGGGCGTGACACCGAGTGCTGCCAAGACCTTTCCGGCCCTCGCCAAAAGGCTCGGATTCGTTCCGCCGGAAGATGTGCTCACGATCGCTACGGCAATAGTCAAGGTCCAACGGGATTTCGGAAACCGTTCTGATCGAAAAGTAGCACGCCTCAAATACACAATTCACACCATGGGTCTCGATGCATTTCGCGAGAAGGTTGAGGAATACTTCGGCAAGAAACTTGCTCCATGCCATCCGAGCGATGTCCATGGATTCGACGATCACATCGGCTGGTTCGAACAGGGGGACGGAAAATATTTCTATGGTCTTAATATCGAAAATGGACGCATTCACGATGTCGAAAGCTTTCAACTCAAGACCGCGATCAAGACGATACTCAAAGAAATTTGTCCAGGAATTCGCATCACTGCCCACCAGAGCCTGCTTTTCACCGATCTCAAACTCACCGATCGGATTCGGCTTTCGGAAATTCTTCACGCACACGGCGTGAAGACGTCTGAAGAAATATCCACGCTCAGGCGTTGGTCGATGGCGTGTGTAGCGCTTCCAACCTGTGGACTGGCCGTTGCTGAAAGTGAACGAGTGCTTCCGGGGCTGATTGATCTCCTCGAAGTCGAGGTGGCAAAACTCGGTCTTTCTCACGAAGCTTTTACGCTTCGCATGACGGGTTGTCCAAATGCCTGCGCGAGACCCTACAACTGCGACATCGGCATTGTCGGAAGAACACTCGGAAAATATACGCTGTTTCTTGGTGGCCGATTGCTCGGCGATCGTCTCAATACTTTGTACAAAGACGTTGTCCCTTTTGAACATCTTTGCCAAGAGATCACCGCAGTGTTGGCCTGCTATAAGGCGGAGCGACATACGGGAGAATCCGTCGGAGACTTCTGCCACCGCAAGGGCGTCGATCAAGTGCGCGTATGGGCAGAGCAGTGGTCAGCGGGCGCTCGCGGTCATCACTAACTCTTTGCACGCGCGGTCGTGCCATCTGGAAGAATTGTGGAGAGGTGATTCACAAAGCAATGTGCTTCAGCGATTCAGAAATCGATTGTTATGCCGTCAGATCATCCCAGATCGGATACCACAGTGGTGTTCGTGGAAACAGAAGCGATGCAAGCTTCTGCGCCATGTGCGTTGATGCCGCCAATCGGCCGGCAGCGGCAGCTTCGGCTGGGTCGCACTGTCCGAGCAGTAGTCGAACCAATTCGTCGTCGGAAAGTCGGAGATAACTTCGACCAACGCGTCCTGGATGAACAGTCGCTTCACCCTTTGAAACAATGATTGATCCTCGGAAATCAGGCGCGTCGATCCCTAATTCAAGCGTTTCTCGAATCTCCTCCGAGTTCATTCGAGCGGCCACAATCGGTGCAACAGCTCGAAGCGCTTCCAAGGGTCGAAAGAGCTTGGCCACGATCATTCGATCGCCGGAAACCCGTTGTTGGTCGCGTGCGGCAATCGCCTTGTGCAAGGGATCCGACGACGAAGACTCAAAGACAATTTCCTGACGATCGTTCTCAATGGCCTCTGAGCAAACGCGAGCCAGAATATCCCGCTCCAGTCCTGGAAACTCTGGGTCGGCAAGCAGTTCAAGAATACGATTCCCATCTTGAATCGCGTAGCCAACAATTCGCGCCGTGGTCTCATGAAGATCGTAGCGATCATGTCCAACGAGTGCGACGATGATGGAATCAAACGCGCATCGGCTGATCAGCCATCGCGAATAGGCTTCGCTTCGTACCAGCGGTCCAACAAATTGTGGAACGTTCTGTTTGTAGATTCTCAAAATTGCTGGAAGTTCAACATGACGCCACTGTCGCATGGTAACCGGTTCACCGGTACGAGCAGGAAGCTCGAGGATTCGGGACAGAATGTGAGAGGGACGTCCAACGGTTGTGCCGTCGCGTCCAAGCACGCTCCAACCAAGCTCACGAAACGATGGCGCGATTCGTGTACGAGAAAAACCGATCACTGCACCGAGTTCTCGCATTCTGCGTTCAGCGGCCTTCACAAGGCGCTGTCCATGTCCAGCACCACGGCATTCAGGAAGCACAGCCACCTGATCGAGAGCCGCAGCATCAACAACAGCTCCGCAAAGATGGATGCGTCTGGGAGAAACTTCTACATGTCCCAAAATGCGTCCGCCGAGTCGTGCGACCAACCGATTGTTGGCATCGTGTTCAGGATGATCGACTGAAGCATGAAATTCAGCCTTCGTTGGTGCGTCGGGAAGCGACGAGAGCAACTGCAGAATTTCTCCTTGATCGCCCGCTCGAGCAGGCTCGATACGGCATTCTTTGAGCATCCATGCTGGGATCTCCATGCGAGAGGGAGCTACCATCGGCGGAGGCATCTGCACAACTTTTCGTTTTCGCACCGTCTCACGTCGGAGTGTCGTTCCGGAAGGACGCACGGAAATCGAATGCACGACGCGAAGAGTTCCATCAGTCGTCAAGGAAGATTTCGCAGCGTCATTCGCAGCGAGAGAACGCACCGCAGCAACCGATATTTTTTTCTTGACCGATGGGGGGGTAACGGATTGTGTCTCAACTCGATTGACGATTGCAGCGGCTTTTGGCGTTTTTCGCTTCTGAGTGCGGGGCGTCACTTTCAACGTTTGTCGAGCCGATGATCGAACGGGTCGACCAGAACCAACAGACGCAGCAATCAAGCTGCGACGTGAACGACGAAAACTGCAAGTGCGATCACCAGATCGGTGGCTTGGGGCCGGCTTCGCCGCTGCGCGTTGCATGGCATTTCCTTTCCGTGGAACCAAAGAAAACTCAATCCGTTGAGCGTTACCTTATGCGCTTCCGAGATGGTTTTCCAGTACCAAGAAGTTTTTAAGCGCTTTCTCCGGAAAAAAGCACCACGGTAACTCCCGTGATGCCATCACTTTGCTAGCACGCAGCGCTGTGGCAAGAGGGCCTGCTTTTAAGAGCAAAGCGTTGCGATAATCTTTGAGATAGAAGCCCATTCGGTCGTTTGCTGCCCGAATTTCACGACAGCGTCTTTTGGCAAGCGTGGCTGTGGGAAAGGTGTTGATCCACCGCGATTTGTGAACCACAAGATCGTGTAATTCATCTGGCAAACTCCCCACCTTCTCGAGGTGCCGTTCCGGATGAAATTCTAAATCGCGAAGTTCGCTATGAAGAGTCGCCAGATCGGCTGCCGGGTTGCCCGCCGGTGGAATGTTCAGTCGAAGCGTTCCGGAAACGACGGCATATCCAGGCGGATCGCACCCAGTGAGTCGTCGAACAATGTCATCCGTGAGTTGGTCGTAGAGAGCCCCTCCGATGCCATGCACAAACACATCGGCAACAAGCAGTCTTGCCACGAGTGTAGTGATGAGCGCTCTGGGACGCAGCCGAAGGCCATGCTCTTCGAGCCGCGCAAGTGCGTCGACCCATCGCGAAGGGGGATTCTCAGTAGCTATCGGCAGTTCTACTCGAATTGTTTCGAGATCCGAAAGCGTCAGCACACCTGGTGCAGCAACAATTGCGAAAACCCGACGCCTGCGAGGATCTTCGCGAGACCAGATCCAAAATGGCACTTCAATCCATTCTTCTTCACTGTTGGCGCGGATTGCAAGATCTGGAACCGGCCTTCCGTGTCCGCGTTGCTTTGTGCGCAGGCGAAAGTCCGCGAGAGATTCATTGTAGGCAATGTTCAGTTCACGAGCATGCGCCAAAAGATGACCAAAAAGCAACATCACGGTTGGTAGTCGTACGAGTTCACTCACGGGCAGCTCGAGTGTTTGAAGTCCCCATCTCGCCTCAAGACAGTGACGCGCCTGCGCCAACCCAAGCCCGAGCCGGTGTGATTCTTTGGTGCGTTCCACAACCAAAGGCCACCATCGTCGCAGGATGGCGTCAGGAACCAGAGGTGAAAGCAGATCGCTGGCTCGCTGTCCAAAGGAGGCAAAGAGTTCTGGATCGAGTACTGCACGTTCTTCCCAAGGCATCTCAGACGATTCATCATCCATGGCAACGCTTTCGAAATGGGATTCGCGAAACGTGCCCATCGGAACGCTCAAGGTTGTCGAAGCGCACCGATCCGTATCGACCACCAAATTAATTGCCGTTCCGCCGACGCTGCGAGCGTACCGATCAATCACAAAATTTTTGAGCCACACTCCCGGATGAAAGAGATCAGGTTGATGACCTCCCATGATGATCGGCCGGGAAACCCAATCGGCCATGTCATCGGGGCGATGAATGTCGCGATAACTTGACGTGTATTCCGCAGCAACCGTAAGCACTTCCCTCCGCGCAGCCGCAACGAGTTCCCAAAGATTCAGGTCGTTGACGCGCCAATTGAACGCGGTCCGCAAAAGCTGGTTATTGTCCACGAGCGGCTCAATACGATCGATGGGCGGATCGATGAGACGGTCGCCGGAGCGTTCAGGGGCGTGATGATTTCGAAAATTACGAGGCAAGGATGTCACTCGACTGAGGATCGTCGTTTCAGTAGATACAGGGGGGCGAAAGACCTCAGGCCCTTTCACGCACTGAAGTCTCGCAAGAACTCGGAGCACAACCCATCGCGGGCTACCGCTACGACGGCGGACTCAGCACGATCAAGAACCTGACGGTAGTAGGCCAGACGACGCTCGGCGTCGTCCAGTGCCCCTCCGAAACTCCTCGACTCATCGAGATAGATCAGTGGAACCGGCAGTTCTCGAATCACTAATCCAGCCTCTGCCGCCTGCACCCATATCTCCAAAGGCATCGCATATCCCATCTCATGAACTCTGAAGCATTGCAATGCTTTTGCTGAGTAGGCTTTAAAACCGCAAAACGCATCGGTTAATGAAAATCCAAATCGTTGATTGATTTCAGCAGTGATCGTAGCGTTGATCTGACGCCGTTGTGCCGGTGGAGAACTGTCTCCTGGAAAGACTTCCAGATAGCGACTGCCACTGACGATGTCGGCGTGTGCAGCAGCATGTATGAAATCCGGAATGAGTCCCGGTTGATGCTGTCCGTCACAATCGATCGTCACAAGTCCATCCCAGCCACCACGGAGCGTTTCTTGAAACGCAGTCGCAAGAGCTGCGCCATATCCGCGATTTTCAGTGTGTCGAACAAGTCGAATGCCGTCTTTTGCACGAAGCATTTCCGATGTGCCGTCGGTCGATCCATCGTCGACCACAAGTACTTCCGATGTATATCGCAGCACATGATCGAGTACCTCTCCCACATGATTGACTTCGTTGAAAACGGGAAGGGCAGTAAGAAAGCGAGACATACAGAAGAAAGCTCCAAGAAGAATTGCGAAGGGAACCTGACGACTTGCTCACCGAAGAGACTGACACATCGCTCTGAATTCTAGCGCACCGATTGGACAGGTCAACACATTCGGTGACCGATAGCGCTCAAATACATTGCAACGAGTCGTCAAATTTACAGAAGGGGTGTGGGGTCGTTGCAATCGGCACTCTTTATCAATAGAAAATCGATTGTTTGGGAGAAGAGTTTGGACCGAACCGTGCGTCAAAAAGTATGTACCATGAGGAATTGTGCGCAGAAAACACGCTCAGGAAAAAGCTGCGTGCCACGAAAAAGGATCTGTATCTCGATCGCTGGCTTTGGTTTCAATCAACGGCATTGCCTTGGCCAGCACCACGGCCAATTGCTCGAGAGCGAATCGCTCACTGGCATGATGACCAACCGCTAGCACGGCCACGCCTGCGGCCATCGCATCGAGTGCGGCATGCAATCGGATCTCTCCGGTCACAAGAACGTCGCACGCTTTTGCCTCAGCAGCGACGACGGCCTCTCCGCCGCTGCCGCACGCAATGGCAACACGCGTTACGCTTCGAAGCTTTTCTCCGGTAATCAGTGCGCCACGAATGTGAAGCTTTCGAGAGAGTGAATCGGCAAGATCACCAAGAGTCGTTGCATCGGAAGGAGTTCCACAACGACCAAAACCAGCAGATGCATCGATGGTGTCGGGCTCAAGCGGTTCGACATCAGTAAGGCGCAGGAGCGTCGCGAGTTGATCGTTGATTCCCCCGACGGCCGAGTCCCACGCGGTGTGAGAACTCCACACGGCTATTCCTGCGGCTGCAAGCGAAAGAAGAATTGCGCCGGAAGAAGCATCGGCCGTGATTCGATCGATCGGTCGAAAAGGAAGAGGATGATGTGTCACAACCATTTGCACGTCTGTCTCAATGGCTTCGGCTGCAACCGCCGAGGTGAGCGTCAGGCAGGTAAGAACGCGTACAACGTTTGCTCGACGATCACCAAGTAAAAGTCCGACATTGTCCCAGTCGGCGGCCAGTCGCAACGGGGCGAGTCGTTCGAGGACCTCGGCGACATCGGCAACGGTTGAATGAGTTGGCATGGACATAGAATTTTCTCACACAATTGGTGTGCACATCAAAAAAGGATGAACCCGATTTTCTGCGACAATGGAGTTGTCAAAGCGATGAAGATCGAAAACACACTACAATCGGGGCACGGCCGGCGTCGAGGATCTTGCAAGAAGTCGCTGCATCAGAAGCAATGCTGCAGCGACAATACTGACAGTGCTAGAGTGTCGCGAGCCGGTATCGCTGTGTTCAAAATTGAAAATGTGAAAGCGGGAACGATGGAGACTGCACGGATTTCGATTGGGATTGATTCAATTGCAACCGACCTGCGCGCGGGCTTGACTGCGGCAAGGCGTCTGGGAGTGCGTGGAGTGGAGTTTGATGCCCGACATGGACTCGGTGCCGATGAATTATCGCAGACCGGTATTCGCCAGATTCGCAAGTGGCTTCTCGACGAAGGGCTCGTCGCAGTGGCGCTGCGTTTTCGTACGCGTCGTGGGTATGCCGATCCCGATGCCCTCGACGCCCGCGTGGAAGCCACAAAGCGATTGATGCAAAGCGCCCATGGGCTGGGTGCGCCGCTGCTGCTCAATCATATCGGCGATATCGCTCCCACCTCGGACGCAGCCGAGTGGCAACTTTTGATCGATGTGCTCACCGACATCGGCGCGTGGGGACAACGGGTCGGTACAATGCTGGCTGCGGAGGCCGGAAGATCATCACCAGAAGATCTGGCAAGAGTGATTGAGAGTCTACCTGCCGGATCGCTCGCGTGTGATTTGGTCACCGGGGCATTGGCGGTGCACGGACACGATCCAGTGCAGTCGGTTGCAACTCTTGGCACGCATGTGGCGACGGTGCATCTCACCGATGCGATTGCCGGGGCGTTTGCAGGACGCGGTCGCGCAGTGAAACTCGGTACTGGTCACGTGGAGGTTCCAGCCGTGCTCGCTGCGCTCGAAGAGCGGTCGTATCGTGGTTGGTTTGGGATCGAGTCAATCAATCATGGAACGGATGGAGTTTCCGAGGTGACCGAGACAATCGACTTTCTGCGAAGGCTTTGAAAACAGAAAAGCAGTCGGTGACAAGCTAAAAAAATGCGAGCGAGCTTTCGCTAAGGTTGATCCATCGATGGAACAAACACGCCCCGAGTATTCTTTTCCGTGAATGGAGAATGTTTCGATGATTGTAAAGTCTGTTTTCAACTCTCAGAATTCAGCATGGGCAGCGATTCTCGCAGTGTGGATCTCGATACTTTTTGTATCTCTCTCGGTTGCTGCACAAGACGATGCGCCGTCACAGCCGCAGCCTCCGCCGCCGCAACAGGAGGCCCGCGAAAAGGACTTTTCTTTCCTGATGAGTCAGGCGACGCTGATCGGTCGATACACATCAGAGCCGTTTGAAACCGAGGAAAAAAAAGAAACCATTCCTGCGATCGAAGTTCCGCAACAACCAGAGCGGTATGAACTTGGAGTCGTTCGAAAAATTGGCGGTGATCTCTGGCTCTTCGATACTCGCATCACATACGGCGACCACGACATCCGATTGCCGCTTCCTCTGCGGGTGTTATGGGCAGGAGACACGCCAGTCATCACGCTCGATGCAACGAAGGTGCCCGGCTTGGGAACATTCTCGGCCAGAGTGATGATTCATTCGGATCGTTACTGTGGCACATGGAGTGCCGGCGACCATGGTGGCATGCTTTCTGGACGCATTGAGCGGAGTCAGAAAACTGACGCAAAGAATAAAGAGCACAAGAAGGTTCAGCCCCCAACGATAAAGATAAAATGACACAAATGACACAATTGACAACGTCTTGTCCTTCGCGAGTGAATGAGACGAGACGATAGTGAAGAGAGTATTTCACGCGGTTATCACAAGTCCCTGACTCTCGGGTGACAGGGACGCATTCAGCAGTTCACATAAAAATTGACTAAAGACAATCGCCAGACTCTCATGTGGTATTCTTCGGAGACCTGCTTCAATACTCCTTCAACCGTCGGTTTTGTTTCCATGCAAGATTTTCTTCCGGCTGCGTGCGGACGATATTGCATCGGTTCGCAGCTTCTCAAAAGTGAGAAGTCTGCGTTCCAAAAAGGACAAAGCATCTCGTCGCGTCGCGAGCTTCGTCGTCGTCGGCTCGCCTGGATACTTCTTGTTGGCTACGGCCTTGTGGCTTCTGGTTTGCCGTTGCCCGTGGGTGTGTCGACCCACGCAGCAGCACATACGCCTGCTGGAAAACGTCTGGCTGTCAAGGATCGCTCGCGTCCATTTCCCTGCATGGACAAGCCGTGCGGCTGCGCCTCAGCAGAACAATGTTTTGCAAACTGTTGCTGCAGTACGCCACACGAACGGTTGGCGTGGGCCCGATCGCATCGCGTTGAGCCCGCCGTTGTGGCGTCGCTCGAGCGTCGCATCTCACAGGAGACTCCCCAACTTGAGTCACTTCAAAAATCTTGCTGCATCGACAAAAATACAATCGCTCCGCAGCCCTTTGAAAATGTCTGTTTCGAGATTGTTTCAGAGGACTCTTTCGCCGGTTGTGCGCACGATCAGAAGTCGATTGAGAATCTCGAGAACAGACTCAACCCTGACGGTTCGCAGACAAAAGACTCGACCGATGAACAATCGCGATCGTCGACAACAGTGAACCTACAAGCAATGCTCGCCTGCGGTGGAATTGCGGGGCAATGGATTGCCACCGGCGCTTTGTTACTCCCTCGAATCGTCTCTCTTTCGGTCGTCGCAACCAATCCATGGATCGCGGTTATTCTCTCAAATGAAGCCGCTTTTAGTCCGGCTTATGCGCCTGTGCTCCCGCCTCCGCGGTTGAGCTTTTTATTCGCGTGATCGACGACTGACGTGACGAAAAAAAAGAACCGTCACGACCGTTTTGTATCGAGTGATCGCAGCGATGCTGCGCTTGCTTGACGCTCTGGCACCGGAGGCCAGCATAGGTATTCAGAGACACATTGAGACTACTACCATGCATCGATTCTTTCGGATTTCAGGTTGTTTCAATAATGCGATGACAGCTAATACCAGAATTTTGATCCAACATCTGTTTCGTACAGTATCGAAATACGATCGTGATGCCCGTATTCAAAAAGTGCGACCGGGCTTCACGCTCATTGAACTGCTTGTTGTGATCGCAATCATTGGCGTCTTGGTTGGACTGTTGCTGCCGGCAGTTCAAGCGGCTCGCGAGGCGGCCAGACGTTCGAGTTGTCAGAACAAACTTCGGCAATTCGGACTGGCGCTGCACAATTTCGAGAGTGCAAAGGAATGCTTTCCTCCAACCGATGATCGGACCGTTGGGGCGTTTTCGGTGCACTCCCGCCTGTTGCCATATGCTGAAGAAAAGAGCCTGCAGGATCTTCTCGACTTCCGTCAGAATGCATTCAGCGGAGCCTACAACGCTCAGATTCCCAATCCGAGCTTTGCGTCAGCCTTTGCCACTCCAATACCAATGATGCTTTGTCCAAGCGATCCTGCGCCAACAGTCAACGGCGTCACGGTGAATGGAAATACCTATTGGTATGGCGCGAACAACTACATGGTGAGTTTTGGAAGTGGTACCGGAACCAACTACGACATTCGATGGCCGACCGATGGCATTGTTTACGAAAAATCGAAGGTGCGATTTGCGAATATCACCGATGGAACGAGTAACACGGTCTTTGCCAGCGAAGCGGTGCGGAGCATCGGGAGCGATACAGTATTTCCAGCCGGTTCACCACCGGCGTTTCCATACCAATACACGCTCAACGCTTCGACGGGTGTAAGTTCCACGCTCAATGCGGCGCCAGGAATGACTGGCATGTCGTCGAATCCAACGCTCGACACGACGTGGAAGAATCTGACGAGTTGGCGAGGGGTCAATTCCAGCGCGATGCGAGGCCGCGGATGTTCATGGGCCGCGACGGCTGTTCCCAATACGCTGACCAACGGTTATCTGCCTCCCAATAGCCGGATTCCTGACTATGTCATTCATTTCACCGGATTCTTTGGGCCAAAAAGTTGGCACGTCGGTGGTGCTCAGGTGCTCTTTGGTGATGGGAACGTAAAGATTTTATCAGAAACAATGGACGCCAAAGTGTGCCAGTCACTCCACAGTATTTCGGGCGGCGAGTCGGCGGAAGCGTTGTAAGGTCTGTGTTGTAACGCACAAAAGAGAAATTGATGAATGGCATGAATCGTCTATCGTCCAATGAATTCTGGCCTGATCAGCGCACTGTATGGCGATGGCATTTTTATGCAGGGATCTTCTGCATGCCGTTTGTCGTGGTGTTGTCGATCAGCGGTGCAATCTATTTGTTTAAAACGGAAATCGAATCGTGGAACGAACGTGCTTTTGACAGACTGGTCGTCGAAGGCCAGCCTGCAAGTGCCAAAGATCAGATTCAGGCAGCCCTGACGGCAGTGACCAATTCGTCGCTTGAAGGCTACGAAATTCAAAGTAGCAGCACCCGCGCCGCGCGGGTCATTCTCAAGCAGGCCGGTGAGGCGATTCGAGTCTATGTCCATCCCGAATCGTGCGAAGTGCTTCAGTCGTCTCACGAAAGCCAGCGATTCATGCGCACAGTTTTTCGGCTGCACGGCGAGTTGCTGATGGGAGACCGAGGCTCCATGATCGTTGAACTGGCTGCATCATGGACGATCATCATGATTCTCACCGGGCTTTTTCTTTGGTGGCCCCGTCACTCGCAAGGGCTTGGCGGCGTGCTCTTTCCCCGGCTCAACAGCGGCAAAAGAATTGTGTGGCGAGACATGCACGCCGTCACTGGCATCTGGATTTCATTTTTTGCAATGTTTCTGCTTGTGAGCGGACTGCCGTGGGCAAAATTCTGGGGAGAATACTTCAAGACCGTTCGTCGCATCACTGGCACAGCGGTGGCCCAGCAGGAATGGTCGAACAGTGGCGAGAGGATTGACAATCGCCAAGAATCGTCTGGCTCTGGAGAACATACCGGTCACACCAATCGATCTGCGCGACCTGTGCGAGACACGCCAGACAACGTCGAAACCCCCCCGATCGATCTCGATGCGATCGATCGCATTATCAGTTCGGTCAGTCTGCTGAACCTTGCCAGTCCGGTTGTAATCTCTCCGCCAAAAGAAAATTCACAGACATGGACTGTCAAATCGATGACACCCAATCGACCGTGGCGAGAGACACTTACCGTCGATGGGGATACTGGTGCAATCAAGAGCCGTAACGGATTTCGAGATAAGCACTGGATCGATCAGGTGATCGCTGTGGGAACTGCTGCACATGAAGGCAGGCTTTTTGGCGCGATCAATCAGTTCATCGGTCTCCTCACGGCTGCCGGTCTCGTCATGCTCAGCACGAGTGGATTTGTGCTTTGGTGGAAGCGTCGAAATCCGGGCGTACTCGGCGCACCCAAGGCAATCGAAAGCCCCTGTCGATCGCTTGGGCTCTTGGTCATCGTTGTTACGCTGGGCATTGCGTTGCCACTGTTTGGAGCGTCACTGGTGGCAGTGTTGCTTCTGGAAAAACTTCTGTTGAGAAGAATTGCGCCGGTACGAACATGGTTGGGACTCAACGAATCAAACCGCATTTGATCGTGAGACGTTTTCGGATTCAACGAAGTTCAATTTCAAGTGAATTCGTCTGATCTGCCTTGACTTCAACAGTGATGTCAGTCGTGTCGACACGTTCATATTTCAAAGGCACTGCGGTCTTAATGCCCTCTG
>Ga0209086_10002926_pt1 | contig 13116 bp, 16 predicted proteins | sample M_130207_XF_Meta_FD_187312 | JGI IMG/M metagenome (GOLD analysis project Ga0209086, IMG submission 187312) | Freshwater microbial communities from Lake Montjoie, Canada to study carbon cycling - M_130207_XF_MetaG (SPAdes) (version 2) | ecosystem: Environmental > Aquatic > Freshwater > Lake...
CCAAGAAGTGTTAAGGATTCTTTATCAAATTTAAACAACATATTATACATATTTCATAGATAATATTTTTGGTTTTTGGTTTTTGGTTTTTGGTTTTTGGTTTTTGTAGAAAATATAAAAAATAAAAACTCTTTCAAAAATCTTTGTATTTACCTAAAATACAAAGACTTTTTATTTTACCTATCTCTTATTTTTCCAATAAAAAGTTACCCAAGCGAATCATAAAGTACATTATTCAATTTGGCATTTGTATTTTTAAATTCATTGACATTATTTTGTAAAGGTGTAATCCCATTTAATAAACGTGACATAAAGTCAGTTGAGAAAGTTTGAACATTCGTACGAGTTTTATTGAACATTGCGCGAACATTTTGAATTGAATTCTGTGTATGATTCGTTTCGTTTGCTAAAGTATTTGTAATATAAGTCAATGGCTTTAATACTTCACCGGCACCCGATTTAAAAATGGTTTGATTACAAAAATCAAAGTTTTGTTGAGTAAATTCGGAGACGCTCATATTGTGTGGTTTATTAATAAAACCTGCAAAAGGAATGATATAAGGATGACATCGTTGATTTGTCCAATCTGCGCGTATGGATTCTGCCCTCACCATTAAATAACAAAAACAACAAATCAAAAAAAGAATCAATGTAATAAAAATAAAAAGAAAGATGCTAAATCCATATTGAGAAAAATAGGTCATATTTTCATATAATTTCCCTATTTTATGAATATCTTTGATTTCTTTTTTTACCTTGATGTTTGAATTTTTATTTATAGAAGAATAATTCTTATTCATATATAATTACCAGAGAATGTTTTACCTTATATCTTATACATTTGTTGTATTTCCCTGTAAAATTTTTACACCCTTGAAGATTTATAATGGGACAAATAAATTGTCCCATTATAAATTTAAGGGTAACTGTTACCGATAAATGAGTTGAATGGAGACGCCTCTAAAGAGGCGTGTCCCATTTCAAATCTTCATCGGTTTAAAATACCAACTTGTTTTGCGACAATGTCCTTTGTTTCACGACTAATTCTTTCAAATTCAATGACTAAATTTAAAAATAGACCAAAGACAGATTGAATAATAACCGAGAGAAATTTTCGAGTTTTAGCAAACATCATTCGAATATGATTAATATCTTGATTCGTTCCTCCTAATACATTTGTAATTTCACTTGCCGCTGTCGTAAGAGGTTGCAATAAATGACCCATAAATTTTGATTGGCCACTTTGAACACAATATTTAAAATTTTGTTCAAGGTTATCTGCTAAAGGCATATACATCGGATTACATCGATATTTTGGCCAATTGTCTCTGACTTCTTTGATGTAATGATAAAAATAAATAAGTAATAAAAATAAGGCGAAACTTAAATTAACATAAATAAATTGAAACCAATTTTTACCTGTTGGCATATTCCTATTATAAACAAATATTATTTTCTACCTTTTAGAAAAAGGTAGAGCGAAAAATTCCTTGAGAGAATTTATTTATCTACCTTTTGGAAAAAGGTACAGCCAAAAATCTGTGGATAAACTCTCTGGATAAGCCTTAAGATGAAAATACAAGTCCACCGCCACTATAGCATCCCCATTTCCAATTTGCATTTCCTCCTTTTTTATGTCTTCTTTTATTTGTTTTTTTCTTGGTTTTTCTTATCATCTTTATTTTCTTGGTTTTTCTTGTCTTTCTTACCGTGTTGCTCTTTCTTGTTTTGCCACCTTTTTGTAAAGGATATCCTACACCATAGACTTCATTATCATATACACTATTCGCTTTTGCTTGATTTGATATTTGTGTAATATTTTTAATAATATCATTGGGATTTACTCCAACTGGTTGATAGGGTAAAGTAAACTGTGGAATCGGAACTGCACCACCTTTTCTTTTTCTATTTCTAAGAGATGACATGGACGAATCTTAATATATATAAAGATATAAATTTGACTTAAATAATTCTTCTTTAATAATATACATTATTAAAGAAATGAACGTACCCATGGATGACAATCAGCGCCTTCAACTCCAAAATATGATCAAGGCAAATAATGTAGAAGACCAGACCGAATTAATACGAAAATTAAAACATAGTGAAATCTTAACTCGTGAAATCAATCAACTTCTTTTACTAAAAAAGAAATTTAAAGATACAAATTTAGACAGCGAATCTTTTCAATTGGAATCCATCGATCAATGTAATTTTCTTTTTACGTATTACACCGATATCTTCAATAAAATCAAAAAGAATGAAATTGATTTGACCATTTTAAATCGATTTTTAAATGTTTTGCAGATGATTGAAAATGGGGATGTCGACCAACACGAAGGCTCTTTTATGGTTGGAACGCTTTTAAAAGAAATTTATGTGGATAGTGCTTTACGAAAAGCGGAAAAGTTAAATGAAAATGAAGATGCGGATAAACCTGTGTTAAAAGGCCCTCAAGTCAATATTTCGTGGAAACAATTTCGAAGTACTTTTTTATAACGAAGTAAAAGAAAAGGTATTGCCAAAATATTTTTCCTTTTATCCTTTGCATAAAACTTTAAAAAAATATAAATAATACATAATATAATTAACAATGTCTGAAAACAAAGAATGGATTGTCATCTGTCCCCATTGTAATGAATTTGTCATTATCAATGAACTAAATTGTTGTATTTTTCGACACGGAATTCTCAAACATACAGGCGAACAAATGAATCCTCACGCAAGCAAACAAGAATGCGACGAATTGAAAAAAAATGATTTAATCTTTGGTTGTGGAAAACCATTTCAAATTACATTCCATTCTGAAAAGATGGTCGTGGAAATTTGTGATTATATATAATGAAATAAATGAATTATAAAAATGTATATAAACCCATTTTATCTAGTAAATAATATATAAAAATTTATACATTATTGTTTTTATTTTATTTTTATTTTAAAATGTCAAAATCATATTCGAAAACATTTGCATCAAACAAACCTATTCTCGTGATTGTAGAATCCCCCGCCAAATGTAAGAAAATCGAAGAATATCTCGGACCCGGATATCAATGTCTGGCTAGTTTTGGGCATTTGAGAGAACTTCCTTCCTTAGACTCCATTGATTTTCATAAAAACTATCATCCTACTTATAAAATCATCGATCAACCGTTAAAGAAAAAACAAATCATTATGCTTCGTAACGCAATTAATGAATCAAGTGAAGTTATTTTAGCGACGGATGATGACCGGGAAGGAGAAGCGATTGCTTGGCATCTTTGCCAACTTTTCGATTTAAGTGTTGAGAGAACCAAGAGAATTATATTTCACGAAATCACCGAATCTGCTGTTAAACATGCCATTCAACATCCGCGTACCATCGATATGCATTTCGTAGAAGCCCAGCAATGTCGTCAGATTCTTGATTTGATGGTTGGATTTAAAGTCAGCCCTATTTTATGGAAACACATCAGTCGAAATGCGGAAAATAGTTTAAGCGCGGGTCGTTGTCAAACACCCGCATTAAAACTCATTTACGACAATCAGCAAGAAATTGAGAAAAATCCGTCTATCCAAATCTATCAAGTCACAGGATACTTTACCAGTAAGAATTTGCCATTTGAATTGAACCAAACCATTGAAGATAAAGACGATATCGTAACCGATTTTTTAAATGACTCCATTGATTTTAAATATATGTATTCATGTTCTACCCCTAGTAAAGGGTGCAAGTCACCCCCAGAACCTTTTACAACTTCGCGTCTACAACAAGTTGCCTCCAATGAACTCCATTATTCGCCCAAAGAAACAATGAAATTATGCCAGACGTTATATGAAGCAGGTCATATTACGTATATGCGAACCGATAGTAAAATTTATAGAGAACCTTTTCTAAATTCGGCAAAAGCCTATATATCCAAAGAATATGGTGAAAAATATTTTGGGTTAAATCAAGAAAAAGAAGACTCTGATAAACCCGAGAAACTCGGAAAAAAAAAAGAAAATCTCGCTCAAGAAGCCCATGAGGCCATTCGTCCAACACACATTGAAATCCGAAATTTCGGGGAAGAATCAAAATTAGGCGCCAAAGAGAGAAAAATGTATCAAATCATTTGGCGAAATACCGTAGAAAGTTGTATGAGCCCTGCCTCCTACTTTTCTGTCATTGCGAGTATTACCGCACCGAAGATTCCAGGAATCGACAAGGTTTGTAAATATACTTATTCTTGTGAAAAAATCGATTTTTTTGGATGGAAAATTATTACACAAAAACCGGTTATAAACGATTATTTTCAGTATTTACAAACATTGACTACCAAGAGTATCTCTTATCAAAAAGTCGTCGCAAAAACCAGTTTAAAAAACCAATTGTTGCATTATACAGAGGCGCGTTTGGTTCAACTTTTAGAAGAAAAAGGGATCGGTCGTCCATCTACTTTCTCCACTCTCATTGATAAAATACAAGAAAGGGGATATGTAAAAAAACAAGATGTAACTGGAAAATCCATCCTTTGTAAAGATTATGAGATTTCAGGCAAGGATAAAGAAATTTATGAAAGTGAAGTGACCAAAGAATTTGGGAATGAGAAAAATAAACTAGTCATTCAACCCACAGGAATCATGGTTCTTGAATTTTTAATGACTCATTTCAATGAACTTTTCAATTATGATTATACACGATTGATGGAAGAAAATTTGGACCAAATTTCAAAAGGGTTGAAGGTCGGACATGAAGTATGTAGTGAATGCGATTCCATCTTGAACTCTAAAATCGATGGTTTAAAAGAAGAGAAAAAAGTAGAATATCCAATCGATGATACTCACTTTTACATCCTTGGAAAATACGGTCCAGTCATTAAAAAGGTTGAACCTTCTACCAATTCAAAAGGCAAAAAACCGAATGTATCCTTTTTACCTTTGAATCCAGAAATCAAAATTGATTTACATAAATTAGAAAAGGGAGAATATACCTTGGAAGAACTCACTATTTGTGAAAGAGAGAAGAAAGGAAAGAACCACGAAGAAAAACCGGATAATTCAATTGGGGATTTTGAAGGATATCCAGTGTTTATCAAAAAAGGAAAATTCGGTTTATATCTTTCTTATGGAGAGAAAAGTAAAACGACCAAATCCTTATCGAATTTAGGAAATCGTCCCTTAGAAAGTATTTCTTGGGAAGAGGTGAAACGGATTTTGGAACAAGATAAATCAGGAACTGACGATTGTGGAGGACTCGTACGAAAACTAACTACAACGATTTCGATACGAAAAAGTAAAAAGGGCGAAGACTATCTTTTTTTCAAAACCGAAAAAATGAAACGGCCCCAGTTTTTTGATATTAAGAAATTCACACAAGAATTCAAAGAAATGGATTATAAAACATGTGATGTAGAATTTCTTTTACAATGGGTCAAAGATAAATATTCGATTTTTTAAACCTATGAAGATTTGAAATGGGAGATGACTCTTTAGAGGCGTCTCTATTCAATTCTCCCTTCGGGATCGGTAACAGTTACCCTTAAATTTATAATAGAACAATTTATTCGTCCCATTATAAATCTTCAAGGGTGTAAACCTTTGCACGATTACAGAATTTGTATTTTGAAAAATAAATATATTTATATTTATATAATTATTATCATATTAGAGTATAATTAAATATATGCCTCAAATTCTAAAATTTATACATATCACAAAATGTGCAGGAAGTTTTATAGAAGATATTGGTAAAGAACATAATATAGAATGGGGAAGATTTCACAAAGAATATGGTTTTTGGCATAACAACTTTATTGATGTTCCGAACTCAATAAAAGAAAAATATGACTGGTTTGTTATTGTAAGGAATCCTTATGATAGAATATTAAGTGAATATTATTGTGAATGGGGAGGTATTGGAAATAAAAATATTACACATAATAAAGAAGAATTTAATAATTTTTTAATTGATAAAATTAAAAATAGGCATTTACATGAAAATTCATATCATTATTCTGAACAATATAAATATATAGATAATAATATTAATATTACGATCATAAAATTTGAAAATTTATTTGAAGAATTAATAAATTTATTCGAAAAATATAACATTGATATTAATGTTAATAAATATAATAAAAAAATAAATAATAAAGAAAGTAAAAACTCAACTATCCTTTTTAATGTTGATGATTTTAATACAGATTTACTAACATATATTAATGAGGTCTATGATAAAGATTTTATATTATTTAATTATGAAAAAAGAACAGTATAAATGTTACATCGTTGAAGATTTAAAACCGCCTTTTAATGGCGGTTTTAAATCTCATAACTTGTGAAACCAGTGATACTTTAAAAATAAATCCGCATTAAAGGTGCGGATTTCATAACTTGTGAATTCTTCAAAGGTATAAATATATGAAAATAGAACATAAAAATAAATTGCATTTTATATCATAAAATGCGATTTGATTTTAAATCAGAACTTACATTTGAAAAACCAAACACCAACGGGTACATGATTTATACAAAAACAAACTGTCCTTATTGTACCAAGGCGAAGGATTTGTTGTTACATAATGACAAGGTTAAGGTAGAAATCACCATTATCAATTGTGATAAATATTTAATGGAACAAGAAGTAAAAGAACAATTCCTGGAATTTATTAAGACTGTAAACGGAGGAATCAGTCATCGAACCTTTCCAATGGTATTCTATGACGGTAAATTCATTGGCGGATTTACAGATATGGAAAAATTTTATGCCAAACAAACTGTTTTTTCAATGGACGCGGATTTTTAAACTGATGAAGATTTGAAATGGGACACGCCTCTTTAGATGCGTCTTCATTCAATTCTCCCTTCGGGATCGGTAACAGTTTAACGAACTTTTGGGTCATATAAATTTGCATATTTTCTAGTTTGTTGAGGTACAAGTAAAGTAAACTCCAACGTAAAAGAATAATTGAATTTCCCGAAATCAACCAATTCTCCATTATGATATCTTAATCGAAATCGAAACTTTCTTATTCTTTCCGCAGGCGGATTATAAAGTTTATAAGAAGTAGAATTCGAATCATACCATTGTGCTAAAGGAGTTACAGGAACAGAAATTTTTGCAAAAGCACTATTTACTCTACCATTTGTAATATTGGTATGTGCTGTAAATGGACTTATATTAAATGGACTCGTTTCATCCATACAATTAAAGTCAGGAGCGTCCATATAAAAATACGATTCTCCAAAAATATTGATTTTTTCAGGTGCTGCTAAAAACGAAACTTGACTCCCTGGTAAATTCGGGTCAGGTGTTAACCAAATACCTCCATCCCCTGGATTAATATCCCCATAATAAAAATTAGGAAGTTGGGATGAAGAGGTAGAAGTTAAATCAATGATTGGAAGACCTAGATATTGTGGTAATCCATAATTTGTTCCTGGCAATATATCACCACTTCTGCCATTGATTCCACAATTTATATTACTGATGGAGTTGTTTATAATTTGAGTAGAATTTGTTAATTTAAAAACATCACAACGATTCCCGAACCAAATTTTCTGTCCAGTTTCTTCATAAATAATGACAAACTCTTGGTATCCATTATTACTAGTAAATTCATTTACTAAGGATGGATAGTTCTCTGTTAAATATGCTACTAAATATTGAGTAACCGAAAGATTAAAGAGATTGGTTAAAACATTTACAATTTGTGATGTATTATAGAAACCAGGAGGAATAATAACAATGTAATTATTATTTTGATTTGCGATTAATCCTTGATAAATGGCATTTGCCAAAGGGTCTACATTTCCATTCGCTTCCGGATTATAAGGAGTTGTAATTAAAAAGGTCATATCTACATTTTTATTTATTTGGGAAAAGGTATTGTAATTTGCAGGAAATGTCCACGTCGCTAGTCTTACAGATAAAACATTCAAATAATCTTCTGGAAATTCAATTTCAAAGGCTGCCGCATTTGGAAATTTGAGAAGGTCTCTATCTTCGGAGTGTATTGAAACAAATTTCTGATAAAGCATATATTCTTGTGTATTTTTAATTAATGGATGACCAGTGAAAGTTTGTATACTCATTTCAATCTAGTGATTTTATATTTATATAAATATGAATATAAAATAGATTTATATTGTTTTTGATATTGTTTTTATTTTATATTTTATCTATCAAAAATAAAAATAAATACTTTCTTTATAAATGCATTCTATTCAAAATAATAAAACTAGAGGGTTTTTTAAAACCCCCTTTACAGGATTTTATACCACTCAAATAAAATCTTTAAATAACCTTAATTCGGTAAATTCAAATAATGTAAGCGTTAATAATTTAATCAGAATAGGTTATCCCATTAATCAACAAAAACAATTTTCAAATAATCCTTTTTTTTCTAAAACAATCAAATAATCAATCAAATTTTAGAAGGTAGAAAATATAAATTATATGTTTAATATATAATTTATTTATAAAATGATCGAAAAAGTTTATTTTTTAGTCTATTATTCCCTTTTAATCACAAGTATCATGTTATTTTCAATTGCTTTTTTTTCATCGGGCTCCGTAATGTTAAATACAAGTATCACCGGTTATGTATTAACCATTATTAGTCTATTATTAATGATGACATTTTCAATGAGTTCGATTTATAAAGATTCTCTTTCTCCATTGCAAGTTATTTTTACTTTAGGCCCCTTTTTCTTTCTTTTCTTTTTAATCGCATGGTATCTTTACTTTTTAATTACTTTTAAAAATCGTATTCTAGATGAAACTATCTCTCCAAGTTTTTATACCTTTCAAAACATATCGATTCTTTTAATGATTGTACAATTATTATTGTTTACCTATGGAACAGATACGAAAACAGGTAATCTATCTAAAATAAATACGAGTTTTATTTATTTACTTTCTATAATCAATTTATTTATTTTATATACGATTCGACATATTTTAGTTTATTTTGTTACTGACGGTTTTTCTATGATTTAACAAATATCATAAATATTTACACTTTTGCGCATTTAAAATTCGCAAAGTAACCGTACCAAGCCTCCTTCGGGATAACTTCTCACAAAGTGGGCGTTTTACACCGTTAAAGATTTTAATTCGCCTTTTATAAAAATCGTAAATCGGTGATACTTTAAGAATAAATCCGCACTAAAGGCGCGGATTTCGTAACTTGTGAATTCTTCAAAGGTATAAATGTGTATTAGAGTAAACCAATAAAGATTTGAAATGGGACATGCCTATGCCTATAAAGAGGCGTATCCATTAAACTCATTTATCTCTAACAGTTGCCCTTAGATTTATAATAAAAATATCAAAAATTTACAATATATATTATTAATATATATATATATATATATATTGTATTGTATTGTATTATGGTGAATAAATATTTACCATTAAATATTACTTCTGGCTTATCAAATTATTTAGGATTTATAAATGTATTTGAGTTAGATAAAACAACTTTAGTTTTTGGTTCATCTTGGTCATTAACAACTGATGTGAATGGAAATTCATTGACTGCAAATTATGTAAATAATACAATTTCGTTTACACCGATGGTTGTAAATGATAGTAATTCTTTTTGGTTTGTTTCTCCCCTCTATACTCCAAATAAATGGATAGAAAGTAATTTATTTCAAGAAAGAACTATTAATATAAAAAATCAATTTATATTTACAGGAAGTTTTCGTAGTAATACATTGTATACAAAATATGCAACTCCATCAAATTATACAGTTAATGCATTTATAAAAGCATTTAATTCGGATTTTTCTTCTTTACTTGCATCAGTTACTTCACCAATAAATCAAACAGGTAATTTTAATATTCAATTAGATACCACATCTTTAACAGATATTGCTTATTTACAATGGGGGTTTACAATGAACGGATTTCCGGTATATCCATCAGAAGCAGGTAATCAAGGTTCGGTTATTATTGGAGATGCCTATCCATGTTTTGCAGAAGACACCAAAATTTTAACAGAACAAGGATACGTTGCTATCAAAGAATTACAAAAAGGTGATTTAGTTAAAACATTGAAACATGGATTTCTACCTGTTGATATCATTGGTTTTAGAGAAATATATCATCCTGCTTCAAAGGAACGTTTAAAAGACCAACTTTACCAATATTCCGAAGAAGTATTTGAACCTCTTATCATGACTGGATGCCATTCTATCTTGGTAGATTGGTTAACCCAAGAACAATTTGACAAAATAATGGAAGATTTTGGACATATTTATGAAACCGATGGTAAACCACGGTTATGTGCTTATTTAGATAAGAGAGCATCGGTGTATGAAATACCAGGTACTTATACCATTTATCATTTGGCTTTGGAAAATGAGGATTATTATGGTAATTATGGTATTTATGCCAACGGACTTTTAGTGGAATCGTGTTCCAAGCGTTATTTATTAGAACATTCGAATATGGAGTTAAATTAAAAAAATAATTATCAAAAAAATTATAAACAATCGGATTTCACAAATTTAAACGTTAACCCATAATATAATTCGTTTTCCCAAACTCCAGATATTTTTAAAACAAAATTCGATATTCCGTTGCATTCACTCCACTGTGAAATATCCGTATTTTTCTCTTTTTCTTTCTCTTTTTCTTTTAAAGTAAATTCATTAAATATTTTTACGTTTCCATTTTTGAATTGTTCACTTAATTTATATTGTGGTATTTTATTCAATTCCAACTTTTTTAAAATACCATCTTCCATTTGTTTCATTTTTTCAATAATATCTCGATGTTCGGTTATCATAAAATTACATTTTAATTTATTATAATATTTTTCTACCGAATGAATATTTAAAGAAAAATATAAATAGATTCCATTCAATAAGACAAAGGATTTGGAGTATAAAATACGAATAAAATTGCCGTCATTAATAATATTGTTTTTAATCGGTTCACAGAAATAAATACATTGTTCTTCATATTTTTCAAGTTTTTCACAAATATTTATATTTTTATTGATATACATGTTTTTATTATATGTATTTTATTATATGTATTTTATAAAATTATTTTATCTATTTAATTCGTTTTAACTATTTAACTAATTTACCTAATAAATACAAATTCATTTATTAAAATAATTAAAACAAATTTTACGATTAAAAATGAATAACGAAAAACATTTTGAAAATTACATACAATTAAACCAAGGTTATGATTTACATTCGAAAAAATTCAACCATGAAAAAAAAGAATCCCTTGAAAATACAATCTTTTACGGTCCGAGCGGGGTTGGTAAGTATACACAAGTATTGAAAAAAATGAAACCATATAGTCCAAGTGAATTAAAATATGAAAAAAAAATGACGGTTACTTATAATAAGCAAACCTATATTTTTAAAATCAGTGATATTCATTATGAAATTGATATGTCCTTATTAGGTTGTAATGCCAAAATATTATGGCACGAGATCTATCATCAAATTATCGATATTTTATCTGCAAAACCCGTGAAAATGGGGATTATTTTATGTAAAAATTTCCATGAAATACATAATGAATTATTAGAGAATTTTTATAATTATATGACAAATGTAAATAATCAATGTATTCATATTTATTATTATATAATCACGGAACAAATCAGTTTTATTCCAAATAATATTGTAAAGAATTGTAAATTCATTCCTTTTTCACGTCCGACTAGACAAGAGTATAAAAAATGTATACAACAAAATATACAATATCATGAAAATGGTTGTTTGGAAGGTAAACCAAAAAAAAAAATATCTTTTGATTTGAAAAGAATCGATAAAATAAATCCAGAAAATATACAAAACATCAAACAAATCTATTCTTTGGTTCAAAGTGATTCAGAAAAAGAAAATGAAAATCAATATAAAATAATATGTAATAAAATTATCAAGGTCATGGAAACTTGTTCTTCCAACCATTTTTCATTCTTAAAATTCCGTGATTTATTATATGAACTTTTGATTTATCATTTAAATATTTATGAATGTATTTGGTACATCCAGTCTTATTTTATTGAGAATGGAAAAATACCTGAAAAAGAAGTAAACCAATTATTGATAAAAACCTTCACCTTTTTCCAGTATTTTAACAATAATTATCGTCCGATTTATCATTTAGAACACTATTTTCTCTCGATGATAAGAATGATCAAGGGATTATAGAATTATTTTTTTTTGAAAAAATATATCAACCGATGAAGATTTGAAATAGTACACGAATGGGACAATTTATTTGTCCCATTATAAATGTTCAAGGGTTTACACCTTTTAACATTTCAAATGCCGACCTCAAGGGTCGCAAAGCCCCGGTCTCGGGGCGAGCCCTTTGGGCATCTTTGAATGTTATTAGGTAACTGTTACTTTGCAACCGATAAGTCGCCTTTGTTATATTCAATCATTCTGCAAAGCCGAATGATGATATATAAAATCGGCGTTTGAAAGGTGCAAGGATTTAAAAACATTTTGATTGTATAATATATAATGAAAATGTTATTTCATCCCTTTTTTTTTGTTTTCAGTCTCATGATGAGACCAATTTCTTCTGTTATGGATATGAATTTACGTGGCTCTAAAGATACCAATATTTTGCAAGAATTTACTCGTTTTATAAATCGATACGAAAAAACCTATTCGAATTTAGAAGAATTTAATCATCGATATGAGATCTTCCGTACAAATCTTCAAAATATTATTACTCATAATTTTGAAAATCATACCTTTACCATGGCAGTCAATCCATTTACCGATTTATCTTCGGTTGAATTCAAAGAATTACAAGTGGGCGGGTTATTAAAAGGTATCCGAAAAAATTCTTGTGGTAAATATGCATCCACCGGAAAAATTACTGCAGGTTCGATTGATTGGCGAGAAGAGGGCGCAGTAACTCCAGTAAAAGACCAAGGACAATGTGGAAGTTGTTGGTCTTTTTCTGCTACCGGTGCAATGGAAGGTGCATGGGCCATTGCCACAAATAATTTGATTTCTCTCTCCGAACAACAATTAGTGGATTGTTCAAAAAGATATGGTAATTTAGGTTGTAATGGAGGATTGATGGATTCTGCTTTTGAATATGCCATTGATAATGGGATGTGTGCAGAATCTGCTTATCCTTATACTGCTTCC